>Ga0194112_10000489_pt1 | contig 57941 bp, 48 predicted proteins | sample TA2MahC400mmetaG_FD_146191 | JGI IMG/M metagenome (GOLD analysis project Ga0194112, IMG submission 146191) | Freshwater microbial communities from Lake Tanganyika, Tanzania - TA2015016 Mahale Deep Cast 400m | ecosystem: Environmental > Aquatic > Freshwater > Lake | place: Tanzania: Lake... | reverse complement strand
AGGATGCGAGCACGCCGCCAAACCGACGCCGAGACGGGCCAGGTGCTCAGCGTGCACCTGACGGACGACCTGCGGCAGCGCCTCGGGGCCGCGGCCGACGCGCTGAAGGAAGAGGCGGGCGCCTGGTGCGTGGAGCGCGGCATAGGTTACGCCGAGGCGCCGACCGCCGCGCCGGTTGATGCCCTGGTGCTGGACGTGCTGCGCAGGGGCGGGCTCTTGCGGTAAACGCCCGCGGGACGGCCTACGGTTTTCTCGGCGGCGGGTTCTTGAGGTTCGCGCGCGCCTTGGCGACGGCGGCCGCGACGGCCGGGTTGTCGGCGAAAGTCCCGGCGATGGCGTCGAGCCGGGCGGCGGCGTCGGCGGGCGGGGCATCCTCGATGGCGGCGATCTTCTCAATCGCCGCCTTCTCCATCTGCCGGGTAAGCGCGGCCGCCTGCTCTTCGACGTACAGGCGGCGCATCCGGGCCAGGGCGGCCCTGGCGGCGGCGTTTTCGCGCCAGCCCCAGGCGTTTTCCTGGAGGCCGGCCAGGCGCGTCCCCTCATCGGCGGGCGGCGCGGCCGGGCCGGCCGCCGCGGGGGGCGAAGATTCCTGCACCCCGGTGCTCGCCCCGGTATCCGTCAGCACCTCCTGGCGCGATGTGGCACGGCCGGCTTGTCCGGCCGTGGGAAGTACCGGCGGCTGTGCGCCAGGGCCGGACAAGCCAGCCGTGGGGCGCGTGCTGCCGGAGGCGGGCGGCGCGGCCGGCGCATCGGCCGGGGCGGGGGCCGCGGCGGCCCCCACGAGTTTCCGCAACTGCTCCATCGCTTCGGCGAAGCGGCCGGCACCGATGAGCGGCAGGACGGCCTGAAGTTCCTTCTCGACCGCCTGCCGCTCGGGCTCGTGCATGCCGGTGGTCGCCAGGACGAAGCAGTCCTCGGTCATCCGGGCCGAGCCGCGCGACGAGTTATGCGCCACGCCGGGCCAGAACCGGACCTTGAAGTAGAAGTCGGCGTCCGCGAGTTTGCCGGCGAACTTCTGGCACCACTCGTGGCGGCCCAGGGGGGCGAGGGGCGTGGACTTTTCCGTATCGTTCTCGCCGCACGAGATGGCAAACGGCACGGACGCGGCCTGGGCGTTGATGCTGTCGGTCCACGTGCCGGCCGAGTGCGCCGAGCAGCCGATGACCTGGTCCGGGTGCTTCAGCGTAAAGCGGTGGGCGAACTGGGCCCCGCCCGAGAAACCGTAGATGAAGAACTTCGGGTACAGGCGGAACTCCTTCCGAAGCGCGGCCGCGATGCCGAGCACCTGCTTGTCGGTCTCGTGCAGGAGCCGCTGGTAGCCGTCGGGGCACGACGGGCCGGCGACGATGACGGTGCCCTTGGCGGCCCACCTGGCCATGCCGCAGGCGCCCTTTCCGTTGCCGCCCTTGCCGTGGACGCCCACGACCAGCCAGTACGTCTTGGCGGGGTCGAGGTTGTCGGGCGTGTAGAGGTAGTACTCGCGGCCCATGGGGCAGGTGCGCTGCTGCTCGGCGGCGGGAGCGGCTGCGGCAAGGCAGGCGGCTGCGGCCGCAACGAGGGCAACGGACGGCCAACGGGGCTTGTTCATGGCTGATCCTTACGCCCCCTTCAGCGCCGACGCCGTGTACTGCGCGGCGCGTTGGACGTAGTTATTGGCATCCGCGCATGCTTTCTCGACCGCCGCGAGGGCGGGCGCGGCCTTCCGGCCGATGTGGTCCAGGGCGTTGGCGGCCTGGAGGCGGACCCACGGGTTCTCGTGGCCGGCCAGGAGTTCGGCGAGCGCGGCCACGCCCGCGCTTCCGTCGCCGACGTAGCAGAGGGCCTCGGCGGCGGCCGCGCGAACCTGGCCCGACGAGTCGGTCAGGCGCTTCGCGAGGGCCGCGGCCGCGGGGGCGGCCTTTTCGCGCAGCATCAGGCACCCCATCACGGCCCAGTAGCGGACGCACTCGTTCGGGTCTTCCATCCAGCCGATGAACCTGGGCAGGTTGGCCGGGTCGCGCTTCGTGGCCGCGTCGGCAACGTCGAGAACACGCTCCAGCGGGTACGCCTGCGGGTCGCGGGCGGAGTCGTAACCCTCGAGCGGCGAGCCTTCGGGGATGAAGCCGTTATCGCGAATATTAAGCATATGTTCGCGCAGCGCCGCGCGCATCCTGGCCAAGACCTCCTTGTGCTCCGGGCTCCCGACGAGGTTCTTCACCTCCGACGGGTCGGCCTGAAGGTCGTAGAGTTCCTCTTCGGGCTTTTCTTCCCAGAAGAATTTCTGCGGGCCGGCCAGTTTGCCCGCCTTGTGCAGTTCGTACCAGACCTGCACCGACCTCTGCTGGAACATGTACGAGACGTGCTGGCCGTAGATGACGTGCGGCATGTAGTTGCGCATGTAGCGGTATCGCTTGTCGCGGGCGGTGCGGACGAAATCGTACCGCTCGTCCATGCGGTTGCGGAACGAGAAGGCGTACTGCTGCGGCTGCGGCGCAGGGCCGGCGAACGGGTGCCCGTGCACGTAGTCGGGCGCGGCCACGCCCGCCAGCGCCAGCACCGTGGGGGCGAAATCAACGAACGCAACCGGCGAGTCAACGCGGCTGCCCGGCGCGCCGGGCGCCAGGTGCCGGAACTTTTTCGGAAAGCGGATGATGAGCGGCACGTGCGTGCCGCTGTCGTACGGGAACCGCTTGCTTCGCGGCAGGACGCCGCCGTTGTCGCCGTAGTAGAAGACGATCGTGTCCTCCGCGAGGCCGTCCTCCGCCAGTTGCGCCAGCAGCCGCGACACCTGTTCGTCCAGCCGCGCCATCTGGTCGAAGTAGTGGGCCCAGTCGGCGCGGACCTCCGGCGTGTCCGGATGGTACGCGGGCAGGACGACCTTGGCCGGGTCGGTCGCCTGGGCCGTAGGCGGCTGCTTGCCGCGGGCCGACGGGAAGTTGCCGCTCTCGTGCGTTATGCCGTGGTTGAAGACGGCAAAGAAGGGCTTGCCCGCGGGACGGTTGCGCCAGTGGGCCTTGTTGCTTGACTCGTCCCAGGCGTCTTTCATGTCGATGCGTGCGTTGTAGTCGGTCTTGGAGTTGTTGGTGCAGTAGTAGCCCGCGTCGCGCAGGTACGCCGGGAAGCCGCGCATCTGCTTCGGGCACTTGCCCTGTGCCCGCATGTGCTCGGCCGGGCCGCAACTGGTGGCATACATGCCGCTTATCAGGGTGAATCGCGACGGGGCGCAGACGGGCGCCTGCGAGAAGCAGTTCTCAAACAGCACGCCCTCGCGCGCCAGGCCGTCGAGCGCGGGCGTGCGGGCCAGCGGGTAGCCGTAGCAGCCCAGGAACGGGCAGTTGTCTTCGCTGACGACCCAGAGGATGTTGGGGCGCGGGCCGGACGCCTTCTCGCCTCCGCGCGCGGCCGCACCGAGGGCGATCGCCCCCGCGCCCGCTGCCGCCTGCATCAGCCCCCGCCGCGTAAGACCACACGTGCCGACCTTGCGTGCCATGTGAAGCCCTCCTGTGCCCGGAACCGCGGGCCTATTCTCCCCGCCGCGGCCGCGATTTGCCAGTGAATCTTGCGCCCGGGCGGCGCGACCGGGCCCGGCCGCGCCTTGAACCGCCGGCAGCCCGCCGGTACACTTACCGCCATGTTCGAGAACCTCACCGAGAAACTCGCGGGCGTTTTCCGCGGCCTCAGCGGGCGCGGCCGCATCACCGAGGGCAACGTCCGGGAGGCCTGCGAGGCCGTCCGCACCGCCCTGCTGGAGGCCGACGTCCACTACCAGGTGGCCGGCGACTTCGTGGAGCAGGTCCGCAACGCCGCCATCGGCCAGGAGGTCCTGGGGACCCTCCGCCCCGACCAGGTCTTCGTCAAGGTCATCTACGACGAACTCGTGCGCCTGATGGGGCCGGCTGACCCGCGCATCCCCTACAAGTCGCCCGGACCGACGGTCATCATGATGGCGGGCCTCCAGGGCAGCGGCAAGACCACGACGTGCGGCAAACTGGCGCTGCTGGTCGGGTCGAAGGGCCACCGGCCGATGCTGGTGGCGTGCGACTGCCATCGGCCCGCCGCCGTCGAGCAACTCATGATCGTCGGCGCGCAGGCAGGCGTGCCCGTTTACAGCGAAGGCATCGGCGACCCTGTGCGCATCGCCCGGAAGGGCCTGCGTGCCGCCGCCGACGAGAACTGCGACGTGGCCATCATCGACACCGCCGGCCGCCTGCACATCGACCAGGCGATGATGCAGGAGGCCAAGGACATCGCCGCCGCCGTCAAGCCCGACGAGGTTTACCTCGTCTGCGACGCCATGACCGGCCAGGACGCCGTCGCCAGCGCCAGGGAGTTTAACTCGGCGCTGGAACTGTCGGGGGTGATACTGACGAAACTCGACGGCGACGCGCGCGGCGGGGCGGCCCTGAGCATCAAGGCCGTCACGGGCAAGCCCATCAAGTTCGTCGGCGTGGGCGAGAAACTCGACCGGCTGGAGGAGTTCCACGCCGAGCGCATGGCCAACCGCATCCTCGGCATGGGCGACGTGGTGAGCCTCGTCGAAAAGGCCCAGGCGGCGACCAGCGCCGAGGAAGCCGCACGACTACAGGAGAAACTCCGCAAGGCCGAGTTCAGCCTCGACGATTTTCTGGCGCAAATCAGGCAGATGCGCCGCATGGGGCCGCTCAAGGAAATCCTGGCCATGGTCCCCGGCATGGGCGGGGCCCTTAAGGACCTGCCCGTTGACGAGGCGGAACTCGACCAGACCGAGGCCGTCATCCACTCCATGACGCCCGGCGAACGCTCGGACCCCGACGTTATCGACGCCTCGCGCCGCCGGAGGATCGCTCGCGGCAGCGGCACCGACCCGCAGGACGTGGCCGGCCTGGTGAAATCGTTCGGCCAGGTCAAGGAACTCCTGCGGCAGATGAAGCAGGCGGGGGCGTTCGGCGGCGGGCGTGCGGCCGCCGCCCGGCAGATGGCCAGCATAGACCTCTTCGGCCCGATGCACAAGAAGCGCCAGCGCTCCGCACGCAAACGCAAAGACCGCAAACGCCGCTCCCGGTAGCCTTGCGCTGTTCCGCCTTTCCGGACACCCGTTTCAACGCCGAGGACGCAGAGAACGCGGAGAGAAACCAGACAGGGTTAACACCCCAGAACGATTCCAGCCCCGCAAGAGGCGATTGTGAGTAGCCACGCGACTCGAAGCCCGAGGACATCTACAGGTCCACCGCCGGCCCCGCCTCGTACTGGCCGGCGGCGAAGATGCGGAGGGCATCGCAGTGGCGGCGGGCGAGCGCTGCCTGGGCTGCCAAGGCCAGGCGGGGGGTGTTACAGTCGCGCGACAGGTGCGCCAGGACCACGTGGCGCAGGCGGGCCGGGCGCGAGCGGCCCACGATCCCGGCCACGGCCTCGGCGCAGTCGCTGTTCGAGAGGTGTCCGTGCGGGCCGGCGATGCGCTCAATAAGGTCGGGCGGCCGGCCGCTTTCCCTCAGCATGCGCGGGTCGTGGTTCGATTCAAGCACCACGGCGTCGCAGTCCAGGAAGTGCCGCAGAGACGCCGCCGGCACGTGCCCCAGATCGGTGGCCACGGCCGCCGTCCGCCGTGTGCGGCCCGACCCCAGCACCAGGCGGAAGCCCAGGCACGCGCCCGCCGAGTCGTGCGGCACGGGGAAGGCCTCAACGGCCAGATCGCCGAGGACCAGCGGCCCGCCGTCTATCGGCCGCGCGAGGCCCGCGCGCACCAGGTCAGCGAAGTCCGGCATGCACTGCGCAAGATACGCAAGGTTCTCGGCCGCGGAATAGACCGGCACTCGGCGCGCAAGGCAGAACGCGGCGGCCGAGGCCGAGAAGTGGTCGCTGTGCGTGTGCGTAAGAAGGACGGCCCGGATGTCTTCGGGCGCGGCCCCCGCGCCCGCAAGGTCGGCCCGGAGCCGCCGCCGCGAGATGCCCATGTCCACGAGCACCCGCGTCCGCCCGGCCGACACAAGCAGCGAGTTGCCCAGGCTGCCGCTGGCCAGGGGATAAAGAAACGCGCTCATTTCCGTCCCACCCGCGCGTCAACCCATATGGGGCTGGACCAGGCCAGTTGGCCGTTTGCCTGCACCACACGGGCGTAGTACCAGTCGGGGCCGCTTCCGTCGCCCTCGTCGGCCGCGGCGAAGGAAGCCCGGTAGTGGTCGTGGAAGACCAGGCGGTGAAGCATGGCCGATTCCTTCGGGAAGTCGCCCGTGAAGAGCATCTCGCCGCTCTCCGCCAGGTCCTTCAATCGCTGGGCCAGCGACACCGTCGAGGGCGACTCCAGGCTTACCGTGACGCGGGTCTCCGGCCCGCCGCGGATTGCCAGGACGACGCCCTTGGTCGGGATGTCCTCGAACTGCTGGCGCAGGGCCGTGAACGACCGCACGCGCAAGTGGCGGTCGGAGCGTTCCAGTATCCTGTCGCGGCGGGTCTCATCCAGCGGCCCCGCCTGGAAGCACGTCTGGACGCGCTCCAGCGTGCCCCCGTCCAGCGTGATGCGGAAATCCCAGTCGCAGGTCCGCGTCATGTCCAGCGCCGCCCACGGGCCCCAGCCGTACTCGAAGCGCAGGAGCACCGGCTCGTTCCAACTGGCGGGGCCGGGCAGGCGGTCCATCGGGAACTCGCGGTGCATGACGCGGCCGTTCTTTATGATTTCCACGCGGTCAACCTGGTCCCAGCCGGTAACGCGGACGGCGAGTTCGCGCCGGCGGACGTACGGGAGTTCCTGCCCCATCAGGCGGCCGTTGATGCGGAAATCCAGGAGGATGCGGTCGCCCGTGACGGCGTACGTCCGCCGCCGGCGCAGGGCCTCGAAGATCGCCTCGCGCGTCAGTTCCGGCGCCATCACCGCCGCGAGCCCCTCGCGGTACGCCCCGGGACAGCCCAGGTGGTCGTCGGTGCTGGCTATGACGCCCATCCAGAAGCCCTGTGCCAGGAAATGGTGGAGGGTGTTGCGGGTCCACCGGCCGGCCTCTGTGTGGCGGACATAGGGATAGGGCGCCCGGTCGTGCTCCGCGTTGCCCCATTCCGAGTAGATTTCCAGGACGGGGGAGACCTCGGCGTCCCAGCAGGCCGGGTTGGCCCCGCGGTGGCCCAGGCGATTGGCCGGGTGGTGCGGAATCAGGATGGCCCCGCGGCGCTTGGCGAAGGCCTGGAACTCGCGCAGGTCGTCGAACCGCACGTACTCGGCAACTTCGGGCGTCGGGAAAACGATGTGAACGTCGCCCAGGCTCCTTGAGTGCCACTCGTAGCCGGCGATGGCGACGAACTTGCCAGGCTCATCATACCGCCGCACCATGTCCACTACTTCCGGCCAGCGCTGGCGGGTGACCTCAAAGCCCTTGAGCCACTTCTGCTCGATGTTGTTCTCGTAATGGCCGATGTCGTGCCACCAGCCGTGGGGGGTGAACGCGAAGAAATCAAGATGGTTCCGCGCGATCTCAAAGGCCCGCTCCATCGACCCCTGGGCGTAGCCGACGTTGCTGTGATTGTGCAGGTCGCCGAAGAAGACGGGGTACTCGCCGCCCGGCGCCGGCCGGCCCGGCGCGTCGGGGGATATGTCCGGCAACCGCGCCGCCGCGCAGCCGGCGATCGCCGTCGCCGCCGCGCCGGAAATCCACTGCCGCCGGGTGATTCCGCAGCGCATTGCCAGCCTCCTCTATGCCGCCCGCGTTCGCCCTCCGCAATGCCCAACGACCGAGCACCAATGACCAGTCATTTGAGAACCGCCGGCGGCCGCTCTTTGCGGCTCAGCCGCACGTCCAGGCCCGCGAGGGCTTCCGCCAGGCGCGGGAACCAGCCTTCCAGGGCAATGCGCTCGGTCTCGTAGTGGCCGGCCTGGACGGAGGCTATGCCTGCGGCGGCGAGTTCCTTGACCTGGTGCATGGCCAGTTCGCCCGTTAGATACGCCTGAGAGCCCGATGCGAGGACTGCGGGAACCATGTTGCCCCCGCCTCCGGGGCAGAGGGCCAGGCGCTCAATCAGCGCGTCGGCCGGGCCGCCCAGTGCCACCGCCCGCCGCCGCAGGATGCGCTTGACGCGGGCCGCAAACACCGCCGCACGCATCGGCCGCCGGAGCAGGCCCACCCGGCCCACGCCCGACCACGGATCCGCAGCCTTCACGGGATAAACGTCGATGGCCGGTTCCTCGTACGGATGCACCCGAGCGACGGCGGCCACGATGCGGGCCGCGCGGCCGTCATCGGCGAGCACTTCCAGGCGGAACTCGCGGACCCTCGTGCGCCGGCCGCGCTCGCCCACGGCGGGCCGGGCCGCCTCGCCCGGCCGGAACGTGCCCTCCCCTGCGGCGGCGAACGAGCACTCGGCGTACTCTCCGATCCTGCCCGCCCCGGCCGCGAACGCCGCCTGCCGCACGCCCTCAAGGGCCGCCTCCGGCACAAAGACGACGATCTTGCACTTGCCCGCCGACGGGGCGGGCGCAAGGGGCTCGGCGTCGCGCAGGCCGACCATCTGCGCCAGGATGTCGGACAGGCCGCCCGGCGCCGCGTCCAGGTTCGTGTGCGCCACGATAAGCGCCCGCCGGGCCGCAAGGAGCCGCAGCGCCACGCGGCTTGAGCGGCTGTCGCCCGTCAGGCGCTTGACGGCCTGGAAGATGAGCGGATGGTGGACGACGAGGGCGTCGGCCCGCAGGCGCTCCGCCTCGGCGCAGGTGGCGTCGCACACGTCAAGGGCCGCCAGCACCCGCCGCACGGGCCACGGCGGCTCGCCCAGCACCAGGCCGACGTTGTCCCACTCCTCCGCCAGCGCCAGCGGCGCCAGGCGGTCAACGGCACGCACGACGTCGGCCACGGTAGGCATGCCTGCGCCTCACGGCAGAACCCGCCGCGCAAGCGCGGCGGCTAACTTACGGCAGGAACTGCACCAGGTGCCGCCGCGCGAGGGCCAGACCCGTCTTGACCTTCTCCAGCGTTCCCCGCCAGACGGCGTCTTCCTGCCGCATGACCAGCGCACCGCCGTAGCCGAGTTCGTGGAGGCGGTCGATGAGGCGGCGCCAGTCGATGACGCCGAGGCCCGCCGCGCGGTACCGCCACCATCCGCCAGCCGGGCGCAGCACAGAGCAGTCCTGCCGCCTCAGGTCCAGCATCTCCACGTCCTGGGCGTAAACGTGAAAGACCTTCTCGGCGTAGTCGGTCGCCGCGGCCACCGGGTCGATGCCCGTCCACACCAGGTCCGCCGGGCTGAGGGCCAGGCCGATGGCGCCGCTGCGGACGTGCGTGAAGAGTTTCTCCCACAACTCCGGCGCGAACGCGGCGTTGCCGGGCACGTCCTCGAACTGCCAGCCCACCATCGGGGCGGTCGAGACGGCCAGGCGCACCGCCGAGCGCTCGGCCTGCTCCAGGGCCGGCTCGATGCGCCGGGCGAACTCGGCGATGGCGTCGCCCAGGGTGGCTGCCGGGTCGCGGCCGACGAAGAGAGTCACCACCTCGATGCCGAGGACGCCGGCAGTCTCGACGACGCGCTTAAGGTGCTCCGCGGCCGCGCGGCGGCGGTCCGGGTCGCTCTCCAGCAGGTGGCCGCGCCACCCGAGGGCCGCGGCGCGCAGGCCGGCCTTTTCCAGCGCCGCCGCCAGCGCATCGCGCGACGGCCCGTCGAGCGCCGAGACGGCCAGCGCGCTATGCTGCCACCACGAGCCGCCGCTGCGGGGCGCCAGCGGCGGGGCGTCCAGTTCAACCGCCTGGAACCCCGATTCCCCCGCCCAGCGCAGGACTTCCGGCAGGCTGACTTCAGGAAAACACGAAGTGCACAGGCCCACGAGCACGGTTCACCCCTCAGTCAGGCGCGTGCATAGGCCGGGATGAAATCCCGGCTTGCATCAGTTCGCCGGCGCCGCGGGGGGCGGCGATTCCGGCGCAGCGGGAGCAGCCGGTGTCTCAGGCGCAGCAGGTGCCGGCGCAGCCGGCGCCGCAGGCGCAGCCGGCGCCGGCGCCGGAGCGGCGGGCGCAGGCGGTGGGGCCGCGGGTGGTGTCTCCGCCGGAGCGGCGGGCGCGGGCGCCGCTGGTGCAGCCGGGGCCGCGGTCGCTTCCGGTTTCTTCGGCGCGGCCGGCGTCGGCGGCTTTGCTTCCGGCGCCGCCTCGGCTGCCTCCGCCGCCTCCGGTTTCTTCATCTCGTCGGCCAGGCCCTTGCGAGCCACCGCCATCAGGTGGCCGCCAGGCGCAGCCAGGTACACCGTGCCGCTGCCGGTATCGTTTGAGGCTAGCAGCGCTGTCTTTACAGGCGGCAGGACGAAGCGAACTTCGCCGTCCGCGCGGTCCAGGGCAAGCAGGTCTCCCGTGCGGCCGCGGATGTAAACGACCTTCGGGTCGGCCGACACGAAGTCCGCCCCCTCGGCCAGGGCCCACGCCGGCCGCCCGTTGGCGGCATCCAGGGCCGTCACGCCCGCCCCCTTCGTGAACACGAAGACCTGGTTGCCGACGGCGTACGGGCTGCTGCGGATGGGCTCGCCCGCGTTGAACCGCCACACTATGCGGCCGCTGGGTCCCTGGAAGGCGTACAGCGTGTAATCGAGGCTGGCCACGAGCACCAGGCCCGAGTCTGTCCGCGCCAGGTCGGCCACCACGGGGGCCTCTGTTCTGTGCTCCCACGCCACGCTGCGGACGTTCTGCATCGAGGCGTACACCACGCCGCTCTGGCTGGCGAAGTACACAAGGTTGGCATCCAGGACGGGCCCGGCCGTGATGCTGTCGTCGGTCGTCCGGCCCCACCAGACGATCTTCGGCAGGACGGCGATGGCCTGGAGCCATCCCTTGGCGTCCGGCACAAAGACGTGCACGCCGTTGGTCGCCGGCCGACCGGCCGGGGGAAAGTCGAGCGGAATCGCCGCCTCCACCCGGCCGCGCACTGCGTCGATGCCCAACAGGTGCGTCGTCGTGACCACCCACAGGGTATCCTTGTCCACCGCCGGCTGCCAGACCGTCTGAAACGGCTTCGCCACCTGCTGCGACCAGAGGCGGACGCCCGTGGCCGCGCTGGCGGCGTACAGGCGGTTGTCCGTGCCGCACGCCACCACGTACTTGCCGCACAGCCACAGCCGCGCAAGGCGCGTTCCCGGCTCGGGCATAAGGTCCGTCTGCCAGAGCACTTCCAGGCCCCTGTCGGCCAAGGCGGCGGGGGCCAGCGGCAAAACGTCAGCCGCACCACCCGACGACGGCGCCCTGGCCGCCGGCCCGGCACACCCCGCGGCCGCCGCGACAAGCGCGAGCGCCCCTGCTGCCCAACACCATGCTGCCTTCATGATTGGCTCCACGACCCGTGCGGGTCTTCAGATGAACTTCGCCAGGTTCACGCTGTGCTGGCGTTCGAAGCGGTTCAGCCGCTCGATACGCTCGATATCGTCCTGTATCCGGTGGGCCAGTTTGAACACAAACGGTTTGCCCTGAAGGCGGTCGTTGAGGTCGGCCAGCATGGCGTCCCAGCGCCCGCCGTAGAGTTCGTCGCGGAGCCTCAAGAGCATGATTTCCTCTTCGCCGAGGGTGGCAACGAACTGCTTGGCCCGCTCCTCGGCGGTCACGCCCTGGGCCGGTTGTGCGCCGTCGGCTTCGCCCACGCTGCCGCCCCTTGCCGTGCGGCCGGACGGAATCCCACGAATCCGGGGGTAAACTATCAACGCCCTCGCGGCGGAGTCAACCTTTTTCTAACCGCCGTGGTTTGTGCTTGCGGTCTCTGGCAGCCACGGCCGGACAAGCCGGCCGTGCCACACGTACCTTTGCGCGGGGGGACTTGCGGCTTATAATGGCCGCAGGGGTTCCGCACAAGAAACCGTGCCGGGGATGATAACGATTGCGTGCGTGCCGTACCTGAACGCGCGGCCGCTGATTTTCGGCCTGGACCGCGAGCCGGGAGTGGCCCTGCGGCTCCTCTTGCCGCGCGACCTGGCGGGCGTGCTTCGCCGCGGCGAGGCCGACGCGGCGCTGCTGCCTGCGGTGGAGTACTTCCGGCTGGCGGCCGAGGGCGGCGAGCGCGCACGGGCCGGCCCCGCCCACGTCGTGGCCCTCGACGTGGCCGCCGTCGCGTCGCGCGGGGCGGTCGGCTCCGCGCGCCTCTTCGGCTACGCCGAGCCGGACCGCCTGCGGCGGGTGCTGCTGGACCCCGCCAGCCGCACATCCAACGCCCTGGCGCGGATCATCGTGGTGCGGCGGCTGCGCGCCCGGCCGCATTTCGTGCTGCCGGAGGATGCCCGCCCGGCGTTGCCCCCCCAGGCCGAAGGGCGGGCTGCGCCGGGGCAAAGTCCGGCGCCCTCGCGGCCGCCGGACGCCGAAGTGGTGATGGGCGACGCCGGCCTCGTGGCCGAGCGGCCGCAGGCCATCTGGATCCGCGACCTCGGGCAGGAGTGGGAGCACCTGACGCACCTGCCGCTGGTGTTCGCGTTGTGGGTGGCGCGGGCCGACGCGCCGCTGGCCCGGCTGACGGAGACCCTGGCGTCCGCGCGCGACCTGGGCCTGGCGGCCCGCGAGGCGATTGCGGCCGAGGCCCCCGCTGTCTGCGGCGTCCCGGCCGACGCGGCCCGGCGCCACCTTTTCGAGCAGGTCCGCTACGAGTTAGGGCCGAAGGAGCAGGAGGGCCTGCGGGCCTTCCGCCGCATGGCCGTCGAGGAAGGCCTCGCGCCCGAGGGCGGGCGCCTGCGCGTCACCCGCCACGCAGTTGACCGGACATGACCCGTGCCGCCTACATCCCCCGCCTTGCCCCCGCCGAGGCCCTGGCGCTCCTGGCGGACGGCGACCTGCTGGACCTGGGCCGCCGGGCCGACGCCGCCGCGCGGCGGCTGCACCCGGAGCCGTACCGGACGTACGCCATCGATCGGAACATCAACTTTACGAACGTGTGCCGGTCGCGGTGCCTGTTCTGCGCGTTCTGGCGGCGGGCGGAGGACCCGGATGCGTACGTCCTTTCGCGCGAGGCCATGGCCCGCAAGGTGCGCGAGGCGGCCGCCCTGGGAGCGACGCACATCCTCATGCAGGGAGGGCTGAACGACGCCCTCGGCCTGGACTACTGCGAGGACCTCCTGCGGTCCCTGAAATCGCAATTCAACATCCTGCTGCATTGTTTCAGCCCGCCGGAGATCGTCCACCTGGCCCGGGGGGCGGACGTGCCGGTGGAGGAGGCGCTCTGGAGGCTGCGGGCGGCGGGCCTGGACAGCCTGCCGGGCGGCGGGGCCGAAATCCTCGTTGACCGCGTCCGCCGCCTCATCAGCCCCCGCAAGTGCACCGCCGCCGAGTGGCTCGGCGTGATGCGCGCCGCCCACCGCCTGGGCATGCGCACCACCGCCACGATGGTCTTCGGCCACGTCGAGACGCCCGAGGAACGCATCGAGCACCTGCGGCTGCTGAGGGACCTCCAGGACGAGACGGGCGGCTTCCTGTCGTTCATCGCGTGGCCGTTCCAGGCGGGCCGCACGGAACTGCTGCGCGGCGGTCATCTGCCGCCGGGGTGGCGGCCCGCGAGCGGCGCCGAGTACCTGCGGATGCTGGCCGTGTCGCGGCTGCTGCTGGACAATATTCCGAACGTGCAGGCCTCGTACGTGACGATGGGGACGAAGATCGGGCAGGCGGCCCTCCACTTCGGGGCGAACGACATCGGCTCGACGATGATCGAGGAGAACGTGGTAGCGGCCGCAGGGTGCGTCCACCGCTCCTGGCCGGAGGAACTGCGGCGGCTCATCCGCGAGGCCGGGTTCCAGCCCCGGCAGCGCAATTCTCGTTATGAAATCCTCTGACGGCGGCCGATAAGTAGAGATGGCGAAGTGAGGAAGGCGGGAGCGCCGCGATGCCCGAACTTGAGCCCATCATAGAAATCGCGCGGGCGGTGCTGGTCGGCCGCTCGCCCCTGGGCCGCGAGGACACGTTCCTCTTCGACCATTCCCTGCGCGTCATGCGGGTGGCCGAGCGCCTGAGCGCCTGCCGCGAGGTCCGCCAGTGGCGCCTCGACCGCTTCGCGCTGTCGGTGGCGGCGCTGTTTCATCAGGCGGCCACGGTCCGCCTGGAGGAGGAGCGGCGGACAAGCACCGTCTATGCCGCCGCGATGATGAGCGACGAGGACGTCAAGGAATACAGCGCCGAACTGGCGGGCGACCGCCTGGCCGGCCGCCTGCCGCCGCGACAACTGGAACACGTCCAAGAGATCATCCGCCACACGCGCGATGCCGCAAGCGACATTGCCGAGGCGAAGATCGTCTCCGACGCCGACAGCCTTGACGACATCGGCACGCTGGGCATCTGGCGCGACCTGAGGCGCAACATCCTGGAAGGCCGCGGCGTGGAGGAGGCCGTCCGGGGCTGGCAGCGCCGCGAGCAGTACGGCTACTGGGAGGCGCGGATGCGAGAGGCGCTCAGGCTTGAGACGAGCCGGCGCCTGGCCGCCGGACGCCTGGCCGCCGCTCGGGCCTTCATGGAGCAACTGGCGCACGAAGGCGACGCATCGGACATGCCGCCGGAAGACCTTGCTTAACGGCTGTCACTTGTCCTTGGTCCTTTGTCATTTGTAACGGCAACGGCCCGCCCCTTATAATCGTTTCTGCGCAAGTGGGCGCTGCGCCGCTGCCGCCGGCGGGTCGCATGCTTTCGCTTGCGAAAGCATGGCACCCGGGCGTTTGCGCGGCGGATCCCCCGACCTGCCGCGCAGAGGGCCGGCACCCGAAGAGCAAATGACAAATGACGAAGGACAAATGACTAAGTCTGCAATCATCCTCGGCAGCGGCATCTGGAAGATGCTCGCGCGGCTGCGGCGGCGCGGCAAGGGCGGCCGGGGCGGCGTGCGCGTGTCGGGCGGCGAAGTTCGCCGGACGCCGTTCGGCCCGTCGCGGCCGATCTTCGAGGTCGCCCTGCCCGGGGGGCGCCGGGCGATTATGCTCACGCGCCACGGCGAGCGCGGATACGACATCGGGGCCTGGGCAGTCAATTACCGGGCCAACCTGTGGGCCCTGAAGGACCTGGGGGCAGACCACGTCCTGGCCACGTGCGCCTGCGGGGCCATCGACCCGCGCCTGGCAGTCGGGGAGTTCCTCGTGCCGCACGACGTGCTCGACAAGACCACAGGGCGAGTCAGGACGTTCTTCCAGTCGAGCGGCCTGGGCGTGCTGCGCATGGGCGAGCCGTTCTGCCCCGCGCTCAGGTCGGCGCTGGCGAAGGGGCTGGCGGCCGCGCGGGTGCCGCACAGGCTGGACGGCGTCTGCGCCTGCACCGACGGGCCGCGCCTGGAGACCCGGGCCGAGGTCCGCGCCCTGGCCGCCGAGGGGGCCGACATCGTCGGCATGACGCTCTGCCCGGAGTTTGCCCTGGCCCGGGAACTCCAGATGTGCTACGCGGCCGTGGCGTTCGTGGTGAACCCGGCGGAGGGCGCGGCCCCGCGCCCCTACCGGCCCGACGTGCTCTTCGAGGGCATGGCCACCGCGGGCGAACTGGAGGCGGGCGACCGGGCAGCCGCGCGCCTGCCGGAGATCCTTGCGGCCGCGATCGCGTCCGTCTCCGCCCGCCGCCGCTGCCACTGCCGCCAAGCCATGCGCCGGTACGTCCAGCGCGGCGACATCGGCCCGGATTTCCGCACGTGGCTGGGACCGCCCCGCGCCGGCGGCGGTTAGCCCGCGGCGGCTCTCCTGAGCCGCCGCGCGCCAGGCGGGGGGGGACCTTCGTCCTGCCGGGTGGCATGCCTGCGCGGCCGTATGCGCAGGCATGCTGTGCCCCCCGTTCTCTCATGCCTACGCCAACAGCCGCGCAGGCATGCCACCCCCCAAGTGAACAACGGCGGCGCGCAGGAGGGCCCTACGGCTTCGAGGGGGCCGCTTCGCTGCGAACAAGGGTCGCCGCCACGCCCTGGCCGCGGATGATGACCATCACCTCGGCCACGGTCTTGAAGGAGACGGCCTTGCCGGCCGTGATGCTTGCGCGCTCGACGCCGGCGAGGATCGTGGCCGCCTTCGACCCAAAAACCTCCAGCGAGTAGGTCTTGTCGGCCACGCGGACGCGATCGTCGGCCTCGACGGCGACGGCCAGCGGCGGCCCGGGGGGCTTCGCCTGGACGGGAGCGGGCTGAAGCACCATCAGCCGCACCTGCATCAGCGCGTCGCGCAGAATGTCGTGGACCTCCATGACGCGGCCGAAGGCCTCTTGCGCTTCGGCCCGCAGGACGGCTGTGCGCACGTCGACGGGCATGGCATTGACGGCGTCCTTCAGGGCCGCCAGGGCCACCTCTCTAGAGTCCAGGAGCGGCGGCCGGCCTTTGCGCAGGACCACCTCGCACTCGACCTTCTTCGGCTCGACGCGCTGCCCCGTGGGGCGCAGGATGAGTTCCACGGGCGTCCGGAGGGGCGGCACGACGTCCGGGTTGGCCTCGTACAGGAGGTCGGCGTTGACGCTGCTGGACTCGAAGGGCACGTCCAGGACGGCCTCGGTGAAGTTCGAGAGGCACACGACCGTACCCTCGCGGTCGGAGTCCTTGAGGGCCTCATCGCCGGACTGGCCCACGTAAACCCACTGGAGCGGCCGCTCCAGGCCCGCCTCGGCGCCCGACGGGCGCAGCAGTTTCCACGCGGGCACCTCGACGGTCTTGCTGCGTGTGCCCTCGGTCATGGTGAACCGCGCGGTGATTTCGACGACCGCGCCGGCCGGCGGGCTGTACGCGCCGCCCTCCGTGATAAAGCCCGGCCGGCCCGGCTGAAGGCCCAGGAGGGCCAGCGCGAACGTCACGTGCGACGGCTTGGCCTTAACCACGACGACGCTTTCGTGTTCGCGGCTGCCCTCGCTGCACACGAGCAGTTCCAGCGCCCCCTTCTGGAGGCAGACCAGGCCCTCCAGGCGGACTTCCTTGGCCCCGGTATCGACCGTGATGCCGGGCAGGGTCTTGATGACGTGCTTCACCTCGGCCTCGGGCGCGGCGGGCGGCACGGGCGCAGCAGCGCAAAGGGTGCTCATTGAAGCAGCAAACAAGAGGCCGAGCATCGCTGCATGTCGCATGGTTGCCCTTTCAATATTTCGGATTGCGGATTTCGGATTGCGGATTGAAAGGCGCCCCGCCGACGCTTGCGTGCGCCTGCCTTTCAATCCGAAATCCGCAATCCGCAATCCGCAATGCCTTTCGTGGCTCTTACTGGCACTGCGCCAGCGCGACGATGGCATAACTGGTGGGGACGGGCGGGTAGCCCTCGTACCAGCGGTCGGCCTCGTTGGTCCAGGAGCCGTCGGGCCGCTGGCGCTTCAGGAGCGCCTCGGTGAGTTCCGCGCGCCAGTCGTGCGGTCGGCGGCGGGCGTCGAGCACCACGCTCTCGCCTGCCAGGTCGCTCCATGCCCGCAGCGCCTTGGCCGCCGCATGGTAATAGTAGAACAGGCCCTGCTGCCCCAGTTCGGGGTTCTCCTCGAAGGTCCAGTGCTTGCGAATCCAGTCGAGGGCGGCCTTGACGCGCGGGTCGTCGCCCGCGAGGTCGGCGTAGATGAAACTCTTGAAGCCCGCGTAGGTCATTGAGCCGTAGGCCTTCAGGCCCTTGCGTCCGTCGGGCAGGTCCACGGTGCCGGCCGGCGACTCGCCGCCCTTGTGGGGCGTATAGATCATGCCGCCCGAGTCCGTCCCCACGAACACGCCGTCGTTGGATTCCGAGCGGTCCTGCGCGCGGCTGACGAAGACGACGACCTTGGCCCACAGGGGGTCGTCCTTCGGCACGCCGGCCCTGTGCATGGCTTCAACGAAGAACTGCGTGTTGGAGAGGTCGGGCCGCTCGTGCTTTCCGTAGCCTGCGCCGCCGTACCAGGGATGGGCACGGTCTATGGTTTCGGTCTCGTCCCACTGCGTTTTCTTGAGGTACTCGGTGGCCTTCCTGATGGGTTCGGCGTAGGCCGCGGGGCCGGCCTCCACGAGTACCATCAGGGCGATGCTGGTGGTGTAGTTCTTCAGGCCAACGTCTTCGTATATGCCGCCGTCGGGCTGCTGGGCCTTGAGGATGCGGTCGATGGCGCGGCGGACGGGCTGGTCTTTGGCGGTGTATCCTGCGGCCAGGAGCGCGTCGGTGCACAGGGCGGTGATGCCTACGTTGCCCTGTCCCCATGAGCCGTCAGGAGCCTGCTCCTTCAGGAGATAGGCTGTGCCGCGCGCGATGGCGTCTTTGCGGCGCTGGGCCAGGGCCGCCGCGTCGGCCGTCGCGGAAGAGGCGGGGTGCTCGCTCTGCGGCGCGGCCTCGGCGTGCGCCGCCTCGGCAAGCCGCTTCACCTCCTGTGTGCGGGCCTCGAGCAACGCGCGCTGGGCCAGGGCGACTTCGTGTCTTGCAGTCCGCCCGTAGAACAGCCACCCTGCCGCCACCAGCGCCGCCGCCGCGAGCACGCCTATCGCGCCTGCGCCCAGGACTGCAATGACGATTTTCGTACCCGTGCTCATGGGAACCCTCCGCTTGGCCCCGCGTCCGCCGCAAGATTATACGACCCTGGCGGGTCGCGCATTGACGACCGTTCGGGGCTAACCGCCAGCCTTGCGCCAGCGCAGGTAGGCCAGCACGAGGGCGTAGATGGCGGCGATGAGTGCGCCAACCATGGCAACGCGGTTGAGCCAGATGGTGAAGGTCTCGCCGCCGGCCTCCCATTCGCGGCCCTTCTCCCCCAAATAAAGGTCGTAGAAGCAGTAGCCCGAGAAGGCCAGCAGCGCAAGGCCGAAGAACATCAGGACGCCTGGGCCGTACGGCCGCGGCGCCGGCGGCGGCTCTTGCGCAGGGGGGGCCGGCGGCTGCTCTGCGGCCTGCTGCTGCGCCGGGGGTTGCCCCGGCGTAGCCGGGGCCTCGTCAGGCGATTGTTCCGCCATGGGTGCAATCCTCCTTCGGCGAACCGATGGCGATTGTACAGCCGCGCACGACCGTGGCAAGCGCGATGTGGGGTTCGCCGGAGCGCGGCCCTGCGGCTGCGACTGCCCGGGTGCACGGTGGCAGGCCGACGGCGTGCGCGCCGCAGCGGACCGCTGTTGCCCAGTGGTGTGTCAACGATGAGCGTGTAAGTTCGGGTGCCATGCTTTCGCTTGCGAAAGCATGCGTCCTCGCTATCACGACCATGCTTTCGCAACGGCGCGAAAGCATGCCACCCACAAGATTAATGCTGACCGCACCAGCAGAGGGGCAAGACGGCCCTGCCCGAACTACCGCGCGGGCGCGCCGCCGGCGACTTCGGGCGGAATCAGGACCTTCGTGCCCTCGCCCACGCCGTGGGCCGCAAACCACCCGGCCGGAACTTCCAGGGCAAACCGGGCCGGCTCGCGCGAAAAGACCGGTTCCGTGGCGAACGCCCTCATCCGCTCGGTCTGCACGATGGCGCCGTCGCCGCCGATGAACGCCAGGTCCAGGTCAACGTACGTGTTCTTCATCCAGAACGAGTGGTTCGTTTCGCGGTCGAAGATGAAGAGCATGGCCTCGTCGGGGCCGAGCGAGCGGCGGAACATCATCCCCTTTGCCTGCTCGGCGGGGTCGCGGGCCACTTCCACCACCAGCGGCGCCCCGCCGACGCGGATGGTGGCGGTGGGCAGGCGCTGGGGCCGATCGGCGTCAGAGGCGGGCGCAGCCGGCGCAGGCGGCGCAGGGGCGCGCTCGCAGCCGCCGCACAACACCGCCGACAGGAGAGCCATCGCGAGCATGAACGGCCGTAGTCCGCTGCTTGCGCGGCGGGCCCGGCCGGAGCGGCAGGCGCGGCCGGCGCGGGGGCGACGCATGCTTTCCGAGCGGCGCGAAAGCATGGCACCCGCGCGGGGGGCTTGAGAGTCATGCGTGGTCACGTGTAAAAATCCTCCGGCCGGTATCCCGCCGCGCGGATCATCCGCTCCAGCAGTTCCATCGGCAGTCCGACGACGTTCGTCAGGCTGCCCTGGATGCGTTCGACGAAGCGGTCGCCGGTCTCCTGGAGGGCGTACGCGCCGGCCTTGCCGAGCGCCTCGCCCCCGGCAACGTAGGCATCGATTTCTTCCGGGGTCATGCGGCGCATGCGCACCGTGGTGACGGCGTGGGCGAGCCGCCGCCGCCGCGAGGCCGCATCCACCAGCGCCAGGCCCGTGATGACGCAGTGCTCCGTGCCCGACAGCCGCCCGAGGATTTGCCGCGCATCGGCCGCGTCGGCGGGCTTGCCGATGATGCGGCCGGCGAGTTCCACGATGGTGTCGGCCGCGAGGACCAGCCCGCCGCGCAGGCCGTGGGCCTCGATGGCGGACACGGCCTTCAGGTACGCGAGGCTCTCGGCGTACCCGCCCGGGCCGGCGGCGGGCGAGAGGCCGCGGTCTTCAATCGGCGGCGGACGCACCAGGAATCGGTAGCCCGCCTGGCGCAGCAGTTCCCGCCGCCGGGGTGAGTTCGACGCCAGGATGAGTTCAGGCCGCTCGGTTGCCATGAGTTTGCGCTGCGGGTGCGCCCGCCCCTGGCGGGCGCTCGGACCTCACACCACCATGCTTTGCGCGGCGGGTATCCTGACCGGCCGCGCCGGAGCGCCGGAAGCAGGCACGGTTTGCGGCAATTGTCGCGGCGGCTCAGGAGAGCCGCCGCGCTTCTCGGAAAGCCTGCCCGCCGGCCGGCAGGCGGGCATGGCACCCACGTCACGGCCGGCTGACATCGAGCCACATGTTCTGGCCGTCCCACCGGACCACCAGGTCGGTGCTGCACGCCGGGCATCGGATGGCCGCTCCGGCCGCCGTGCCGTAATGGATGACAATCTCGGCGGCGCAGATGGGGCAGTGGCGGGCCTGCGTGGTCGGCATGGGGCCGGGTGCGGGCTGGGCCTCTTGAAGCCCGAGCGCCAGGGCGACGCGCCGGCGTCCGGCCCGCTCGGCCACGAGGCGGTTCAGTTCGTGGACCGACTCGCCCGTGCCGAAGACGACGGCGCCCACGAGGGCGTCGTCCTGGAAGACGAGGCGCCGGAAGACCTCCGGCCCGTCGGGCATTTCGACGGCCGCAACGCTGCCGCCCGCGGGCAGGTGGCCGCGCCCGATGACCGCCAGGTCGCGGCCGAAGAGGGCGGTGCGCAGGCGCATGGCCTCCAGCGCCGGCTCGGCCCGGCGGTCGAGCATGCCTGCGGCCGCCACGCCGCCCTGTGCCCAGGCCCGCTGCCAGCAGAATGCGGCGTCGTCGGGGCCGAACTCTTCGGACTCGGTCGGCTCGGCCACGTCTCCGGCGGCGAAGACGTCGGCGGCGCTGGTGCGCAGGGCATCGCTCACAAGGATGCCCTGGCGCACCTGGATGCCCGAGCCCTGCACGATGTCGATGGCGGGCCTGCGGCGGCAGCCGACGGCCACCAGTTCGGCCCGCAGCGTCTCTCCGGCGGCCGTCTCGACGCCGATGGCCCGGCCGCCCGCGCCGATGACCGTCCGCGCCTCGGTCTGACGCAGGAGCGTCACGCCGGCACCCTCCAGCAGGTCCTCGACGCGGGCGCTGGTGGCCTCGTCGAGCATCTCCGGCCAGAACCGCTCGCCCCGCACCAGTTGCGTCACGCGGACCCCGAGCGCCGCCAGGCTCTCCGCCAGCGTCAGCCCGACGATGCCCTCCCCCAGAATGGCCGCATCCCTGACGTCCTTGACCAGGCGCCTGACCTCCTGGGCCTGGGTGAGCGTGTCGAAGGTGGCCACGCCCTCCAGGTCGGTGCCCGGGATGTCGGGCGGGACGGCATGCGTGCCCGTGGCCACCAGGAGGCGGTCGTAGCGGACGCGCTCGCCGTTGGCGAGGACCACCTCGTGGGCCGGCGGGTCAACCTGCTCGACGCGGGTCATAAGGAACAGGTCCAGCCGCTCGCGGCGGTAGGCGTTGCGGCTCTGAAAGATGACCTCCCCCAGCGTCAGGTTGCCGGCGAGGAATTCGCCTAGTTGGCGGCGGAGGTAAAAGGGGTGCCGCTCCTCGGTCAGGATGCTTACCTGGGCGGCGCTGTCCGCGCGGCGGAGGGCCTTGGCCGCGCGGTACCCCGCTGCGCCGTTGCCGATGATGACGAAATGGGTGCTCACGGGTTCCCCCGCGGCGTTCCGTCCGGACGGCGATGATGATGCCGGCGATAAAACGTAATGGAGTAGTACATGCCCATGTAGCAGACGGCCCCGGCCGCCAGGCCTACGACCACGCAGCCGACCCACAACGGCGCCGCCCCCCGCCACATCAGCAGGCCCCACTGGCGGGCAGTTTCGACCGTCCGCAGCCACAGGCCCAGGCCGGGGTCCGAGTTCGGCAGCAGCGCGTGCTTTATCTCGGCCAGTCCGGGACCGTCCACCAGGGCGTGCCCGACAACGTAGCAGAACGAGTACACGGGGACGTTCGTAACCGGGTTGGTGAGCCAGACAATCGGCAGGCCGGCCACCTTGTTGGCCCGCAAGAGCCACGCCAGGCCGACGACCATGAGCATCTGGACGCCCCAGGTGGGCGTCATCGCCACGAAGGCCCCGATCGCGACGCCCAGCGCGATCCGATGGGCCGAGTCGTCCAGGTGCAGCAGGTGGATGAATCCGGCCTTGAGTTTCTCCCAGATTCGCCTGATGGACACACCGGACTCCTCTACTTCCGCTCGCCGTCGCCATGGCGGCTGTTGAGCATCGGCGACTCGCGCCAGATCTCCAGCAGGTGCCGGGCGACCTCGTCGGCCTTGACCGTAAGCAGGCACTCCAGGGCGCCCTCCGCGCCCCCGTACGGACACTCGCGCCGGAAACAGGGCCGGCACGCCGCCTGCCCCGTCAGCACGCGATGGCCCGGCCCGTAGGGCCCCGTGCGGCCGGGATGGGTCGGCCCGAAGATGGCCGCGACGGGCGTGCCGACCGCCGCTGCGACGTGCATCGGCCCGGAATCGTTGGTGACCACGGCGCGGGCCTCGGCCACCAGGGCCACCATCTCTTTTAACGTGGTCCGGTCCGACAGGTCAATAGGCCGCGCGCAGGCCGCCCGCTCGGCCACCTGGCGGCCGACGGGGGCGGCGGCGCCGCCGCCCACCAGCACGCCGCGCGCGCCCGTCTCGCCGTGCAGGCGCAGCAGCACCTCGGCGAACCGTTCGGGCGGCCACTGCTTGGTTGCCCAGCGGGCGTGGGCCGCGACCACCACGAGCGGCTCCTGCGGCGCGATGCCTTCGCCCGCCAGGCGCGCACGCACGGCCGCCCGCGACTCGCCCGCCACCGGCAGGTGGTCCCGCGCACGCGGCTCAGCCAGCCCGATATGCCGCGCAAGCGCCAGGTACCGGTCCACGGCGTGCATCTCATCGTGCGGCAGAGGGACGGCGAGCGTGTAGAAGACGGTCGCCAGTTCCCGCGCCGAGGCGAAGCCGACGCGCGCCGGCGCCCCCGTGGCGGCCGCCAGGAACCCGCTGCGGAACAGACCCTGGAGGTCCAGCACCGCCGTGAATCGCCGCTGCCGCACGTCCTGGATGAACGCCATGAAGTCGGCCGTAACGGTGAGGCTGCGGCCGACGTGGCCGAAGCGGCGGCGGTCGAACAGGATGACCTCGTCCAGCCGGGGGTGGCCCAGCAGGAGGTCGGCCAGCGGCGCCGCCGCCAGCCACGCCACGCGGGCCTGCGGGTGCGCCTCGCGCAGGGCCGTCAGCACGGGCAGCGCCTGGACGACGTCGCCCAGCGACGACGGCTTGATAATCAGGGTTCTTGTAAAATCTATATCTTGCATACGCCCGCCTTGCGCTGAAGCGCCGCCCGCTTGCGGGCGCTTAAGCGCGCTATTCGCCGCCACCATCGGCGCAGGCGCCGGCCGGGGCGCGTGCCGCCCCGCCGCCTGCCGCGAGTCGTGATCGCCCCCATGCATCCGCGCCCCCCCAGGTAGGCGCGCAGGAACCGCAGCCTGTCCGTCCGCCGCGAGGCGCCCCACTCATCCAGGCTCACGCCGAGGCGCATGATGTCGCGTGCCCGCCGCCGGGCCGACACGCCGCCCGAGTAGCGCAGGCCGTCGAGGTCCACGAGCACGGGGCGTGCGGCCGGCCCGGCGGGGGTCGAGACAAGGATGTTCGGGGCCTTCAGGTCCCTGTGCGAGAAGCCTGCGTCGTGCAGGCGGCGGAGCAGGTGCGCCAGGTCCCTTGCCATGCGCCGCCGCAGGGCCGCCTCCGGCCCGCGCCGCAGCCACTCGGAAAGCGGCACGCCGGCCACCGGCTCGGCCAGAAAGAGCGAGTCGGCAATCGCGCCCCGGTTCCATAGCATGACGGCCGCCACCGGCCGCGCGGTCGCAACGCCGCGCACAAGGAGCGCGTGCCCCTTGCGGAAGGCGGCCGTGGCCCGCGTGGGCGCGAGCAGGCCGTGGCCCGGCGTGCGGCGGCCGGCGCGCTTGTCGCGCTTGAGCACGACCGCGCGGCCGTCGGGAAGCGCTGCCTGCCAGATTTCGGTTGTGCGGCCGGGGGGCTTCAGGCGCGTCGCGCCCGGGGCGTCGGGCGAGGGCCGGCCCCGGGCGAGGATCGCTGCGACGGCGTCGGCCCAGTCGGCCGCCGCCCAGCCGCGCCAGGCGCCCGCCGCGATGCGGCCGTCCGCGCCGGCGGGGCCCCGGGGGGGCGGCCCGGCGGCGACGCGGATGCGGCGAAAATACTTCGATCCGCGCCTTGTGCGGCGGTCGCGGCGGCGGTAGAACTCGCGGCGGTACTGGGCCGTCGCGCGGGCCACCAGGCGCGCCTCCGGCACGTTGCCGACTATCTCGCGCAGGCGCTCCAGGCACCGCACGCGCTCGGCCGGCGAGGCGATGGGCTCGAAGAAGTGCTCCAGTTGGGCGAGGTGCTCGATGAGGCCCTCCGACGGGGCCGGCCGCTCGGCCTCGGCCAGGTCCACCAGGCTCAGACGCCAGCCGTCCGGCCCGCCCGAGACCAGGATGTTGCCCGGATGCAGGTCCGGCAGGTACAGGTCGGCATCCTGAAGCCGGGCCACGAGGTCGGCCAGCGCATAGGCCAGCGCGGCGGGGGTGATCGTGCCCGCGGGCGGGTCGCGCCGGAGGCGGTAAACCGACACGAGTTCCGGCGGCCGCGAGCCGGGGTACGGCGGCTCGCACGGAAGCGGCTCGAAGTATCGCTCGAACAGGTACTCGTCGAGCCGCCTGGCGGCGGGGATCTCGCGCGTGACCAGGACCTCCGGCGGGCCGCACGCCAGGGCCGCCGGCTCAGGCACAGCCAGGCCGGCCCCGCGCGCAGCCAGGAGGGCGAGCCACTCGCGGCGGGCCGGGCCGAGGCCAAGGCGGGCCCGCAACCGCCGCAGGAGGCCCGCTTCGGCGTAGGCCTTGACGAAGAAGCCGCTGCCGCCTGCCTCGAGGCGCCGGACAGCGCGCGCGCGGCCCTGCTTGACGAGGGGCAGACCGTCCAAGTGCGCGAGCGGCCAGTCGGCCGCCATGAGCGGGTCGGCGGCCGCAGACACCAGCCACCGCCGCCCGCCGCGCTCAATCATATGGATTTCATCCATAGGAGTTGATGCCCGGGGCAACGCCGACGCCGCGGCCCCCGGGCGCATCCCGGCATCGTAGTTGGCCGCCCGCCGGTTTTCAAGGACGAAGCGACGAAGGCGGATTTTTTCATTGCTAGAACGCATGGCCGGGGCTAAGATGTGCGTTTCCCGACCGCGAAAGAGGCGAGGCCGGGCCCCATGAGGGGGCCGCGAAGGAGCCAGAGCAGTGGTACGCATCCGCATGAAACGACTTGGCCGGACGAACCGGCCGTTCTGGCGCATCTGCGCGGCCGACAGGCGCGCGGCGCGCGACGGCACAATCCTCGAGGAACTCGGACACTACGACCCGCTCCTGCCGGACCAGGACAAGGTGAAAATCCATCGCGACCGCGTGGTTCACTGGCTGAAGCAGGGCGCGCAGCCGTCGGACACCGTAACGCAGTTGCTGGCGCACCTGGGGCTGGACGCGAAGGGCAACGAGATGCCGCCGCGGCCGTGGGCGAAGAAGGCGCCGCCGAAACCTGCGGCCGAGCGCCTGGCCGCCAGGAAAAAGGCCGAAGAGGCGGCCGCCGAGGCGCCCAAGAGCGAGGAGAAGCCGGCAGAAGGCTGACCCGGCCTTTGCCGTGTTTAGCCGCGTCCCGGTACGGCCGCGGGTGCCTCGCTACGTCGCCCGCCTGCGGGCCGAAGCCCCTGCGGCGGGGCGAAGGCCCGTACCGGCGACGGCTGAACAACGGCGAGGCTCGCGGCTGATGGCTTGGCAGGTGGCCGAGGGCCGTGACATGCCGCTGCGGATCGACGTCATCACGCTCTTCCCGGAGGCCTTCCGCGGCGTGCTGGAATCGAGCATCCTGGGCCGGGCGCTGCGCGAAGGCCGGGTCGAGGTGGTCCTGGCGAACCTGCGAGACTTCGCCCTCGACGCCCGCGGCACGGTGGATGATAAGCCCTTCGGCGGCGGGCCGGGCATGGTCCTGATGTGCGAGCCGGCCTTCCGGGCCGTCGAGCACGTGCAGGGGCTGGACCCGCGGCGGGCGCTGGTGGTCCTCCTGACGCCGCAGGGTGAACGCCTTACGCAAGCCCGCGTGCGGGACCTGGCGGGGCGCCAGCGCCTGATGCTGGTGTGCGGCCACTACGAGGGGTTCGACGAGCGCATCCGGACGCTTGCGGACCTGGAACTCTCGATCGGCGACTACGTGCTGACGGGCGGCGAACCGGCGGCGATGGCCGTCATCGACGCGGTGGTGCGGCTGCTGCCCGGCGTGCTGGGGGCGGAGGACGCCGCGAGCGAGGAGAGTTTTAACCTGGCGGGCCTCCTGGAGTACCCGCAGTACACGCGGCCGCGCGAATTCCGCGGCATGGCCGTGCCGGAGGTGCTCCTGTCGGGCAACCACGCCCAGATTGCGCGGTGGCGGGCGGAGCAGGCGCTTGAGCGGACGCGCCGCCGCCGGGCCGACCTCGCGGGCGAGGCGCCCGACGAGAAGTAAGGGCCGAGATTGCCGCGGAGGCGGCGGGTTATGCGCCGCCCGCGCGGGCGAAAGCCGAATCAAGAAACTCGATTGCGGAAGGGCAGGACCATGAAGCGAGCAGGCATCCAGCGCATCGAGGCCGCCTACCTGGTGAAGGACCGGCCCGATTTTCACATCGGCGACACGGTTGACGTGGGCGTGCGGATCATGGAAGGCGACAAAGAGCGCGTCCAGGTCTTCACGGGCGTGGTGATCGCCCGCCGCGGCCACGGCGCGCCCGAGACGTTCTCCGTGCGGCGGATCGTGGCCGGCGAGGGCGTGGAGCGCACCTGGCCGCTTCACTGCCCCGCCGTGTCGTTCATCCGCGTGGTCCGCTCGGGCAGGGTGCGTCGGGCGAAACTGACGTACCTGCGGAAGCGCGTCGGCAAGGCCACACGCCTGGTCGAAGAGCGGCGGGAACTGGGCGAGGCAGGCGCCGCCGGCGCCCCCGAAGGCGCCGGGGCCACCGCAGCCGAGGCCACGTGAAGGGCCTGACCGGCCGCACGTCCGCCCACTTGCGGATTTTCCGTGCCCGCCCTCGCCGGCGGGCATATCTTTATGGGGCCGGCGCCCGGAACCCATCATGAAGGCATTCTGGAAAGCCCTGCGCTACTGCTGGCCCTACCGGGGCCGGATCATGCTGGGGTGGCTGTGCGCGGCCCTGGCGACGGCCCTGTACGTAGGGTCCATCAGCGCGGTCGGGCCGCTCTTCGGCCTCTTGTTTCAGGAGCCGTCCAAGGGCCTGCACTTCACGTCGCGCCCTGCGGCCGGCGACCCGGACCGCCGGGAATGGGTCCTTGAGGTCAGCCGCCACTGGACGATCGTGCCCTCCGACGCCGTGGAGACGTTTGAACTTCGCGGCGGCAGCGTCCTGCTGAACCGGCAGTGGGCCGAGGCGAACAAGGTCCGCGTCACCACCACCGAGGAGGGCCTGGGGGTGCTGGCGCGGCAGGCGGAGGACTCGGTGAAGTTCTATGCCCCGCTGCTGCGCCGCCTGGCCGACAACCTGCCTACGGACCGCTACCACTGCCTGCTGTGGATCATGGCGGGCGTGGTGGCCATGACCATCATCCGCGGCGGCCTGCGCTACGCCAACGAGTACCTGGTGGGCCACGCTTCTAACCGCGCCATGCTGGCCCTTAGGCTGCGGGTGTACGAACACGTCCTGCGGTCGCCCCTGGAACTGTTCGCCCGCGTCGGACCCAGCGACATCATGAGCCGCTTCCAGAACGACTGCTTCATGGTCCAGGAAGGCATGAAGACGCTCATGGGCAAGGTCTTCAGCGAGCCGGTGCGGGCCGTGGTGTGCATCGTGCTGGCCGTCCTGGTGGGCGTGTCGATCGACCCGTGGCTGCCCGTCATCATCCTGGGCATGGTGCCGCTTGTAGGGTACATGGTGCGGCAGTTGGCGATGCTGATGCGCCGCTCCAGCCGCAAGGCCCTCGAAAGTTGGGCCCAACTGGTGGGCATCCTTGAAGAGAGCCTCTACGGCATCCGCATCGTGAAGGGCTACCGGCTGGAGGCTCACGAGCGGCGGAAGTTCTTCCACGCCAGCCGCCGGCTCCTCAAGCAACTCCTGCGGGCGATACGCATCGACGCCGTGACCGAGCCGGCCGTCGAGACGCTCTTTACGATCGCCGTGGCCGGGGCGATCGTGGTGGGCGGCAAGCGCATCATCGACATCGGCCTGTCGCAGGGGAGCCTCTCCGACCTGATGCTCTTCTTCGGCCTGCTGGCCGGGGCGCTTGACCCGGCCCGCAAACTCTCGAACGTCTCGAACCGGCTCCAGCAGGCCGCCGCCGGCGCCGACCGCATCTTCGCCCTGCTGGCCGCCGACCCCGAGCCGCGCTACGGCGCCCACGGTCTCGTTCTGCCGCGACTGCGCCAGGCCATCGAGTTCCGCGGCGTGTGGTTCGCGTATCCGGGCGGGGAGGCGGTCCTCAAGGACGTCACCCTCACGGTCCGCCACGGCGAGGTCGCGGCCGTCATCGGCCGCACGGGCTGCGGAAAAACCACCCTGGTCAGCCTCATCCCGCGGTTCTTCACGCCCACGCGCGGCACGATCCTGGTCGACGGCATCAACATCCAGGACGTGACGCTGCGGAGCCTGCGCGACCAGATCGCCATCGTGCCGCAGGAGACCGTTCCCTTTGCCGACACTATTGCGCAGAACATTGCGCTGGGTGCGCAGCAGACATGTGGCACGGCCGGCTTGTCCGGCCGCGGCGAGGCGCCGTCGCGCGAAGAAATCGAGGCGGCCGCACGCGCCGCCCACGCCGACGCCTTCATCCGCAACCTGCCGGAGGGCTACGACACGGTCATCGGCGAGCACGGGGCCACGCTCTCGGGCGGCGAACGCCAGCGGCTGGCCCTGGCCCGCGCCATTATCCGCGACCCCGCCATCCTCATCCTCGACGAGGCCACCAGCAACCTGGACGAAGAGACGCAGGCCATGGTCCAGGACACGCTGACCGCATTCTGCAAGGGCCGCACGACCATCCTCATCGCGCACCGCCTCTCTACGCTGGCCATCGCCGACCGCATCGTGGTCATGGACGCCGGCCGCATCATCGACGCCGGCACGCACGATGAACTTCTGGAGCGGTGCCCACTGTATCGGCGCCTGCGCGAGGTCGGCCTGGACTCGCTGTGAAGAACCAGTGCCCTGTGGTCGCAGGTCAGCAGTCCACGGTTGGGCACGGCACGCTGCGCGGCGGGTCTCCTGACCCGCCGCGAGCAAGCCACATTCCCGCGCGGTCGGTCAGGAGACCGACCGCGCAGAAGTTGTTCCGATGTGTGCCATGCTTTCGCGAGCGGAAGCACGGCATCCCTCGTTTCACGTACGCGAGTGCGCGGCGTCACGGCCGCAGGTCAACGATGCCGGCGTCCACCTGGTCTCGCCGCCTGGGGCCGGCGCCCGTAGCCTGGGCGTGAATGGCCATCACGTTCCTGCCGGGGCGCAGGCCCTTCAGCGCTTCCGGGCGGATCTCGAAGTGCTCGTAGGAGCGCGTGCCGCCGGGCCGCTGGGCGGCCAGGATGCCGTTCATCCACACCTCGCAATCGCCGCTGTGCGAGATGCGCAGCCGCAGGTTCGCGAAGTTCACGTCCTTCAGTTCGAACTCGCGTCGCAGCCAGACCTCGCGGCTTTCCCACGGGGTGCGGATGGGACTGCCGGCCTGCGCCGGGCCGAAACCGAAGGGGGCGGGCTTTTCGTCCCAGCCGGCGGCGGCGAAGCCCGGCTTCATCCAGTCTTCGGCCTTCGGGGCCTCGAATCGCACCCGCCACGCAGCCGCCTCGTTCTCGCCGGTCGGCACAATCACCGCCACCGCGCGGATGGGGACGGGCGCCCACGGACCGGAGACGTTCGCGCCCCGTCTTGCCCATTTCTGCCACATCGCGGCGTCGCCCAGCATCGCCATGAAGACGCCGCCGACCACGGGGCGCGCGGTGAAGCCGCGCTTCTTGGCGGTGTCGGTGAAGTACCAGTCGGTCATCGGCGAGCGGTCGGGCGTTTCGTTGAGGAAGTCCAGGACCGGCGCCGAGAGCGCCTCGAAGTCGGCCCGGTCGCCCGTCATCGCGGCCGTCCACAGGACCCAGTCGAGTTTCGTGTAAGCCTGGCGGCCGTCCAGGGGCAGGCCGTAACGCTGCTGCGTGCGCTTGTAGAAGTCCATCTCCTTCCGCAGCGCCCCGGCCGGGAACAGGCCCAGGCCCAGCACGCGGTCCCAGGCGAGGTTGTATTTCTGGCTCCAGGTGCCCGGCAGGTCGAACGCCAGCCGGAAATGGTCGCCGTCGTCCGCCTCCTTCACCCAGCGGGCGGCGAACTCGCGGGCAAGTTTCCCGTACGCCCGGGCGTCGGCAGCCTTGCCGAGTTTCTCGGCCAGTTGCGCGCAGGCGCCCAGGGCCACGATGGCCTTGGCCGAGAGGTTCACGTTGTGCGCCAGGTGCCCGGCGAAGTCGTCGGTGCAGAGTTGATTCTCCGGGTCGTAGCCCTTCTCCTTCAGGTACTCGGCCCACTTGGTAAGAAGCGGCCAGTAGGATTCCGCGAAAGAGGCCGAGCCTTCGGCGCGGGCCAGCGCTGCGGCCATGAGGATCATGTTGGCCGACTCCTCGACCATCATCTGCCGGTCCTCGGTGCGCTCGCCGCCGCCGTACACCTGGCCCGTGGCGTACGGATACCGGCCAAGGTCGTGCGGCGCAAAGGGGAACTTCCAGCGCGGCGAGGCGGCGTAGTCGAGCACGGGCACCAGCACGGCCTTCGCCAGCGCCGGCGCCAGCAGCAGGCAGAAGGGCGACATCGGGTAAATAACGTCAACCGTCCCGATGCAGCCGTTGCTGTGGTTCTCCTTCGGGAAGAAGAGCGGCTTGCCCCTGGAGTCGGCCACCAGTTTCGACCCGGCCAGGGTCTGGCGGTAGGCGAGCGCGGCAATCCGGGCGTATCGCTCGCCGCCCACCTGCGCAAGGTCGGCCATGAGGTCGGCATCTAACTTGCGACAGCGGTCGGCCAGTTGGGGGAACTCGGCCGCGGCCTTCTGAAGCAGGCCGGCCGCATCCATGCCCCCACGACGCCAGTAGCCGCGCAACCGCTCCTCGAAATAGCGGATGGAGTACTCGTCGTCGTACGCCAGCATGATCCAGCGCCGGACCGGCTCGCGGCCGACCTTGCCCAGGTCCAGGCACAAGGCCAGCACGGGGGCGGACCTGGCGGGCACGTCGCGCGCGGCAGGCACGTCTTTGTCGGGAAGCGAGCCGCCTGCGGCGAACGCCCGGCGCGCTGCCGCGCCGTCGGCGATGGCCGCCCGCGTGCCGCCGTCCTGCTTTGCCGCAAGGTACGCGTAGCCCCAGTCAATCCGCACGTCGTCGCCCTGGCGCTCGAGCACCGGCTGTGCCTGCGACCCCAGGCGCACCGCGTGCAGGCCCGCCGCCTCGGCGCGGCCCCAGGATACCGGCTGGTCGGGCGTGTTCACCGCCAGTTCGGCGCCCGCGTCGAAGTACACCCGGACCTCGTGCGTCCCGCCGTCCTGCGCCGCGGCTTCCCACTCGATGTACGTCAGGGGGCGCGACAGGGCGTCCAGGTCATCCGGCAGCGCGGGCGTGATGAAGGAGAGCGTCAGGCGCACCTGCGCGCCCGCGAAAGTATAGATCGTGCGCGTGGGCAGCACGTCGAGGGCGACCTGGAGCAAGGGCGGAACGTCTGCCGGTTCCGTGCCCATGAGGCGAAACGGCTTGCCGTCGATGCGCACCAGGCTTCGCAGCGGGTGCGGCTTGCCCGTCCAGTGCGTGGTCGAGGCGTCGGCAAGGCGGTCCGCCGGCGACCAGATGCTGAAGTACGGGTCATGCGCCACCAGGGGCACCGACGGCGGGCGCAGCGATACGGCGGCCGTCGCCCGTGCTGCCGCGACAAGCAGCATGGCCGACCCCAGGAGCAACACAACCGACTGAGATGCCGCAACACGTACGGTCATTTTGCGTTTACTCCTCCGAGCAATCGCCCTTGTTGTCGCCGGACCCGGCCCGGCGCCCGATGCGGCGTTATTGTACCCCGGGCCGGGGACCGCGCGGCACGAAATGTGGTCCTGGCCGGGGCGCAGGTGAAATTCAGTTGCCGCGCCCCGGCCGCCGGTCGTATAAGCCCGGGAGGCCCGACGGGGAGGTTATCGCCATGAGGCATGTATTTCTTTTCGCCGCCGTGCTGGGCGCGGCCGCCTGCGTTTCCTCCTGCCAGGAGGCGGCCAGGCGCGACGCGGAGGTCGGCGTGCCTGAATCGCTCCTTCTGCGGCCCGAGATTCCGGACGCCCAGGTCGCGCGGCTGCCGGAGACGGGTTCGCCGGAGGCGGGGCTTGAGCCGATGCAGATCCGCCTGGATCATTCGATTGAGTCGCCCCCGCCGCCCCGCCCGGCCCCCCCTCCGCCGGCCGCGAAGGCCAAATCGCCGCAGCCCGACCGGAACAGGGGGAACGGCGGCAACAACCGCAACGGGAACCGCGACAGGGACCGCTGGCGCCGCTGGGCCCGCTGAGGCGGCCCGCGGCGGCAGCGCGTGGCACGGCCGGCCACGGCGTCTGCCCATATTCACATTTCTAAGTGCATACCATATCTGTAGTCCTCGTCCGGCGGCCTTGCACCGCCGGCCAGCGGCCAGGGAGTCCCCGGCGGCGCGTGACGCGCCGAGGACGCCGCCGGAGGGGGCGCGGGCCGCGCCGCACATACCTGGCCCCCGGTGAATACACCGGGGGCCTCAAGCGGCCGGCATCGCCCGATTACTGAGGCGTGCCGCATGGCATGCGGAGGCGCCAAACACGTGCGGCATCGGGGTGGCCAGAACGCCTTATCGCGGCCGGGGCGCCTGCTGATGCGCAACCCCGTAATTTGACACGACTTAGGCCCTCCGCCAGCCTGTGGATATCTTGTGGACAGTTTTGGCGCTCGGGGGTAAACCGTTGTTTCACAAGGACTTGCAGCGCACGTGCCGCCGCGGGCAATGTTAGCAGTGTTTCATACAAGTTGCGGAACTTCAGGCGCCTCGCAGCCGCCAATCAGGCCGGAAAACGCACACCTGGGAGGGCATCCGGGCGGGTCAGTATTGATTGTAGGGCATCCCGTCGTCATCGACGTGGCTGTCGGTCAGGTCAGGGTAGAACTCGCCGGTGACCTGGTTGTACCACCAGCCGCCGTCAGTGTCGGGGGCGGTGAAACGCTCGGCGGCGCCCGTGGCCACGCGGATGACCGCGGAATTCGTCACGGGGTTGGTGGGCATCTGCTCCAGGTACGGGCCATAAATGTGCGTAGCGTCGGGAACGTCGGCGACGCCGCCGCCGAAGTCCGTGCTCTGGGTCATCTGGGCCGCGAACTGATCGCCTGCCGGATACCCTGAGTGCTGGTTGCGGTACACCTGGATGATGGCGCGGATCTTGGAGAGGTTCTCCTTCAGGTTGGTGCGGTTGGCCTGGTTGGTGACGTCGCGGTACTGCGGCAGGACGATGGCCGCCAGGATCGCCAGCAGGATGACGACGATGAGTATCTCGACAAGCGTGAAGCCGCGCAGAGATTGTCGCATGGTGGCGCCCCGTTAATGCGGTTTGCACCGCCTCCGTCTGCCCCGTAGAGGGCCCAGCGCAACATAGAGACTCCGGGTGCGCCCCCACCGCGGCTGTAATATCGGCCGGCGGGGGCCGGGGCTATCAGAAAAAACGGCGTCCTGGTTTTGCTGGCGGGCCGCCGCAGCGGCCGGTATGCTTTGTCGTTTGTCATTTGTCCTTTGTCATTGGTCATTTGTGAACCGCCCGCCAGAGGCGGGGTTGCAGGGCGCGCCGTCGCCATAGCGGCTATGGCGCGTCGGCGACCGCGCGGGCGATGCCTTGCTGCAAATGGCAAATGACAAGTGACAAATGACAGGTGTGAAGGGACAATGCCATGACCGCGCCTGCCAGCCCGCACGAGCGATTCCAGTCGCCGCTGGTCTCCCGCTACGCCAGCCCCCAGATGTCGGGCATCTTCAGCGCCCAGTCGCGTTTCCGCGCCTGGCGGCGGATATGGATCGCCCTTGCCGAGGCCGAAAAGGAACTGGGCCTGGCCGTCACCGACGCGCAACTGGCCGAGATGCGCCGTCACCAGGACGATGTGAACATCGAGCGGGCCGAGGCCCTGGAACGCACCCTGCGCCACGACGTCATGGCCCACGTGCACGCCTTCGGCGAGCAGTGCCCCTCGGCCCGGGCCATCATCCACCTGGGGGCGACGTCGTGCGAGGTCACCGACAACGCCGACCTCCTGGCGATGCGCGACGGGCTGGACCTCGTGGCGCGCCGCCTGGCGACGACCATCGAACGCCTTGCGCGCTTTGCCGCCGAGCACCGGGCCCTCGCGGCCCTCGGCTTTACGCACTATCAGCCCGCGCAACTTGTGACGGTGGGCAAGCGGGCGTGCCTGTGGTTGTGGGACCTCGTCACGGACCTCGAAGCGGTGGACCAGGCCCGCCGGGGCCTGCGATTCCGCGGCATCAAGGGCACCACCGGCACGCAGGCGTCGTTCCTCCGCCTTTTCGAGGGGGACCACGAGAGGGTGCGGCGCCTGGAGGGCCTGGTGGCCGCCAAACTAGGCTTCGACCATGTAGCCCCCGTCACCGGCCAGACTTACAGCCGCAAGGCCGACTACGCCGTGGTCGCCGTTCTGGCCGGCATCGCGCAGAGCGCACATAAGTTTGCGAACGACCTCAGATTGCTGGCGAACCTGAAGGAGATTGAGGAACCGTTCGAGAAATCGCAGGTCGGCTCCTCCGCGATGGCTTACAAGCGCAACCCGATGCGTGCGGAGCGCATGACGGGCCTGGCGCGGTACGTCATCAGCCTCGCGGCGGCGGCGGCGCAGACGGCGGCCGAGCAGTGGCTGGAGCGGACGCTCGACGACTCCGCCGCCAGGCGCATCGTCATCGGCGAGGCGTTCCTGGGCGCCGACGCCATCCTGCGCCTTTACCAGAACATCGCGGAAGGCCTCGTGGTGTACCCGCGGATGATCGCCCGCCACGTGGCGGACGAACTGCCATTCATGGCCACCGAGAACATCCTGATGGCGGCCGTGAAGGCCGGCGGCGACCGCCAGGCCCTGCACGAGCGCATCCGCCGCCACAGCCACCAGGCCGCACAGCGCATCAAGGCCGAGGGCGGCCAGAACGACCTCCTGGCGCGGCTGAAGGCCGACCCGGCCTTCGTCCACGTCGATATCGACGATGAAATGCGGCCCGAGCGCTTCGTCGGCCGCGCGCCGGAGCAGGTGGACGAGTTCCTGGCCGCCATCGTGCGGCCCGTCCTGGAGGCGAACCGCGACCGCATCGGCACCGAGGCTGATATCGACGTGTAGCCCTCCTTGCCACTGGTCACTTGCCACTGGCCACTTGTAACGGCAACAACAACCGCAAGTCGTTGGTAACAAGTGACAAGTGGCCAGTGACAAGTGGCAGCCGTTAAGTGGAAGTGGCAAATCCCTTGCAAACCCGCCCGCGCACGCTATAACCTTGCGCCAGGTTCGGGCTTCATCTTCGGGGGATGATCATGGCTCTGCTGGTACGCTGCCCTAAGTGCGGTGAGACAAAGGAGTATCCGGAGACCATCGTCGGCCACGCCCTGCGATGCCCAGGATGCGACCTGCGGTTCCTGGTGGCCGGGAAGCCGGACCGCGGCAACTACGCGGTCGTGCGGCCGGTGTCGGGCAGGGTCCGCGGGGGGGACGATATCCCGCTCGGGCCGCGCACTTCGGTCCTGGCCGCAGCGAGCCTCGTTCTGGGCATCGCGGGACCGCTGGCGCTGGGAGTGGTCGGCGCGGCGTGTCTCGTCCTGGGCATCCTGTCGATGCCCGCATGCCTGTGGATGTGCAATCCGGGCGTGGCCGGCGTGGCAGGCCTCGTCCTGGGCATCCTGGGCCTGCGGCGTATCGGGACCGACCGGAACCTGGGCGGCCGCGGCTTGGCGAAGGCCGGCATCGCCTTGTCGGCCGTAAGCGTCGTCCTGGGCCTGACGATTGTGGTGGCGGGCGAGCGCATCTGGTGGGCCCTGACGGAGCCGCCCGCCGATGCCACCAGCCGCATGTTCAGCCAACTCGACGCCGCCCTTCAGCGATACTCGGACGACTGGGGCCGATTCCCCTGGACGGCCGACACGCCCGACGGCCTCATGGGCGCCGCTGACCCGAAGAAGGGCCTGCGCCCCGCCGCCGGCACCGACGACGACGCGGCGGCCCTCCTGTTTGCCGCGCTCAACCTGCGGCAGAAGCGCGGCCCCTACATCGCCAACGCCGGCATGCGCATCCTGGAGAAGGGGTCCGGCGGCGCAAGTTACCGCGTGTACTGCGACGGGTGGGGCCGGCCCATCCGCTACGGGCCGCCGGAAGGCGATGGGAAAAAGCCTCTCCTGGAGTCCGAAGGCGCGGACCCCGACGACCAGTACGACAACCTGACGAACGAGTAGGTCGCCGCCCGAGTTACCTGCCTTCCACGCGCTTCAGGCGCAAGGCGATGCCGTCGGTAAACGGCGGCGGGGTGAATCGCTTTTCGCCGCCCGAGTGGTCGAACGTCTCCGTTTTCTCCACGTCGCCGGTCCAGATGTTCACCCAGTCGGCCTTGTACGGGCCGGCGGGCAGGTCAAGGACGAGTTCCCCTTCTGCTGTGGCGCCGCCCGGCGCGGCGCCGCCCGCCGCGGGGGCCTTCAAGGGGCGGATGAAGGCGGCATACTGGCGGCCTTTCTCGGCCAGGACGCGGGCGGTGCTTTTCGGCGGCGCAGCCTTGACGACCTGCGGGTCGGGGGCCATGCGGATAAAGTCAAACGACTCCATGAACGCCCGCAGGGCCGCCAGCGACCGCCTGAGGCGCGCAGACCCGCCGCCGGGGGCGTCGGGCGTGCCCGAGCCGTCCTCGCGGCCCGGATAGAATGAGTAATCCAGGCTGCTGTAAACCGCCCCGCCCGCCATCAGGAAGTCCCAGCCGTCGGGGGCGTAGGGCGTATCGCCCGACCCCTTGAAGCCGGTCTCGTCGTCGGCGATGACCTTGCCCAGGTGCCAGTTCATGGCCACGGCGTCGGGCGGCGAGCAGTAGTGGAAGTTAAAGATGGAGACGGCCGGGTTCGGGTCCTCGATCTTCTTGGAGCCGTTCGCGATGTTCTGCGCGATGAGGTGCTTACGGGGCAGCCCCGCCTCGGCCTGGACGATGGCGTCGGCGATGCGCTTCTGCCATTCCAGCGTCACGCCGCCGAAGTACGGCTCGTTGCAGATTTCCCAGTAAAGGTTGTCAAACTCGTTCAGTTCCGTAACGATCTTGCGGGTGACGGCCAACTGGAAGTCCAGCAGCCGGCCGTTCCCCAGGGTATGCGGCTCGTCCTTCTTCAGGTCTCCGACGCCGCTCGTGTTGTTGGCGACGTACATGGGGTTGGCCTTCCAGAGTTCCTCGTTGTACATCGGGCAGAAGAGGACGAACTCGACCACCACGCCGCGAGCCGACGCCTGGGCCAGGAAGTCGCGTGCGCGGCGGAAGTAAGCCTCTTCCCACCGGCCGAGGTCGAACTTGTTGCCGCCGTCGAAGTAGCCCGGCTCGGCGCTTCGGGCCCACGGGCAGATGTAGCGGCCGGGCGCGGGCGCAAGCGGGTTGTTCTTGATTTTGAACGACCGCGGAACTTCGCGGTACACGCCCGAGAACGTGCGCGTCAGGTTCAGGCCGTCGCGCTTGAGCGCATCAAGATACTTGACGTAATCGAAATCGAGGTTCAGGACGGCCCCGTAATGTTCGCCGCTGGCGACCAGGACGGCCGGCCTGCCGCGAAAGACGAAGTAGTGCGGGTTCTCGGGATGGAGCGCAAGAGCGCCGGCGGCCGCCGCGGGCGGCCCGGCGGCCCCGGCCGCTCCCGCGATCGCCGCCCCCGCAACCGCCCCCAACCAAATAATCTCGATGGCGGGATGCATAGTATCCCCTTTCCCTGCCGAGGCGCCGCTTGTCGCCTGCCAGCCGGGCATTGTGGCGGCAAGCACGTCGGAAGGCAAGAGCGAAGGAGAAAACGGGGGACAAGGGGGGCCGCCTGCGGCACGGCCGCCTCGTCCGGCCGCGGGATGGGCGCCATGCTTTCGCGCCCTTGCGAAAGCATGGCCGGGCCAGGCCCGAGGGCGTGCTTTCGCAAGCGAAAGCATGCCACCCGCCGTCGCGGCAACGCCGCCGGGATTTCACCCCGGCCTGCATTGCTGCGGTATTACAGGCCGTCCCAGGGCGACTCCAGCGGGGCCGGGCAGTGCGGGCGCCGGCCGCATCGAGGGCACATCGAGCCCGACCAGACCGCCTCGAAGAGGTCCGCCACGGTGTCTACGAGGGCCGGGTCGTCAGTCACCAGGCCGACCTCGAAGTTCCGGCGGCGGGCGCTCTTTGCGCCCAGGCCGGCCCCGGTGAGGTTCGCGCTGCCGAGGTACAGGCGTTTGCCGTCCACGACGGCGGCCTTGAAGTGCGTGCGCGGGCATCGGCGCATCTGGAACGCCCCGCGTTTGACCCCTTTGAGTTCCTCCAGGAACGGCCCCGACGGCACGCCGCTGTGGAGGACCCGCACCTCTACGCCGCGAGCCGCCAGGCGCGCCAGCAGCCGCACGATGCTCTCGGCCTGGCCGCCCGGCCCCGGCATGCGTGTGGCCTTGAGCGTGGCGGTGGCGATGAGCAGGCTGTCGCGCGCCGAGGGCGCCAGGTCGCCCAGCACGCGCCGGTAAAGCGCGCCGCCGGTGAGATATTCAACTTGCCGCATGCAAGGGAACCGTTCCGGCGCGGCCCTCAGCGTCTCACGTCTGCCACAGAAGCCTCTCGGCCTGTCCGAGAAGGTATGTGAAGAAGTGCGCGGGGATCTCAAGAATGGGCGTGTCGAGGCCCGGCAGATGCCTGGCCCGGAAGTCCTCGTTCCGCTGGGTAATCCAGAAAGCGCACGTGGGTTTCTCCAGGCGGCAGAATGCGGCAAGGCCGGAGCGCGGCGTCAGGGGCGCCTTCTCGTGGTACTTGACCTCGGCCGCGACCAGGTAGGAGGGGCTCTTGACGACGATATCCACTTCCTTGTCGGATTCCGCGTGCCGCCAGTACCGGACCTGCGGCGTATCACGGTAGTAATACGCGAGCATGTGTCGGAGGACGGCGGTCTCGACGATCATCCCCATCTCGCCAGCCTGGGAGAGGATCTCCTCTCCGCGGAGCAGGACGGCGTTGCGCAGGGCCGCGTCCACGAGGTAGACCTTGTGGCGCGCCTTGAGCACTTTCTTGCCCGCGGGGGCATAAGGGGCCAACTGGTAGACCAGGTTGGCGCTCTTCAGGGCCAGGAGGTGGTTGTTGACGGTGGCAACCGACACCCCCAGGTTGCCTGCGCACCGCTGCACGGAGAAGATGCCGCCGGTGTGCAGGCATATGTAGATGAAGAGTTTCTCCAGGTCGGCAACGCTCCGCACGCCGAACAGGACGGTCATGTCGCGCTTCAGCACGCGCTCCACCACGTCTTCGCGCAGCAGCCGCTGGCACAGGCCGATGTCCCCCGAGTGGCAGGCCGTCTCGGGGAAGCCCCCCACGAGCAGGTAACGCTTGAACAGGGGCAGCAGGTCTTGCAGGCCCGCCTGGATGGCGAGCCGCTGCAAGGGGCTCATGGAGAACAGGTCCATGACCCTGAGGTCGGCCGGGACGTCCGGCACGGCCTCGCCGCGGATCTTCGCAAACTCGTAGAAGGACAGCGTCGGCATGGGCACGGTAATCCATCGGCCGACGCCGCTCTCCGCCAGGCCCTTGTGGTGGGTCAGGCTGGCCGACCCCGTCGCCAGGATGCGCCAGTGCGGCCGATGGTCGGTCAACTGCTTCAGTTCCAGGTCCCAGCCCTTCAGGTACTGAATCTCGTCCAGAAGGAGAAAGGCGGGGCGGTCGGCCGGGCAGACGTTCTCGTGATAGAGCGCCAGGATCTCCGGCAGGCGCAGGAGTTTCAGCAGCGGATGGTCCAGGCTGACGTACAGGATGCTCTCAGGCGGCGTGCCTTCTCGAGCCATATCGGTCGCGACTTGCTGGAGGATCGTGGTCTTGCCTACCCGCCGCGGGCCCGAAAGGAGAACTGCCCGCCGCAGGCTGGTGTCCCCGAGGAACCTGCGGCAGGCATGGTAGGCCAGCCGTTTGAACTCAAGGGAGGTTCCGGGCCTGCCGCCCCACCAGGGGTTGAACCCGCGCAGGATGCCGAGCACCTCGGAGTTGTCCAAGAAGTCCACCATAGCACAATCTGATAGCGATTTCCGTCCCGAAAGTCAATAGTATAGTTGCTACTTCCTGGCCTTTTCGCCCGACTTGGTTGTCCGTGGGCAGTTTCACCGTCCGCTTCACCTGCGACGGCTGCGGCTACGGGGAGGGCGCCGGCGGCTTCTCTTGCGCCGTCACGCGGAAATCGCGCAGGCTGCGGACGGGCGGGCCCGCGGCGCCCCGGAGTTCGGCCGCCGCGGTGTACGCGCCTGCCCTGGCGGGCGCGGCCAGCGTGAACGAGAGCACCGTGCGCCCGAGCGGCGGGACGGTGCAGTCCTGCTCTTCCTGCGACACGGGCCGCCCGCCTTCCAGCACGCACAGGGCCGCCTTGCCGCGCCACTCATCGTAAAGGTCGTTGATGACATATACCTTCACCTGCTGCGGCGCGGCGCCGGCGGTGAGTTCCTCGGCCCAGAAATCGAGCATCAGTCCCACGGGGCTGAAGGCGTCGCGGACGTATCGCTCGAAGTTCGGCTCCAGGGCCAGCGTCTCCAGGTCAAGGAAGTGGTCGCTCGTTGCGCCGCCTTCGGGGCGGGGCTTGTCGCCCGGGCGCGAGTAACCCAGGCCGCAAAAGTGCAGCACGCCGGCGCACTGGCGCCGGCAGCGCCAGAACTCCGTGAGCGCAGCCAGGTAGCGGCCGTAGAGCACGCGGCGCTGCTCGACGGTTGAGTTCGGCCCGAGGAGGCCCTCGTACACCTTCTGCGTCAGGCACGTGGGCTGGCCGTCGCGCGTGAGCCACAGCCACCCGTACTCGTTGATGATGACCGCGGCGGCGGGGAGTTTCTTCTGCTCGGCCCTCAGCCGCGGCTCGCCGGACATCCCGGCGATCTCCTTCAGGCGGAACGGCTCCTTGCCCTGCCAGCCCCGCACGAACAGGTACGGGTGCGCCTCGACGCAGTCGGCGGCGCTCTGCGGCTCGGACCAGCCGTTGTCCCAGGGGCGGCTCGACAAGTCCAGCCCGCGGACGGCCTGGATGGCCTTGCCGGTCTCCGGCGTGACGCTCTCGTTCTGGGCGTCCCAGATGACGACGCAAGGATGGTTCCACCGCTCGCGCATCCAATCGGCGTACTGCGGGATGATCTTCCCGGCCACGGGCTTCTCGGGCGCGTTGGCCAGCCAGATGGGGAACTCGTCCTGGATGAGCAGCCCCTCCTCGTCGGCAATGTCGTACCAGAGTTCCGGCGGGAAGCCGATGCAGTACCTCAGCGAGTTCCAGTGCATCGACTTGAACTTCCGGTGGAGGCGGCGGACCCACTCGGCCCGCCAGGGCAGGTCCTTGCGGTCGGCGTCCTCGAAGAAACGGTAGCACGTGACGTTGCTGCCGCGAAGGTAGTACGTGCGCCCGTTCAGGACCGCCCGCCCCGACTCCGGGTCGAACCGGAACGACCGCATGCCGAAGCGCACGCTGGCGGCGTCGGCGCCCGTGGCCAGGCGCAGGTCGTAGAGGAAAGGGTCCTCCGGCGACCAGAGGCGGCAGTTCGGAATGGAAATCGCCAGGTCGACGGTCTTCTTCTCGCCGGCCTCCAGGTGCACCGGGGGCGCCGCGGCGGAAGCGACGGCCGGCCTTGCCCCGGCGTCGCCCCCTGGCACGGCAGGCGTGCCGCCGGCCACGGCACGGCCCGCGCCCTCGGCCACCTCGGCCCTGAGCGCAGCCTGGCACGGCTTGCCGGCGGCCTGGAGTTCGGCGACGACGCGGACGGCCTTGCCGGCCACATCGGCCGCGGCCTGCACGTTCACGATGTAGGGCGCGCCCGCCAGGATCAACTCCACCGAATCGTAGATGCCGGGGATGAACAGGTACTTCTCGATGTCCCACCCGGCGGGCATGTCGGGGGGGATGCACTCGCGGTCGGCCCCGACGCGGACGACGAGTTCATTCTCCGCCCCGCCGGCCCGCAGGTGCTCCCGCACCGGCATATACGCGGGCGTGAAGCAAGGCAGGTGATCGCCCACGGCCTTTCCGTTCAGGAAGACCCGCGTGCCGTAGCGGGCCTTGTGAATCTTCAGGACGGCCACGTCGGGCAGCGGCCCGGCGACCTTGAACGTGCGGCGGTACCAGAACGCCTGCCGCAGGGCGCTCTTGCGGCCGACGTCCTTGAAAGGAGGCTCGGCCATGTCGGCCAGGCCGGGCACCGGCGCGGTGTGCGTGTAGGCGGCGGGCGGCGAGTCCATGCCGCCCTCCTCCGCCTGCCACGTGCCGTCGAGATTGACGGCGGTGCGCGGCGGCAGGGGCCTCAGGCCCGCCTGCGCTGGGCAGCAGGCCCACGCCAGAAGAAGGGCCGCGCCGGCAAAGCCCGAAGCCCGAAACCCGAAGCCCGAATGACCAAAAAGAACGGCCCCGCGCGCGGCTTTCTTCATTGCAGTTTGCCTTTTCATTCGGGATTCGGGTTCCGGGTCTTGGCGTGCGATGCAGCGAACGCGACGGACCGTTCATGTGCGCTCCTGCCGCGCGAGTGCGGGCCGCTACATTACCGCCTGAAGGATATTGATAAGTATCGCCACCGCCAGGGCGACGATCAGGATGATCGTAAGTTGGTTGACGGTGAACGGCCCGGCGGTGAGCGGCGGCCCGTAACTCTTCGGGCGGATTTTCTCCCCCGCCGCAAGGCCCTCCAGCAGGTCCGGACGCAGGCCCACCTTCTCGCGGGCGACGCGCGGCGGCTGCCCGGCCGCCACACTCCGCAGGTCCAGCAGCAGGTCCGCCGTCGAAGCGTACCGGTCCTGCGGGCGCTTGGCCAGCATCACCTCGACCACCTCGCCGACGCCCACCGACAGGTTCGGGTTCACGTGGTCCGGCGGCAGCAGCCGGCCGCTCACGTGCTTCTGCATCACCTGCTGCGGCGTGGGAGCCATGAAGGGCGGCCGGCCGGTGAGCATCTCGTAGAACGTGGCCCCGAGCGAGTAAACGTCGGCCCGGAAATCAACATGTCGGCTGCCCACGACCTGCTCCGGCGCGATGTAGTACGGCGTGCCGAAGGCCTTGCCGACCTCGTCCGCGGCCCCGGCCGCGTCGCTTAGGTGCCGCGCAAAGCCCATGTCGGCCAGTTTTGCGACGCCCTCGCGCGTGAGCATGATGTTGCGGGGCTTGACGTCGCGGTGGATGAAGCCGCGCGAGTGGGCGTGGGCCAGGGCCTCGGCAATCTGGATGACGATGCGCAGGGCTTCCTCTTCCTCCAACGGCCCGCCGCGGGCCTTCAGCAGGTCGTAGGCGGTCGTGCCGTCGATGTACTCCTGGATGAAGTAGGAGTATCCGTCGGCCTCTCCCGCGTCTATCGCCTGGACGATGTTGTTGTGCGAGAGTTTGGCGGCCGCGCGGGCCTCCTGGATGAAGCGGCGGCGGGCGTCGGGGTCGCTCGCGGCCTGCGAGAGGAGAATCTTGACGGCCACCGGCCGGTCAACCGACACCTGCCGCCCCCTGTACACCACGGCCTGGCTGCCGCGACCTATCTTCTCCTCGATCTCGACGCCGGGAATCTGGATGGCGGGCGAGGCGGTATCTTCCTTAAGCGCCCCCAGCGCGCGGCGGGCCTGGCTGCGCGTCAGGGCGCCCACCTGGACCAGTGCCTCGGGCATCGCCAGGCGCCGCCCCTGCTCCTTGGCCTGGTCCACGAGGCGCCGCGCGTCGCGCAGTTCCTCCTCGCCCGCCAGGCCGCGGTCCAGGACGTACTGCTCGAAGCGTGCTTCCGATGGTGCAGGCATACCCGCGCCGTGAAGTGTTCCCCGGTGCTCTAAAGACTATTGCCCGCGCGACGGGGGCAGTCAAATCAAATCCGCCGCACGCAAGTATGCGCCTGGTTGCAGGTTGAGAATGACGCGGCTGTGGCCCGCCCTCCGTCCTGGCGGGCCGCGGCCCTTACGGTCGCGGCCCTGACACGGTGACCGCAGCGCGGGGCTCAGTTCTTCTCCGCCTTGGCCTTCGGCTTCGTTTGCCTGGGTGCGGCGTCGGGCAGCGCAGGCTCGGCCGGGCGGGACCCGGCCGCAAGCGCGAACGCGCGGGCCTTCTGGGCGATGTCCGCGTGGGCCGATGCAACATCAGTCTGTTCGCCCAGGTCCGCCGCCAAGTCGTAAAGGCCCTCCACCTTCAGGTCCGCGCCCGAGAGAATCGCCTTGAAGCGGCCCACGCGCACGGCACGCTGACGGGGCGATTCCCAGTAAAGGAACTCGTGTTCCGGCTGGGGCCGGCCCAGCAGGGCGGGGACGAAACTTATGCCGTCCAGGTTGGCCGGCGCCGCCGCGCCCGCCAACTCGGCCGCCGTCGGCAGAAAATCCCAGAACGCCAGGGCTGTGCGGCAGGTGGCGCCGGGGGCCACCTTGCCCGGCCACCGCGCGACAAACGGCACGCGGATGCCGCCCTCGTAGAGCGACGCCTTCAGGCCCCGCAGCGGCCCGGCGCTACTGAAGAACGCCGCCTTGTGATCCTTGCCGTTGGTCGGCCCGTTGTCGCTCGTGAAGATGACCAGCGTGTTCTCGTCCAGGCCGCGCTCCTTCAGCCGCGCCATGATGCGGCCTATGTCGGCGTCCATGCGCGTGATCATGGCGGCGTAAATCCTCTCGGTCTCAGGCCAGTCTTCCCTGGAGTACGGCTCGTCGCTGGGTGCCTCGAAGTCCGCGTGCGGGATGGTGAAGGGCACGTACAGGAAGAACGGCTTCGGCCCGGCTCGCAAGGGCGACGCCGTGGCAAGCCCGGCCGCGCGGGCGTCCAGGTAGGCCAGGGCTTTCTCGGCGAGTTTATCGTGGCTGTATTCCTTGCGGCCGCCGCCCTCGTTGCCCGGCAGCGGCACTTTGCGCATCTCCTTGTCCGGCGGCAGGCCGCTGACGGAGCCGTCGCGGTCGAACTCCCACATGTGCGGCAGGTAGTAACTGTGGACAGTCGTCTGGTTCGGCTCGCCGAAGTAGTAGTCCCAGCCCTGCTTGTGCGCGGCGCCGGGGCCCTGGAGGTCGTCGCCCAGGGCCCACTTGCCGAGGCATGCGGTCGTGTAGCCGGCGTCGCGCAGGACCTCGGCCACGGTGAGGTCGGAATCCTCCAGCGGCACGTGCGAGTTGCTGCCGTGGTGCCGCGTGTGGCCGCTGTGCAGGCCCTGCATCAGGCAAGACCGCGACGGAATGCACACGCAGCCGCCGGCGTAGAAATCGGTAAACCGCATCCCCTCGGCGGCCAGGCGGTCGATGCTGGGCGTCTTGATGCGCTGCTGGCCATAGCAGCCGACATCGGCGTAGCCGAGGTCGTCGGCAAGGATGAAGACGATGTTCGGCCGGCGGCCGGCGTCGGCCTGGCCGGCTGCGGCCGCGCCTGCGGCGGCCGCGCGCACAAGGTGCGCCCACGGCAAGGCCGCCGCGGCCGCGCTCCCGGCTGCGACCTTGAAAAATGTTCGCCGGCGCATCCGTCCGTCTCCGGTGCGGTTCATGCCGTCTCCTTTCGGGTACACCGCAAGAAATGACGAAACCCGGAACCCGAATCAAACGACAATGCCCAAACACAAACTTGCCGTTTGCCTTTCGCCGTTTGCCTTTTGATTCGCGATTCGGGTTTCGGGTTTGGGCGTTTCCGCCGCTTGCGGCGGCCTACGCCAGGAAGTTCCGCAGATGCGCCGCGCTCTGGCGGACGGCTCGCTTGCGGTCCTCCAGCGACCCTTCGTACGCGCGGTCCTCCACCTCGATGCACACCGGGCCGCGGTAGCCGACGTCGCCCAGGACGGAAAGGAAACGGCCCCAGTTGATCTCGCCCAGTCCGGGCAACTTCGGCCGATGGAACTCAAGGGGCGTGGCCAGGATGCCCGCGTCGTCCAGCCGGTGGCGGTCGATGCGCACGTCCTTGGCGTGCACGTGGAAGATCCGCTCGCGGAACTCCCACAAAGGCCGCGTGTAATCCATCTGCTGCCACACCAGGTGCGACGGGTCGTAGTTCAGGCCGAAGTTGGCGTCGGGAATCTCGCTGAACATCCGCCGCCACACGGCAGGGCTGTGCGCCAGGTTCTTCCCGCCCGGCCACTCGTCGCGCGTAAAAAGCATCGGGCAGTTCTCTATGCCTATCCGCACGCCGTGGTCGGCGGCGAACCGCACCAGCGGCCGCCACACCTGGCGGAATCGCGGCCAATTGTCGTCCACCGACCGCGTCCAGTCGCGCCCGATGAACGTGTTGACCACGCCCACGCCCAGCAGTTCCGCCGCGCGGATGACCTTCTTTATGTGCTCGATGTACACCCTAGCCTCGCGCGGGTCGGGCGCAAGCGGGTTCGGATAGTAGCCCAGGCCGCTCAGTTCCACGCCTGCGGTGGCGGCGGCCTCGCAGACGGCGTCGGCCTCGGCCCGGCCGAAGCCGGCCGCGTCGATGTGCGTCACGCCCGCGTAGCGGCGCTCGGCCTTGCCCTTCGGCCAGCACATGACCTCGACGCAGTCGAGCCCCTCGGCTGCGGCGAACTCAAGCACCTCCCCCAGCGACAGGTCCGGCAGAATCGCGCTTACAAACCCCAGTTTCATGGTGCACCCCTTTCCACTTGGACCCAGCGGCCTTCCTCGTGCGACCGCAGGATGGCTTCGCACAGGACGATTTCGCGGTGCCCGTCGGCGAACGTCGGAAACGCCGGCGCCGCCGCGAAGTCCCCCGCCGCTATCGAACCGTAGAACGCCCGGAAACACTGCTTGAACGTGTCCGGGAACCCCTCGTTGTGCCCGCCCGGATACCCGATGAACGCCCGCGCCGCCGGGGCCGCAAGGGCCGGGTCGCGCAGAAGCACCTCGTTGGGCCGGTCGCGCCGGCCGATCCAGAGTTCGTTCGGCCTCTCGCTGCACCAGGCCAGGGCCGCGCGGCTGCCGGCGAGTTCGTACCGCAGGCAGTTCTTGCGCCCCGCGGTCACCTGCGATACCCACAAGCACCCGCGCGCCCCGCCCGCCTGCCCGCCGGCGGGCAGGCCGCCGAAACGCAGCATCACGCACCCATAATCCTCGGTGGCGATGCTCACGGGCTCGGTTGCGGCGGGCGGCGCGGCCTTGCCGGAGAAGGTCTCCACCTCGCCCCGCGGCCGCTGGCGCACGGGAAACACGGTCCGCAGGTCCGCACACACGGCCTCCGCTTCGAGGCCCGTGACGGCGTGGATAAGGTCGAGCCAGTGCGTGCCGATGTCGGCCACGGCCCGCAGGCGGCCGCCTTCCTCGGCCAGCACGCGCCAGTTGTAGTCGGTGGGCAGGAGGAGCCAGTCCTGGACGTAACTGCCCGCCACGTGGAAAATATCGCCCAGGTCTCCGCGGCGGACGCGCTCGCGGGCCTCAATCGCCAGCGGGTAATAGCGAATGTTGTAGTTGACCGCCGCGGCCCGCCCGCTCCGGCGTGCCAGCGCCACGAGGTCGGCCGACTCGCGCGAGTCCATCGCCAGCGGTTTCTCGCACATGACGTGCTTGCCCGCCGCCAGCGCCTGCCGCGCCATGTCGTAGTGCAGCCGGTTAGGCACGGCGATGTGGATGGCATCGACCGCGCGGTCCGCCAGGAGTTCATCGTAGGAGCGGTAGGCCCTCTCCAGGCCGAGGGCGGCCGCGGCTGTGCGTGATTCCTCGCCCGAGACGCCCAGGATGCCCGCCACGCGGACCCCCGCCCGCCTCAGCCCCTCCACGTGGACCGGCCCGATGAACCCCGCCCCCGCCACGGCGGCGGTGAACTGGTGCATGGTGCTCTCCTTGTCGCGGAGCAGCCTGAGTATACTCCCTGCGCTGCGCGGCGCGTAGAGGCAAGTTGCGCTCGGTGGGCGAGTTCCTCGCGCGGTAGGACCGGGGCGCATGCCGGCGGGAGAACGATGATACGTGGCCGCCCGGGCGACCGCCCGTCACCCCCGGCCGGGGTCGCGCCGGCGGCCCCAACAACACATTTGAAACGGAGCGGTTGCCGGGCCTGCGCCTACTCGGCCGCCGCGAGGTGCCGCGCAACCGCCCGGTGCCCGTGCTCGGTCTGCGTGATGACCAGCCGCCCGGCGCCGAAATGGATAGAGGCCGGGCCGCCCTCCGTGTCCCACGGGGCGATGCGGCGGTCGTCCTGGTGGCGGACGAGGCGCTTGACCATGGCGATAATCTCGCCGGGCGACGCATCGCGCACCGGATCAGGCGGCGTCGTGGCGATAAACGTGCTTGAGCCCCCGCTTACGCGCCCGCTGCTTTGCCCGGCCGTAACAGACCAGCGCGACGGGTTCGGCCCGCGGTACGATGCGCCCAGGTTCTGCGTGTTAGCCTGGCCTGCGCCTGCGGTCCCCACGCCCGCCACCACCATCGGCGGCGGTTCGGCCTGCTTCAGTTGCGGCTTATAGACGGCGGCCTGAAGCGGCAACCACGATTTCTCCAGCGTCGTTATCAGCACGTACCCCGCCTCGGTCCGGTAGCCGCACTCCGTGGGCAGCAGAAGGAAGATGGTATCTTCGTAGGATATGCCCGCCAGCCGAGCGGTTACGGGCCGGGCGGCCAGGTCTATGCCGGTCTCCTTCAGAGCGGGGTCAAAGACGAGCGAGAACCGCCCCGCCTCGGCCAGCCGCGCGAGGGCGTCCCGCAGGGGCGCCTTATCGAAAGCAAGCCCCGCCACGGGGGCCGCCAGTGCGCGGCGGGTCGCGGCCAGGGCCTCGGCCTTCTTCGCTGCCGCATCGGTGGCGTCCGCCGTGGCCGCACTCTTGGCCGGGGCGGCGGCCGGGACGGGCGGCGGGGACGGCTTGGCGGTCTCCTTCGCGGGAAATGTGGCCGCAGGCTGCGCGGCCGCGCTCGGCGCAGGCGGCGCATTGCTCTCCGCGGCAGCGGATGCCACCGCCATCGCGGCGAGCATCAGCATGGCCAGCGTCAGAATGCCGGGCGAGAATCGGATCATGTTGAGCGTGTTCTGGGGGCGGCCTGTTACTCGATCGCCGCCAGCAGTTTGGCCACCGCGCGGTGCCCGTGCTCGGTCTGCGAGATGATGAGTCGCCCGCCCAGGTGCTGGATCGTGGCCGGGCCGCCCTCGTCGTCCCACGGGGCGACGCGGCGGTCGTTCTGGTTGCGCACGAACTTCTTGATCATTTCAATGATGCGTTCGGGGGTGGCGCGGCCCTTTTCGTCGGGCTGCGCGGCGGTCGTCGTGCCGAAGAGTCCCCCGCCCCCCCCGCCGGCCCGCGTCTGCGCCAGGACCGTGTTCACCTCGAACCGCGGCCCCTCGAAGTCGGGCACCTCCGCCAGCGCCAGTTGAATGCTGTACGTGGCCGTCTTCAGCGGCACCCACGATTTCTCGAGCGTCGTAACCAGCACGAACCCGGCCTCGATGCGGTACCCGCACTCCTTGGGCAGGACCAGGTTCAGGGCCTCTTCGTACGTCATGCCCGTCAGCCGCAGGGTGACGGTGCGGACCGCCAGGTCGATGCCCGCCTCCTGGAGCGCGTTGTCGAAGACGATGGAGAACTTGCCCACCTCCGCCAGGTACGCCAGAACGTCCCGCACGGCCGCGTTCTCGAAGTTGACGGGCGCCCGCGCGGCGGCCATCGCCCGGCGCGTCCGCGCCAGGTCCTGTGCCTTGCGGAGGGCTTCCTGACGAGCCTTGAGTTCTGCGGCCGCACGCTGGGCGGCCGCATCCGCGGGCTTGGCGGCCGTGTCCCTGACGATTGCCGCGGCAGGCGCGGTTCCTGCGGCCGCGCCCGGCGTGCTCATCCCCGGCGTGCCTGCGGCCGGCGCGGCGGCCCCCGTCGCCGCGGGCATCTTCGACGTTTCCACTGCGACGGCGGCCGCCCCTGCCGCCGCCACCACGAGGCCCAGCACCACGGCTATGACAAGTTTCATGGCCGGCCTCCTTCCACCCGTTGGCCCTTGACAATAGGTTATACGACTGGCCGCGGAGGGCGTCGATCCCCTTCACGCCGGCCGCGCCGCCAGTTCTGCTCGCCCACCACCCGCCCGCCCCTGTACGTCGTGCCGCGCGTCAGTCTTCCTTCGGCGGCAGCAGCGGGTCAATCCAGGACTTCAATTGCGGGATGTCCGACTCCGTTATATCCCACACTTGGTTGAGATTGACTTTGTCGTAGGCGTGGGTCAGTTTGTCCCGCATGCCCGCGATATCCTGCCAGGGGATGTGCGGATGAGACTCGCGGAACTCCTTGGACAGACGCTTAACGGCTTCGCCCAGCACCGTGATTTCGTGCAAAACGGCCGCCTGCACCATGGGGTCTTTCAGGAACGCCGCCCGGTCCAGGCCGCGCTTGAACTCCTGAATCAGGCGGACGGCCTTGGCTATATCAAGGAGCGTTGCAGGGTCACGCCACATAGATCACCTCGGCAGTGCCCAGGATGTGCTTGCGGCGAATCCAGTTGTCGCTTTGCTCAACGGCCTGGCGGCTGACGAGGTCAACCTTGCGGCCGACGAGCCTGCCAAGTTCCTCTTCAATTCCGACGACGTCCAGCAGGCTCCAGTGCGCGTCCGGGGCGAAGGTGACAAGGAAGTCCACGTCTGTCGGGCCGGAAATCGTCGCGCAGCGCCGAGCCGAACAGGGCGAGTTCCTGGATCTTCCACCGCCGACAGAAATCGGCCAGCGCCTCGTCCGGGATTTCCAGCCGCCCACGCACCATCGAAGAACGCCCCCTTCACGCCTGTCCCTGCTCTTATTATCGCATCTTGCGCGAAGGAGGTACTCAAGAAACTCCTCGCCGCAAGCCTGCCGCCCGTGTGGTCGCTGTGGCCGCCGCCCTACCCGGAAACCACCCGCCCGCCCTTGTACGTTGTGCCGCGCCAGGTTACGCCGCGCAGGCCCAGCGCCCGCATCATCGCCCCGAACTGAAACGCCATCACCATCACCACCGCGGGCGGATAGAAAAAGAGGTACCACGGGTTCGCCCGCCCCGCCAGGAAGTACCGCCGCATCGTCACGAGCACCAGCGCCGCCGTCGCAAGCGCCAGCGCGAACAGGGCCGCGGTGAACGGCCGCGAGTCGCCCGCCGCCATCGCCGCGGCCGCCGCCGCAAGCGCCGCAAACGGCGCCAGCGTAAAGAGGCACGTCAGCGTCATCACGCCCAGGAGCCGCCAGACGCTCTTGAAGGCCCCGCAGTAAATCCGCGTCCAGCCCTTGTACATGGCCCGCAACGAATCATACATGCGCGTCGTAAAGAGGTCCTGCCCGATGGCGTTCCACAGCCTGTGCCCCCTGCGCTTCGCCAGCCGCGCAAGGGCGATGTCCTCGACGATCTCGTCGCGCACCGCCCCGTGGCCGCCCAGGGCCTCGTGCGTGTCGCGGCGGATGAGAATGTACTGCCCGTTCGCAAACGCCGCACGCCGCCTGGGGTTGTTCACCCACGCCGGCCGGAACCACGCCACCAGCACCGACCCGGCCACCGGCTGGATGGCGTTCTCCCAGAACCCGTGCATCTCCAGGACGGGCCAGAGGCTGAGCATCTCGCCCCCGCGCTTCGCCAGGAAGTTGACCGCCGCGCGCACGCTGTGCGGGGCCTGGCGGCAGTCGGCGTCCACGAAGAGCAGCCACCCCCCCCGCGCCTCGCGCGCCCCCGCCTGCATGGCGTGCGGCTTGCCGAACCAGCCGGGCGGGAGTTCCCGGACCTGGACCAGGCGCACCCGCACGTCGCGGGCGGCGGCGGCACGCACGATCTCCGCCGTCCGGTCGCGGCTGCGGTCATCGACCACAATGATCTCGATATCGGGATAATCCTGAGCCAGGAGCGTCTCGAGCGCGGCCGCGACGTTCGCCTCCTCGTCCTTCGCCGGCATGATGATCGAGACGAGGCCCGACGGCGGCACGTCGTCGATGGTGTCGCGCGAAAGGACCGGCCCGCGCGAGCGCGGCGAGTAAATCTGCATCGCCCGCCCCGCCCACACCGCCAGCACCCCGGCGGCAATGACCAGGACGGCCCACTCCAGGATGCCCACGCGCCTGCCCCCTGCCCCTACCCTTGCCGCGCCGCCCACGCCGCCCGCGCCGCCTCGTACACGTCGCGGAACGCCGCGCCCCGCTCGCCCGCCAGGCGCAGGCAGTCCTCGTACTCCGGCATGGCCGCCAGGACACGGCCGCCTCGACGGCCCACCTTGATCCGCACGGGGCCGTACGGCGTGTCCACGGCCACGTGCTCGCGGGCCAGTTTCGCGCGCATCACCTGCGTCCGCCGCACGCCGAACGTAGTCGTCTCGCGGAAAATCGTCTCTTCGACCGTCCGCAGCCCCGCATCGTCCACGAGGCACGCCAGGACGACCCCCGGCCGGCCCTTCTTCATCGTCGCCGGCACCAGCCACACGTCGAGCGCCCCTGCGGCCAGGAGGCGCTGCGCCGCGGCGCCCAGCGTCTCGCCCGTGGCGTCGTCGAGGTTCGCCTCCAGCAGCCAGACGGCGTCGGCTTCGTCGGCCGGGCCGCCGTCTGCCGCGCGGCCGACGATGACCCGCACTACGTTCGGCGCTTGCTCCCCCTGCCGCGCGCCCGCCCCGTAGCCGATGCGCTCGGGAATCATGGCGGGCATCGGCCCGAACCGCTCGGCCAGCGTCACCAGGATGGCCGCGCCCGTGGGCGTGGTAAGTTCCCCCGTCTCCTCGCAGGCCCGCGTCGGCGAGCCCCGCACCAGTTCCACCACCGCCGGCGCCGGCACAGGCAGAAGTCCGTGGGCGGTCTTGACGTAGCCCGAGCCCATCGGCAGCGGGCTCGAAATCAGCCGCTCCATGCCAAGGAGCGCCAGGCCCGCGCATACGCCGCAGATATCGACAATGCTATCGACCGCCCCGACCTCGTGGAAGTGGACTTCATCGGGCCGGGAGCCGTGGACCCTGGCCTCGGCCTGGGCGAGGCGCCGGAAGACGGCGTCGGCCCACCCGGCCGCGCGGCCGGGCAGGCCCGCCGCCGCGATCATCGCCAGGATTTCGGGCAGGCGCCGGCCGTGAACCTCGGCCTTGTGCCCGTGGGCGTGGGCGCCGGCGGAGGCGCGGCCGGGGCCGCCGCCCGCCTCGCCGGCCAGGCGGACCTCGGCCCGCACGGCCTCGATGCCGAGGCGCTTCTCGCGGCGGACGGCCAGGTCGTAGCCCTCAAGCGGCAGGCGAGCCAGGCAGGCCCGGAGGTCGGCCTCCGCGAGGCCCGCGTCCAGGAGGGCCCCGAGGAGCATGTCGCCGCTCGCGCCGGAAAAGGCATCTACGTAGATAAGTGACATAGACATCCCCTGCCCCGCTTCTGCTCGCGTGGCCGGGTGCGGCCGCTCCCCCGGCCGGTAAGCGTCCGGCGACTTCGCTGCAAACCGCCCGCAGGACCCGTGGCACGGCCGGCTTGTCCGGCCGCGGCCCGCCCCCGCCGATGTTTCCCACGGCCGGACAAGCCGGCCGTGCCACATCGCGCCGGGAGACGCCAGGCGGGCGCGGTCCGGCGGCGCCTGCTACTTCTTCGCCGGCGTCGGCCCCCCTGCCCCGCCCGATTTCGCGGCCGCCTCGGCCTTCGCCTTCAGTTCCGCCACCGCCCGGTTATACGCCTCCGCGCCGAACTCCACCCGCCTGACGTAATGGAGGTCCTGGAGGGTCGAACCCATCGGCCCCTTGTCGCGGTCGTGAAGGATGAACCGCTCGACCTTCCCGTTGTGCTCGGCGTACAGCGGCGCCCCCAGGATATGCCCCGTGATGCGGTGATCGTTACGCAGCACCAGCGTGTAGGCCACCTTGCGGACCGGGTACTCGCGGCCGCTGTAAACCTTCTCCGGGTTGCCGGCCTCCTTGAACCGCCACTCCTTGTCCATGCGCTCCCACTCGATTGCCGTCTCGATGCTCTTGAGGGCGGGCACCGGCACGAACTCGTAAATCTCGCGCTGGAGGTTATAGACCTTCACCCGCGCGGCCCGCGTCGTGTAAATCCGCCCGGGCACCTTCAGGCCCGTGGAGAGTTCCACGTAGCCCGGCACGGCGTCCCTGCGCTCGGCGGCCGGGGCCGTGCCGAAGGGGTTGGCCCCGCCCTGCCCCGCGGGCAGGCCCTCGGCGCCGTCGTCAACGAAGATGATGTCGTCCGGGCCGGCGGCAGGCGCCTTGGCCGGCGCGGGCTTCGGCTGTGCCGGCGCCGCCGCTTCGCCCGACCAGGCCGCGGCGACAAGCGCCGCGAGTACCAGCCCCGCCGCCACGCAGACGCCGGCCACGCCCACGCCGGCCTGCAATCTGCAACCTGGAATCCGCACGGCCCCCGTTCCTTGACTTCAAGGCCCGCCCGCCACATACTGCCGCCTATGCTTCGCGTCGGCATTTTGGGCGGCACGTTCGACCCGGTCCACCTGGGGCACATTGTGCCCGCCCAGTACGCCCTGCATCACTTGCGGCTGGACCGGGTCATCCTGGTTCCCTCGGCCTCGCCCGTTCATCGGCCCAGGCATGCACCGGCCGCCGGAGAACACCGCCTGGCCATGTGCCGGCTGGCCTGCGCAAGCATCCCGCGGCTGGAGGCCTCCGACGTTGAGATCCGCCGCGCGGAGCCGTCCTACACCGTCCTGACGCTGCGGTATTTTACCCGGCGGGTGCCCGCAAGCACGAAACTTATCCTCCTGGTGGGCGAAGACAACCTGCCGCAACTGCACACGTGGCGGGACCTGCCGGGCATCCTCTCCCTGGCGGAGGTGGCGGTCCTGCCGCGACCGTGCGAGGGGCCGCCCGACCTGACGGCCCTCGAGGCCGCCATCGGGCCGGCGGCCGTCCGCGAAATCCTGGCCCGCCGCGTCCTCGGGCCGCTCGTTCCGATAAGCGCCACCGACATCCGCCGCCGGGTCCGCGACGGCCTCCCGATTGCCGGCCTCGTCCCCGCCGGCGTCGCCGCCTACATCGCCCGCCACGGCCTTTACCTCTGACGCCCGCCATCAGAGCCGCGACCGTGAGGGAGCGGTGTAGTTGCGCTTGGCACCCGACGGCGCCGCTCCCTTACGGTCGCGGCTCTGACGGGCACCGGCGCGAAATCGCGGCGCCAACAGAAACAATGCTGGCCCGTTTCTTGCGCGGCGGTTCTCCTGAACCGCCGCGCGTCCGCTCATCTGGCGCCATAGCATTAGAAGTCGCGGAACGGGCCGCGAGGCTCCGCCTCGTCCATCGCCTTCTTCCAGGCGGCGAATCGCGACTGGACCATGCGGAGGACGTCGGGCCGCGCGGCCGACAGGTCCTCCTTCTCGCCGAGGTCCTTCGACAGGTCGAACAGGCCGGAGCCGGCCGCGGAATCGACCCACTTCCACTGCCCGACGCGGGCCGCCCTGTCGCCGCCGCGCTGCCAGAACATCTCGCGACGGGGCGACGCCCGCCGCCCGGCCAGCACGTCGGCCATGTCGAAGCCGTCCAGGGCGACCCCCGCCGGCGGCGCCGCGCCCCCTGCCGCGCAAAGCGTCGGAAAAACCTCCAGCGCCGTCAGGAACTCGTCGCACACGGTCCCCGGCGGGACGACGCCCGGCCACGCGGCGATGCACGCCGTCCGCACGCCGCCCTCGAACAGTTGCGACTTGCCGCCCCGAAGGGGCCCGTTGTCGGCCCCCCCGCCGCCGCCGTTGTCGGAGAAGAAAATGACGATCGTGTTGTCGGCCTGCCCCTTCTGGTCGATCGTCCGAAGGATTTCGCCGATGGCCTCGTCCATGTACGTGACGGCGGCCATGTAGCGCTGGCGGCGGGCTCGCGGCGTGTCGGCGATGCCGTCATCGTACGGCCCGTAGTGCGCCCGCACGTAGTCGGGCGGCGCCTGCACGCCAGGACGCGGACGCGACAGGTTCGACGCCGCGTGGGGCGCATTGAACGGCACGTAGCAGAAGAACGGCCGGTCCCCGCACTCGCGGATGAACCGGACCGCCTCGCGCCGGAAAAGGTCCGTCGCGTACGTGCCCTTGTCGGCCGTGGTCGGCTCGTTGCCGCGGCGCATCGACCCCACGCCGTACCTCTCGTGCGTCCAGTAGTCGATGCCGGTGTTCGTGAACCCGTAGAAGGCGTCGAAGCCTCGCTGAAGCGGAAGGAACCGCCTGAGTTGCCCCAGGTCCCACTTGCCGAAGATGCCGCACGTGTACCCGGCGGCCTTGAGGGCCTGCGGCAGGAGGACCTCGCGCGTGTCCATGCCGCCCACCATCTCCCACGACACGGCGTACTCATCGGGCGTGTACAGGTGGTCCTGGTCCACCGAGTCGTTGCGGAACATGTCGTAGGTGCCGTTGCGCTGCGGGTAGCGGCCGGTCAGCAGCGCCCCGCGCGACGGCGTGCACGCCGGCCACGCAACGTAGAAACGCGTCAGCCGCACACCGCGGGCCGCCAGGCGGTCCAGGTGCGGCGTGCGGACCTCCGGCCCACCGAAACAGCCCAGGTCGCGGTAGCCCTGGTCGTCGGAGACGACCAGCAGGATGTTGGGCGGCCGGCCGGGCGGGCCACGGCGTCGCCCTGGCGAGCCGGGCGGGCTGCGCCCCGCGCCCGCGGCGCACCCGCCAAGCGCCATGGCGGCGGCGCCCGCGGCCGCGGCCTTCAGGAACCGCCGGCGGCACAGCGGCGTCGGCGTCATTTCCGAAGTTCCTCCAGCGGCACTTCCGCGCCGCCACGCTCGTTGCTCAGTTGGGCGGCCGTCATGAACTCGAATATTTCGATGGTCTCCGCCGGGTCAACCGGCGGGCGGCCGGTGTGGAAGAACTCGGCGATCGCCCGCACCAGGCCGTCGTAACCGCCCTGGCCGGCAGGCTCCGCCGTGCCCTGCTCGCCCCAGATGCGGATCATCGGCGGTTTCTCGCCCTTGAGCGGTCCGTAGTACACGCCCACGCGCCCGTCTTTCCACTTGCCGGTGGTTACGTCGGCGTCGGCCCCAGCCTTCCGCGACACGCTGACGCACCCCCGCCCCATCACCGCGTACAGGGCCTCCACGCCGTGGATGCCGTAGAAGAACAGGTCGGGGTGAAACGCCAGTTTGCTCAGCGGAGAACTGCCCTGGACCCTGGAGACCTTCCCCACGCCGGGGTTGTCCCGCAGGCGGGGGATATCAGGGTGAAACCGCGACGAGGACGAACTGAAAAACGGCGTGCCCGTCTCCTTCGAGAGTTGCACGATGCGGCGGGCGTCGTCCAGGCTGGCCGCCAGCGGCTTGTCGATGAACAGGCGTTTGCCGGCCTTCAGGACCGGCGCGGCCTGGGCCAGGTGCGGCCGGCCGTCCACGCTTTCAAGGAGGACGGCGTCCACCTTCGGCAGCAGTTCATCGATGCTGCCGACGATCTCGACGCCGTACTTCTCCTGTATCGTGGCCGCGAACTTCTCGACGCGGTCGGCGCTGGCCGGCACGTCGGGGCTGCCTCCCTTGAACGCCGCGACCACCTTTACTCTCCATTCCGGGTGCGACCTGAGCGCGGCCGTGAACGCCGGCACGTGCGACGTGTCTGTGCCGATGATGCCCGCCCGCAGGTCCCTGGTCGCCCACGCGGGC
>Ga0194112_10000486_pt1 | contig 58087 bp, 53 predicted proteins | sample TA2MahC400mmetaG_FD_146191 | JGI IMG/M metagenome (GOLD analysis project Ga0194112, IMG submission 146191) | Freshwater microbial communities from Lake Tanganyika, Tanzania - TA2015016 Mahale Deep Cast 400m | ecosystem: Environmental > Aquatic > Freshwater > Lake | place: Tanzania: Lake... | reverse complement strand
AAACCCCTGTTTGTTACAGACGGCTCGGCCGAAGGGGTTACTCGAGGTCCCCCACGCGCTCCTTGAGCGCCTTCAGGCCTCGCAGCAGGTGCGTGCGCACGGTGCGCTCGGGGAGGCCCAGGTGCTCGGCGATCTCCTTGGGGCTCAGCCCCTCCTGGAAGCGCAATGTTACAGCCACCCGGTACTTGTCTGGTAAGTCCTCTATGGCAGCCGCCAGCCTTGCGGCAAGGTCGGCGCTTCCCGCCGCGGCGGCGGGATCCGTGCTGGGGGCCTGATCCCTGAGCTCACGCTGGTTGCCGTCAGGGAGTGGGGCATCAAGCGAGTCCGAGCGGCTCGCGACCCGATTCGAGCGCTGGTCCACCTTCTGGGCGGTGCGCACGGTGATCGTGACCAGCCACGCCTCAAGGGGGGCGGTTGGCTTCCACTTGCGCAGGTCCCGCACGGCCTGAAGGAAGGCTTCCTGCACGGCATCCTCGGCATCCTGGGGGTGGCGGCAAATGCGCGCGGCGATGCGGTGCAGCCGCGGGGTGTAGCGCTCCACGAGGAGCGCATAGGCGCTCTCCCTCCCCTGGAGACAGGCGGCAACTAGTTCCTGATCGGTTAAGGAAGGCATCGTAAGCAGGATACAGGTCTACGAGGACCCCTCACAGGCAGAGCAACTATTGCGTGCGCTTGCTCCCCGCCTGACGCACGCCGGCTGGTGTGCGTTGGACCTCCACCTTCACGCCGATCTTGGCGGCCGCCTTGGCGATCCCCTGCACGGCGTCCTGCATGCCGTCGGAGCGACCCTTGGCGTAGGCGGCCTCCAGCAGCTTGGCGATCCCAGGCCCTGCGTGCGAGCAGATCGGCGGCTTACAGGAGCAGCTCAGCTCCAGCTTGAAGTTGAGCTTCGACGCCTTCGCCGGCTTGCTCGCCGCCACTAGTACTGCTCGAGGTAGCGCTGCAACTCCCAGTCGGAGACGTGCGTGCGGTAGGCGTCCCACTCGGCCTGCTTCGCGTCAAGGAAGTGGGTGAGGACGTGGTCGCCCAGCGCGCCGGTCACCACAGGGTCCGCCTTGAGTTCGTTGATCGCCTCCTCAAGGCTCCCTGGAAGCTCGCGAATGCCGTGCTGTGCCACGCGCACCGCGTCCATCTCATAGAGCGACTCCTCCACCGGATCCGGCAGGGTGAGTTTCCTCTCGATGCCGTCGAGGCCCGCGGCGATCATCACCGTAAAGGCCAGGTACGGATTTGCGGATGGATCCGGGCAGCGCAGCTCCATGCGCGTCCCCTCTACGGAGCGACCCGCAGAGATCATTGGCACGCGGATCAGCGCGGATCGATTGCGTCGACCCCAGACCAGATACGTCGGCGCCTCATATCCAGGAACGAGTCGCTTGTACGAATTCACCGTGGGCGCGAGCACCGCGATCATGGCGCGCGCGTGCTTCAAAATGCCGGCCATGTATGACTTTGCCATCTCGCTGAGACCGTACTTGTCCTTTGCGTCATAGAAGACGTTCTTACCGGTCCTGAGCGACGCAAGGCTCTGGTGCACGTGCATGCCAGAACCGTTAATGCCGTAGATGGGCTTCGGCATGAAGCTTGCGTAAAGACCATGCTGCTTTGCAATCTCTTTGAGTGCGTACTTGAATGTTGTTGCACTGTCCGCAGTGCTCAGCGCATCTGAATACTCAAAGTCAATCTCGTGTTGCCCCGGTGCAACTTCGTGGTGCGCCGTCTCAATCTTGATGCCGAGCAGCTCCAGCGCATCCACCATGTCCTGGCGAATCTCAATCCCTTGATCGCCGCTGAAATCAAAGTAGCTCGCACTGTCATGCGGCGTGTTGGTGGGCTTCCCCTTCTCGTTCACTTCGAACAAGAAGAACTCCAACTCTGGGCCCATGTTCACCTTGTAGCCGAGCTTTGCGGCGCGCTCCACCTGCTTGCGCAACACGCCGCGCGGATCACCGGCAAACGGTTCGCCACTCGGCAGCACCACGTCGCAGATCACGCGCGCCGTTCCAGCACCGCTCTCTGCGGGCGCCCACGGCAGCACGCGCCAGGTGCTCATGTCGGCGCGCAGGAGCTGATCCGATTCAGCGATACGGGTGAAGCCTTCAACGGAGGAGCCGTCGAACCAGGAGCCGTGCTTGATGGAACCTGCCATCTGGTGGATTGGGATCTGGACGCTCTTCACGGTCCCGTGGATGTCCACGAACTGCAGCTGCACCGTCTTGATCCCGGCCTTCTCCGCCTTTGACACCAGGCTCAGCGCGTCGCGCACCTCCGCGTCGCTCCGGCCCGTGGTGGACTTGCCGCTCCCCTCCGCCATGATCCCCTCCCGCTCCTGGCTTTCGGGCTCAAGGCGCCCGAAACTTGTGCCTGCGGCACAGGTTCCGAGGCGCACTGCGCCAGGGGGTGCCGTTGGTGGGGAGTCTAGCGGCAGTCTTGGGCGCTATTGGGGGCGGAGGTGGGTTTGAACCTTGTGACCTTGCACAAGTTCGGGGGTGGTTCTTGGCGCGTGCGCCTACCTGAGCACCCAGCCGTTGATGATCCCGCTGCGAGTCAGGGTGCTCGCAAGGCCAAACCTGCCGTCCGCCCCACGCGTCAGGAGCTGGAGCGCCACGCTGGTGCTTCCGGGTGCTGCGGCAGTGGAGAGCTCATCAATCCCGTCGCCGTTCCAGTCGCGCACGTAGAGCTCTGGGGTGGCGGTGCTGCTGCTGGACGAGCGCCAGGCTTCGAACGGTGAGTTCCAACGCATTGTGACCAGCGAAGTGATCGCCGCTGCGGCGGCGAGTGCCCGTGTTTGCGGCGCCCATGGCGCACGGATGCGCACCTTGGTGCCCGCCTGTTCGGCGCTCGCTGCTGCACTGAGGCTCACCTCTGGATTGAGCGCGGCAAGCGCACTGCTCGTGGTAGTGATGCCAATGTTCGCGGCGCGTGTGGCAACCGTCTCCCACGTGTCTGTTGTGCGTAGCCAGTCAAACTCACCGTCTGAGATGCGAACTGGCGCGTTGCGGAACATCACGCTCGTTTTCGTGTAGACACATAGATCGCGCGGAATAGTCAGTGCCTTGTTGCGCACCAAGATCTTGTTGCCGTTCATGGAGCGAAGACAGGCCTCGCTCGCCTTCGTGCGCTTGGCGATCTTCGCGTATGTGTCATTCGGCTGGATGGTGATCGTGTAGGTTGGACCCGAGTTGAGCGCAAGGAGCGAAGACACCTTCATGCCAAGTCGCCGCGCTACAAGCTTTAGTGTGCGCTCACCGGCACGGACGGTTGTGCTGCGCAGGGGCTCTGTCTCTGGCACGTACACCTTGTCTGGATTTGCAATCTCGTGTGCGCCATCGAGGTTGAACGACTGCACGCGCACGATGCCGGCCGGGTCGCGATAGCGCACGTAGAGCTCTGCCACGCCGTCGCCCGTCACGTCGCCCACGTTTGCACTCCAGGCGCTACTAATCGGCCAGACGAGCGCGCCTGCGTCGCTGAACCCACCGAGGCTCCATGCGCTGACTGGCGGCACGCCAGCCCCTTGTGCAAGTGAGACGGCGAGCGATCCATCGGTTGCGCGCCAGAGCACCAGCGCATCGAGGCTGCCGTCGCCAGTGAAGTCGTCCATCAGGAGTTGAGCGTCAGATCCCGCGGAGACCTCGCCGATCAGCGCCGGTTCACCGCTCTGGGGAACTGCATAGATGCGCACGTGCGGTGCGCCGGCCGCCCCCTCTGGGACGACCTCGCTGATAAAGAGATCCTCAATCCCGTCGCTGGCCGTATCCGCCGCGTAGAGGCTGAGCGTGGCGCTCGCATCAAAGCCGGCGTAGTCGCTGAACCTGATGACTTGCTCTTTCAGCACGCCCCCTACGTACGGCGTCTCCATGAGGGTGAATCCACCGTCTGCCGTTTCACGCAAGTCCACAACCGCCGCCTGACCTTCGCTCGTGGAGCGCGCCACGATGCGGCTCAGCAGCGTCTCGCTCTTCTTGAGCGTCACGCTCCCGGGGGCCTTGCCGTCGAGGCGGCCGGCGCTATCCACATTGGGATCCGTAGAGATGAGGCGCACTGCACCCGCAGGAGAGACGGCAAGGAGGTCGCCCTTCGCGTCACCGGTGAGGTCGCCACGCGGTGAGAGGACGCGGATTGGATAGATCGCTTTGATATTGAAGCGGTCATCGGCCACGCTGCTCGTTCCCGCGCCCGCCACCTGATCAGAGTCAAACGAGTAGAACGAGGCGCGCAGTAGAGACTCCACCGTGAGGTTGCGGGCGCGCGCACAATCATCGGCGTTGACGGGGAAGAAGGACCAGCCGCGCCAGTGGCTCGGCTGCGTGGGGTGGCGCATCTGCACGTTGCTCTCGCCAGGCTCTGGTGGCAGCATGCACTCGCGATTCACCGTAAAGCTGCCATAGAATCCGGGACGCCAGAAGCGCCATTCTCCGGAGACTGGATAGTAGCGTTGCATCGTCATCCCCCACGTGGCGTCGACCGCGGCGTTGTAGCGCGCGTTGCTCTTCCCGCCGACACTTGCGCCTGGCTCGTAGATGCCACCGCGCGAATAGAGCTGATTCATATCGGGGTGATCCACCACATCAAAGCAGCTGCGCTTCGACTTCCGTGTGATCTCTTCGGCGTTCCCACTCTCATCGAGGATCTCGAGTGGCGCCGTGTAGGTGGAAGTCTCGCTATCCCAGCGCAGCCCCCCAATCTCATCGTCTTCAAGGTCTGCGCCGAGCCTGATGCGCATCCGTAGCGCTGCGTCTGCATGTTCACTCGCACGTCGCTTCCGCGTCCAACTCTCGTTCCCTGTAGAGCCGTTCAGCTGGTTGTCATCTGCATAATCTGCGCGAACCCATTCCGCCTGCGTGCTGGTGAAACTTGAGACCGCCCACCAGTTGCGGGCGTTCATCGTCCAGGACCAGGCGTTCTGCTTGATCGCCACGGCCCCCGCGCCGAGCAGGGCGTCGGAGTACGGCTGGGTTAGGTACTCAGACCAGAACTCTGCCACGTGGGTGCGATACACATAGGTCTTAAATGGAACCACCTCCACCAAGCCAGTGCGCGTCCGAAGGACGCGGATCGTCTTCGGAGGGGTGATCAACGAGTCCCATTTCGTACAGGGGGCAGGGGTCCCGCTCGCACGAGTCGGCGTAGGCGCTGCTGCACTCGGCAGAAGAAGCGCCGCACCGAGCAGCAACGCGAAGAGTGCGCGATGCGAGCGTCGCCCACCGTGGTTGCGAGCCTGGCGAATCTGCATGCATCCATCGTAGCGGTCGCGACCGGATGTGGCTCTCGAGTCAGTTCGTCGCGTCAGGTCCTCCTTCGGCGTCAAGGATCCTTAACGCAAGAGCAAGGGCAAGGCGCAGATCTGGTTCGCGCAAATCCCAGCCGGTGATCTCTTCAATGCGCTTCACGCGATACGCGGTGGTGTTGCGGTGCACGCCGAGCGAGCTGCTCGCCTCTGCGGCACCGGGTGCATCAAGGACGGCGCGCAGGGTGGCGATGCGCTGCTTTCGCGCCGCGGATGTGCCGCTGAGGAGTGGTTCCAGCAGCGCCAGTGCTTGACGACGACCGTCTGGAATGGCGGTGACGGCGCCGAGGAGGCGATGCGCGGGGAGGAGATCGGCGCGCACCACCTGGGCGCCGCCACTGCCGCTGCGCCCGCCAACGCGGCGCTCGAGCGCCTCGAGTGCCGCTCGTGCCTCGGCCTCCGCCGCCGGGCGCGCCACAGGATCGGCGAACGGCTTGGAGACGGCAACTGGTCTGTTAAGGCGTTTGGCAACCTTCTTGGCAATCTCTTGAGCCCCAGGGTCAGATGCGTCAGCGACCGCAATGATGCGAACCTCCAACGACTCATTGCTGCCGCGCAACATGAAACGGCGTGGACCGGCGAGGAGTCGCAGTTCGCGGCGCAGCGCAGGGACGTCTGCCTCGTGCGGGCGCGGTTGGCGGGCCGCGATCGCAACCCACGGCGGACCTTCAGCGGGGAGCGTTCGTGTCTCACCGCGTCCGGCGTTTGCGGGGAGCTCCGCCGCGACACGCACAATCTCAAGCGCGAGGAGCGGCGCGACGCGTTCGCAGGCAATCCGATCACGCTCCGCCACCGGCTCATCACCGAGCAAGACAATCGAGCCTGGTCGCTCATCACCGTCATCACTGAGCGGCGACTCTTCATCTTCCGCGCGCTCGCCGTCGCCGTGTCGCTCCATGTCTGGTGCACCAGGAACCGCAGGGAGTGGAATGCGTTGACCATCGGCGCGATGCTTCCCCAAGTATCGCGAGACCGCTTTCGCCGCCGCCGCACTCCCCGGTTGTCCAGCGGGCGCAACCACGGCGAGCGACGTGCCGCCGCGCGCCTCCAACGCCACTGCGCGTCCAATGAATGCGGCGAGCGCGCCAACAAGTGCGTCGAGTCCCTGGCCATCCAACGCAAGTGCAGCGATCTGTCGCTCCAGCGCAACCGCCTGACGCTCCAACTCGGCGCGTCGATTCACGACCGCGCCAATGAGGCTGCGCTCTAACTGCGCAGGCTCCACATCGCGAACGAGGAGTGTGGGGAGTCGCGTCACAGCCGCCGCGGCAACAAGGTGTCGCAACGCTGCCTCCTCTTCGTTGCTCGGCTCACCACTCGCGATCGCCAAGATGCCCGTCGCGTTGCTGTTGGCGAGGAACTCCACCATCTCCCGACGTGCCACCTCATCTGGCGCCACCGCGCGCAGCGTCACCACGGGAATCAGTGCAAGGTCACCCGCATCCATGCCGTCAAACGCGGGGAGTCGCGTGCGCAAGAGTCGTACCCAGCTGACGGTGCGCGCCATCGCTTCGTCGCGCGCATCAACGAGCGGTTCCGCCGTTGGGAGGAGCGTCTGGACGAGTTCGCGCAGCGATGCCATCAGGCCGTTCCCTTCGGGGTTGTACCGAGAGCGGGTGCGCCGAGCGTCTCGGCGATGCGTGCCAGGAGCGGCGCCGCCTGTTCCGCGCGCGCACCGCGCTCCAGGAGTAGTGCCGCGTCCGCCTCTGCACGCCCCGGCTGGATGCGAATCCAGAGTCGCGCGCGTGGTCGACGCAGCGTGAGGGTGAGGCCCACCATGATCAGCGCGGCGGCGAGCCAGACGATCGCCGCCGCAGGGTCGCGGCGCGCAATGATCCCCGTATATGAACTGACCTCCTGCAACTGCACGGTGAAGTTGACGTTCGGCGCGCTCGCAACCTCGCCCGGCGCGAGGACCGAAGCGAAGAGCGTGCGCACCTCGCTGCTCGCTGGTGTAACCGGTTCGCTCGCCACAACAAGGAGCGCCGCCACACCCGCAGGATCGCGCTGCAACACCAGCTCAAGGCCGGCACTGCTCCCCGGGATTGGCAGCGTCGCGTACGGCGCACCTTCCACCGTCGCCGTGAGTGGCGCTTCGCCAGACCAGAGCAGATCGCCCGTGATCGAGCGAACCTCTAGCTGTACGGAGGGGCCAAAGAAGTTCTGATGAAAGCTCCAGCCGTCATACATGAGCGGATCATTGACTCGAATCACCTTCTCCGCAACCTGAGTGCCATCTCTATAGAGCGCAAGTTCGGTCGTGAAGTCCGCAAAGGCGCCACTCTCCGTGCGCGGCGCGCTGAAGGCGCGGTTCTCAACCACGAGCCCACCCGCACTGCCGATCTTCCCTACGGGGAGCGCCTCACCGTTGGTGAGCAAGATCCCCTGCGTATATCCGAGTGCGCCCGAGAGCGCCGCTCCCGCAATCAACAGGACGAGACCCGTATGCATCACGAGCGTGAATCGATACGAGCGTCGAAATCTGTCGCCGTGCACGATCTGGCCACCTGGAGCTTCTGGGTCGGGACTCGTGCTCGCCTCCCAGCCGCGCGCGCGCATCTGTTGCGCAACGCGAGTTGCAGCGTCTTCGCTCGCTTCAGCAGTGAATGCGCTGGCGAGGTGCATCGTGCCGCGTCCAGCAAGTGACGGATCGAAGAAACTCCCCGGCTGCTCCACGCGACTGCGCGCCGTGACGGCACGGATCTTCGGCAATCGGTCGAGCGTGCAAACGGTGATTGAAACGGTAAGCAAAATCAACATCGCCGTGAACCAGGGGGCGGTGAAGATGCGGAAGAGCCCCAGCCGCTCAAAGATGTCTACGAGTGGTCCCAGGGTGGGCTCGTAGAGTGCGCGCAGTTGACCCATCTCCAGTGCGTAGTCGGAGGCGCTGAGCAGTGCGTAGTCGGGGAGCTGGCGGAGGGCCACGCCGATAGCCGCGGCGATCGTGATCGCGGCGATCTGCACCATGGCGAACTGCACGTTCGCCAGGAGCGCGCGAACCACAAGGAGCGGGCCTCTGATCACCTCCTGATGGTAGCCTTCGCACCGATCGCCCATCCGGCGAAACCAGGCGCAGGGCCATCTGCGCAGGAGGATCAATGGCGAAGGGACAGGAGCGTCCGGCACTGGATGATCTAGACCGCCGACTCATGGAGGTTCTCCAGGTCGATGGCCGCCGTCCGTTTACGGAGATCGCGACCGCATTCGCCGTCCCCGAATCAACGATCCGCGCGCGCTACAAGGCGCTCGTCGATCGTGGCGCACTCAAGGTGATCGCCGTTGCGGATCCACTGAAGGTTGGCTATCCGCTGATGGCGATGATCGGCGTGCGCTGCACACCCGCCGCACTCCTCTCCACGGCCGCCGCACTTGAGGCGCTCCCCGAGGTGAGCTACTGCGTGGTGGTCGCCGGCGCGCACGACCTACTCGTCGAAGTGGTCTGCGAGGACAACGACGCGCTGCTCGCCTTCCTCACCGAACGACTCCGTTCAATTGATGGCGTCCTCGAGACTGAGACGTTCGTCTATCTCCGCATCCTCAAGCAGAACTACGAGTGGGGCACCGCAACGCCGTAGCTGATCTGCAGGTCCGTCCGCGCGATACGGATTATGACGCGCGCGACTTTCTCCAACCAACAAGTGCGGCACCGCCAATCAAGAACAAAAGCGCCGCAAGGATGATCTTCGGCAGTTCGTGAATCCAACCGTCATCGCTCGGTGACTCACCGCCATCGATCGGTCCGGGCGCTGGCGCAAAGAGTGGCATTGGGCCAGCGACGCTGCCATCCGGCAGGAGGCACGTCATGAGTGCAGGATCCGCTGGGTCGGCGTCTGGTGCGCACGGTTCAAGGCCTGCAATGAAATCTTCGTACCACTGCTCATACATGGCGCCCCAATCAGGATCGTCCGTCCCTGGTGCGTCAGAGGCTCCAGGTATCACGTCGCTGATTGGCAGAACGCCACCAGGAACACCGCCGAGCGTCTCAATGAATCTCAACGACTCGGGCGCGTCGACCGGGAGTGCATCGCCCTCCTGTCGATCGAATGTGGCGTCACCCGTCACCGGATCCACGAGATACACGAACCAGTGGCGGCTGATGCAGCCCGCTTGGCAGTCACCCCACCCGTAGGTGTACGTCACCACCCAGGTTGCACCACTCCCAGGATCGCCTTTCACTTCGAAGTACTGCGACGCGCCGATGAGTCCGCCATCCAAGAAGATGAAGTCATCAAACGGGGCTCCGGTCGCGAGCACCGCATCATGGGCCTCCGCGGGACTGTCAATCGGCAGTGCGATGCCCCCTTCGCCATGGGCCCGAACGGGGAGGGCGCCGGCGACGAGCAGCACGAACGCAATCAGCGCTCCAAGCCCACCGCGTTGTCGAGCTCGCATGCTGCACCCCGATTCCTTGAACTGGCGATGTTTACGCTCTCCTCCACAACGCGCGGTGGCTGCATCTGGTTCCAACGCACGTCGCGCGTGGTCGGGGCGGAGGGATTCGAACCCACGGCCTCCTGCTCCCAAAGCAGGCGCGCTACCAAGCTGCGCTACGCCCCGTCCGAGCCATCCTAGCGCGGCGCGCGCCTCGCCCTGTTTGCGTGGCATCATCTCCCACATGCCGCCACGACCAACGCCTCACCTTCGCGATGCGTTCGCCTCGGCGCTGATCCCGGGACTCGGCCAACTGCTCCAGGGTCGCCGACGTGCCGCCCTCCTCTCCGCAGTGCCGCTCCTTCTGGCGGCACTCCCTCTCCTGCTCGGCGTTGCCTCCAACGGACTCGTTGCGTTCGCCGCGTCGTTCGCCAACCCCGGACGACTCGCGCTCCTCACACTCTTCTTGCTGCTGATGATCCCGTGGCGCGCGTTGGTGGTGCTAGACGCGGCAGGTGTATTGAACAAACGCACGCCACTCTCACTCCTCGTTGTCCTCGCCATGCTGATCTCTGCCGCTCCACATGCCGGCGCCGCACTGATCACGTCACGCGCGAGCAGTACGGTTGACGACATCTTCTCTGGATTTGAATCACCCGATCCAGATGGCACCACAGGGCCAACGCCAACGCCGCTACCGATCGGCGACCGCTTCACCATGCTCCTCGTTGGTGCGGACGCCATGGGCGCCCGCACCTCATTCAACACGGATTCGATGATCATCGCGAGCTGGGATCGGGTTGGTGGCTGGGTAAGCACGATCTCCATTCCGCGCGACATCGTCAACGTGCCCCTTGGAAACGGCGATGTCTGGGAGCCGAAGATCAACTCGCTCTGGCCCGCCGCCCAGCGCAACAAGGAGCTCTTCCCAGATGGGCCAGCAGTGGCGCTGCGCACTGCACTCGGCGCCATGTTTGGCGTGCAGATCGACGCCACTGCCGTCATCGCGATCCCAACATTCCGCACGCTGATTGACGACATCGGCGGTGTGGACGTGCATATCAAACGAACGATCGTTGACGCGAGCTACCGAACTGGTGACTTCAAGGGTGTTCGCCTCCCGAAGGGGGACTGGCATCTTGATGGCGACTGTGCGCTCGCCTACGCGCGCGTGCGCAAAGCGCCGGGGACGGATGACTTCAATCGCGGGGGTCGGCAGCAGGAGCTGCTCCTCGCCATTCGCAACCAAATGGCAGCAAGCGGAAACATCCTCTCCAACGGGCTCGCGCTCCTCAGCGCGCTCGGCGATGGGGTGCGCACCGACCTCAACCAAGCGCTGCTCCCCGCACTCGCCGAAGGTGCTGAGCGTTTCGACACGAAGAAGATCGTCAGCGCGCAGATGCGCGCGGGCGACGGCATCCTTCGCTATCGCCGTGCGGACGAGCCGAACCCGTACGGCTCCGTCGTCTTCTTCAATGCCAAGCGCGCGCTTCAACTCGGCGCGCGCCTCTTCCCCGCAGCCGGAACGCGGCCGTACGGGTGGCCAGTTGCGAAGGGTGAACCGGAGCTTGGGGAAGAATCGCTCCCTGTACCGACAGCGCCCGTGGCTTCAGATTCGCCGAGCGCCTCTCCCTCGTTGACGCCAACGGCGTCTGCGCTACCGGTAGGGCCGTATCAGCCGCTTATCAGCTGCAACGCGAATCTCCCCGCGCCGATCTACACACCAGAACCCGATCCAACCGCGCCCCCGAGCGAAACGCCGAGCGCGTCTCCAAGTCCTTCGGCCAGTCCGAGCCCGTAGCTACCCTGCAGTGCGCAGGGCGGCAGCGACGAGCGCCGCAGCGGCACCTCGATGACTCAACTGATCCTTCTCCTCCGCGCTGCGCTCCGCCATGGTGCGCCCGTCAACTTCGAAGATCGGGTCGTATCCAAACCCTGACGCGCCGCGTGGCGCCTCGGTGATGTGTCCGCGTCGCTCACCGCGGAAGGTTCGTGGAGGGAGTGCGCCCGGCGCGGGATCCACGAGCGCCATGCAGCAGACAAAGCGCGCGCTCCGGAGTTCAGCAGCGACGCCACGGAGTTCGTGCAGCAACTTTTCGTAGTTCTGCTGATCGGTTGCATTGGGCCCCGCATACCGACGCGTGTAGACGCCAGGAGCTCCGTTCAGCGCATCCACCTCCAGGCCCGAATCGTCTGCCAGCGTCCACTCGCCGCTCGTCGCGGCGTAGAAGTGCGCCTTCTGCAGCGCATTCTCCTCAAAGGTTTCTCCGCTCTCTGGCGCCTCTTCCGTGATCTTCAGATCCCGTAGGGTGACGAGGGTCAACGGCAGTCCCGCGAAAAGTCGCTGAAGTTCAGCGAGCTTGTGCGCGGAGCCGGTGGCGACGAGGAGTGTGCGCACTGCTGTCCCGCTGCTGCGTCGCGTTAGCGCGCGCCGTCGACGGTGGCGCGCTGGAACCTGATGAGATCCGCAATCCCCTTGTCGGCAAGCGTCAACATGGCGTCGAGCGCATCACGATGGAAAGGCTCCTGCTCCGCCGTCCCCTGCAACTCCACGTAGTGTCCGCTCTCAGTGGCAACCACGTTGAGGTCCACCTCGGCGCGACTATCCTCTTCATACGGGAGGTCGAGCACTGGCCGACCGTCAACCACACCAACGGAGACTGCCGCAATGTGGCCCGTGAGGTGCTGTTCGAGCTTCTTGGCGCGCATCGCGAGTGCGAGTGCAATCCACCCGCCCGTGATGCTGGCACAGCGCGTCCCGCCGTCCGCCACCAACACATCGCAGTCAATCAGGATGGAGCGCTCACCGAGTTTCGTCAGGTCAACCGCCTGACGAAGCGATCGTCCGATCAGTCGCTGAATCTCGTGCGTTCGGCCACCGAGTTTGCCGCGCACCGCTTCGCGATCCGAGCGCGTGTTCGTAGCGCGCGGGAGCATGCTGTATTCGGCGGTGATCCACCCGGTCCCCTTGCCGCGCAGATGCGGCGGGACGCGGTCCTCCACACTTGCGGAGCAGATCACCACCGTGTTCCCCACGGTGATGATTGCGGAGCCTTCGGCCCACTTCTGTACACCGAGCTCCGCGCTCAGCGCGCGCATCTGATCTGGTGCCCGACCATCGCCTCGAGGTCCGCTTGCGCTGCCGATACTCATGACTGGCTCCTCTCTACCGCTTTCGCCTCATCCCACAACGCGTCCAGTGTGGCAAAGTCTGCAGACTTTAGGGCAATCCCCCGCGCGGCTGCACGCCGCTCCACCTCTGAGAATCGCCGACGGAACTTGTCGTTTGCCCGGCGAAGTGCCGCCTCAGCGTCGATTCCGCTCCGTCGGCCAAGGTTCACCAGTACCGCGATCACATCCCCGAGCTCGTCTTGTGCGGCAGCGAGCGCTGCCGCGCCACTCGCTGGACGACCCATGATCGAGTCAGGGTTCCCCGCTGCGGTCAGTGCTTCACTGAGCTCGCCCAACTCTTCGTCGAGCTTCTCAAGGACACCGTCCAAGGTTGGCCAATCGTATCCAAGCGCACTCGCGCGATCCTGCAACTCCCTACTCGCCGAAAGTGCCGGCAGCCCGCGACTCACACCAGCGAGTGCGCTCTTGAACGCTGGGGTCGTCTCGCCCACCGTTGCACCGCTTTCAACTTCGTCTCGCGCACGTTCCGCACGCTCTTCGGCCTTGATCGCCTCCCATGTGCGCTGCACCTCTCGAGAAGTCTCCGCCGTCCCCGCACCAAAGACGTGTGGATGCCTGCGAATGATCTTTCGCGCGAGTCGCTCCTGAACATCCGTGAGGTCGAACGCGCCGCGCTCTGACGCAAGTTGCGCATGAAGGATCACCTGCAACAACACGTCGCCGAGCTCTTCGGCCATCGCCGCGTCTGCCTTCTCGCCTGGGTTTGCCGCTTGCGCTTCGATCGCGTCGTGCAGCTCCCACGCTTCTTCGATGAGGTGCTTCGCAAGGGTGAGGTGCGTCTGCTCTCGGTCCCAGGGGCAGCCATCAGGCGCGCGCAACCGAGCGCTCAACCACGGCATGGCCCACGGTGACGCGAGCGCATCGAGTGGCGCGAGCGGCGGAACAAGGAGCGCGGTCCACTCCGAACCTTCGTCCGCGGAACACTCTCCGAGCGATCGTGTCGATCCACCCGGGAGAATCGTGACCGCATGTGTTGCCCCATAGAGCCGAGTGAGCAGCGCGATCCCGTCTCCAACACGGCCTGGGAGTGGCGAAGCGAGCGCGCCGCCGCGCGTGACGACGAGCGGGAGATGAAGATCGAGTGCCGCGCCAGCGAGCGCAGTGATCGGAATCAGCGAAAGTCCGCGCGAAAGATCAAGGCCGGGCGAGGCGGCACGAGCACTTGCAATCAGAACATCGAGCGAGGCTTCGTCGCCCGAAGAGGTCACGGAGCCGGCGTTGCGTCCGGGTCTTGCACCACTGCGCCGTCAATGGAGATGCGCGCGCGAGTGCGGTAATCGTCGAGCCAGATCAAAAAGCCGCTCGCTTCTACGGCGCTGCGTTGATCCTCGGTATACGGCTTGTTCTCAATTGCGTTGACGCGAATGATTGCGAGCTGCTCGCCGAGCGACTTGACACCACTCACCTCTCCGTCACCCAGCTCCCAGACAATCCGCGAGAGTTCGGGGTTGATTGCGTACTGCACCACAAAGCCAGGACGATCGACAGTCAGACCATCGATCTCTTCAGCCGCAGCCTCAGCCACGCTGTCAAAATCAGATCCGGCGGCCGCAAGCTCCGTGGCGAGCTCCTGAAGTCGTGACATGACGCCTTCGCGTCGTGCTTCGAACTGGATTACGTGATAGCCGAATTGCGTCTTGATCGGTCCGAGGAGGTCACCCTGCACAAGCCCGTCGGCCCACACCGCATCGTCAAACTCCGGCACGAACGTCCCCTTGATGGCCCACGCAAGTAGCCCGCCCTGTTGCGCAGAGCTCTCGTCGTCGCTCACCTCGGCAAGATCTGCAAGCGGAGTGCCTGCGGCAATGGAAGCGTATGCGGCGTTCGCTTCTGCCTCTGCAGCAGCCCAGGCAGGATCGTTCGCGTCCAGCTCCGCAGCCGCTTGCGCATCGTCGTTCGGGCTATAGAGGATGTGTCGCACCTGCACCTCTTCGCTCAGCCCTTCGTTCTGCGGGGCAGCAATTGAGACAAAGCTCACATCGCGCTGTTGGACGGGTCCTTCGAGCAACTCTGCCGTCACGCTCGCCTTGAGAACATCCTGAAGCGCACGTTCCGCAGCCATCTTCTTGTAAAGGCTCATGTCAATCCCAGCCTCGCTGGCCGCCTTTTCAAAATCTGCGTCTATCGTCGCAGGTCGGATCTGATCCACGTAGAAGATCACGAACTGATCGTCCGCACGCTTGATCACGTCGGTCGGTCCAACCGCCGTCAGCGCCCACGCAGCGCTATAGCCAAGATCGGTCTGAGGATCTTCATCCTTGGCGCTCCACCCAATGCGTCCCCCTTCGGGTGCATAGGAGTCAGTAGATTCGCGCTTGGCGATCTCCGCAAAGTCGCCACCGGCGTTGATTTCGGCAAGAAGCTCTTCTGCCTTCGCCTCTGCAGCGGCCGTCGTGGCAGCACTCGGCAACCCTGACGCTGGATCGTTTGCAATGTCAATCGTGATGCGGCGGAGGAGGCGCAGTTCGGGGAGAGAGGTCTCCTTGCTCCACTCGGCGTCAATCGCCACCTGATCAGCAACCACGCCACGCTCTTCGGCAAGGTGCGCAACCAGCAGCACGTCAATCATGTCTGAAGTGAGCTGCCCGCTGATGTTTGTCGCCTGTTCGTTGATCTGCTCGAGAATCGAATTTCCCTGTTCGCTTGCGAGCGTACCGGCGGAGACGCGGGCTCGAATGCGCGCACCCTCTTGACCGAGTCGGAAGAGTTCAATTTCACCGCGCGCCTTCGCTTCGCCGACGTTGATTGCCCGTCCATTGACCTCAACCGCTGCGGCGAAATTATTCGTCCACCAGGCTGCACCCACTGCGCCGACGAGGAGCACTGCCGACAGCCCGATCGCAACGAAGAACGCCACATTTGTCAGCAGCGACTTATCTGCCTGCTCATACCAGGCGCTCAGTCGGGCGCGAAGCCGTGCGATCAATCTCATGCTCGTGAACTCTCCTTACGCGTGAGGGTGAACGTATTGCCCGCAGTATAGGGGGCTGCGGTGGTATCCTCCCCCCACGATGGCCAGCCACCCCGCGTCACTCACGGTCGGACGACCGCGCCGCGGCCCAATCGGCACGGTCCGCGACTCGATCCTCTCCCTTGTGCGCAGGCGTCGCCTGATCTGGTATCTAACTGAATCTGCCCTACGCAAAAGAGATGGAAACTCACTGCTCGGCAGTCTCTGGCTCGTCCTTGACCCCACGCTGCAACTCGCCATCTACTACCTCGTGATCGGCGTGATCCTCCAGCGTCCAGAGCCTGCATTCCCGCTCTTTCTCTTTGCCGCCATTCTTCCTTGGCGCTGGTTCACGATGGCGGTCAGCAGCGGAACGGAGTCTGTTCGTCGTCGCAGCATGGTGATGCAACAGATCGCGTTTCCGCACCTCGTCCTTCCGGTTGCCGCGGTTACCGCAAGCCTTGGGAGCTTCGTGTTCGGTCTGATCCCACTCGCAGGAATCTATCTCTTCTATCCCGACCGCCTCAGCGCGTGGGCGCTCCTTACACCAATCGTCATGATCGTCCAGCTCGCATGGATTGCACCGATCGCCATTCTCTTGAGTGCGCTCAACGTCTTCTACCGAGACATCGGCAACTTCGTGAAACATGCGCTAAGGCTCGGCTTCTACCTCTCTCCCGCGCTCTTCAGTTATGAACGGATGCAGCGGGTCGCATCGGAGCACCCACCAGCAGAGATCATCCTCAACGCAAATCCTATGGCGTGGATCCTCAACGCATATCGAGACCTGCTCTACTTTGGACGCGCACCTGATTGGGTGGCACTCGCGCTCGTCACCCTCGCATCGATCCCCTTCACGCTCATCAGCATTTATCTCTTCCGCCGCATGTCTCCCTCGTTCGTCAAGGTGCTCTAGTGAGATCGGCATCACCGATACTTCTGGAGCAGATGGGCGTACGGTACGAGCTACGCCTCACAAAGAAGCGCTCACTTCGTCGAAGTCTCGTTAGCTCCTCACGAACCGATGAGCGGGGACACTTCTGGGCACTTCGCGAGATCAATCTTAGGGTCGAACCGGGTGAATTCGTAGCAGTCATTGGACCGAATGGTGCAGGGAAGAGCACGTTGCTCAAGACGCTCGCTGGAATCATCACCCCGGATGAGGGCTCCGTAGAAGTACGCGGAACAATTGCCACGCTCCTGCAACTATCTGCTGGATTCGAAGACGAGTTGAACGCGGTAGAGAACATTCTCCTCGTCGGCGAACTCCTCGGAATCCCTGCACCACGAATGCGCAAGAGGATCCCCGCCATCTTAGATTTCGCTGACATCGGGAACTTTGCAGACGCGGAACTTCGAACCTACAGTTCTGGCATGCGTGCGCGCCTAGGGTTCAGTGTCGCTACCTCAGTGAACCCGGATATCCTCCTCCTTGATGAGGTCTTGTCCACAGGTGATGAGGCATTCAAGGAAAAATCAAATGCGCGAATCAAGGAGATGGCGCGACAGACCCAAGCAATTGTCTACGTCACTCACGATCTTGAATCTGCACAGGAGCTCTGCACGCGGGCAATCGAACTGCGTGACGGACGCATCGTGGCAGATGGCCCGGCTGATTTGGTGATCCGCGCGTATGCGAGGCGTGTGCGTAGCGCGAGATAGCCGTTTCCGCTATGGCGCAACGCTCGGAACAGGTAACCCGCCGCGATAGTTCAGGATCACCAGGAGCGTGCGTGCCGCATCGAGCTCAAGGATCGATTGAACTTCGGCGTTCTTGATCACCGCGCCCGCCTGATCACTCAGCGTCACCACTCGACCGATTGAAAGTCCGCGAGGGAACGCAGAGCGCAGCGTCTCGCTCAGCTCGATGCCAGACGTCGTCACCTCTGCGCCAATCGCTACCTCACGGAGCGAGTCAATGTCTTCAAACGCAAGTGGGTTTGCGCCACGACCCTTGATCAGTCCGATCGCGCCAGTGCTCGCAATCTCGGCCGTCACGGAGAACTCCGGATCGCTCATCAGGCGCACCTGTGCACTCGCATCGCTCACTTCAATGATGCGCCCCGCGAGCGTGTACCCCGCGCCAATGACCACATCGCCAACTCGAATGCCATCGCGGGCGCCACGATCGATGACCACCAGCCGACGGCCGATGTCAAAATCTCGCGCGACCACCTGCACCGCCACACTCGAGAAGCGAATCGTGGAGCGAAGGTCGAGCACCGCCTGAAGTTCGGTGATCTCACGCTCCAGGCTGGCCACCCGTGACGCAGAGGCGACCGCCTCGTCTCGCTCTGCGATCGTGAGCGCGAGGCGGGCGCGCAGCTCTTGGACATCGGCGGCAACTGCGCCAACCGTGGCAAGGCCCCGGCCAATCTCGGCGAGTGGTTCCGTGATAAACCGCAGCGGACCGGCGAGCACATCGCGTGCCGCCTTACTCTGCGCGCTCCCTGAGGTGACCAGTGCGATCAGGGTCAGCAGGATCAGAAGAGCGCTGGTGCGCCCGCCAAGGGAGATTCCCTTACGAGCGCCCGTCTGGAGCCGAGAGCGGAAGAACACGCGGCAGCGTTATCGGAGGGGTCGCTGGTAGGTCTCGGGTACCAGGAGCTTTTCGAGCGTATCCACTTCCTGCAAGATGATCCCGGTGCCGCGCACCACGCAGGTGAGCGGGTCGTCCGCGATGCGCACAGGCATGTTGGTCTCCGCCGCAAGGCGGACCTCGATGCCAAGCAGGAGCGCACCACCGCCAGCGAGCACAATCCCCTGGTCCATGATGTCCGCCACCAGCTCGGGCGGCGTCTCTTCAATCGTGTCGCGAACCGCGTTGATGATCTCCACGAGCGACGGTTCGAGCGCTTCGCGAATCTGTGGTGCCGTCACCTCTACGGAGCGCGGGAGGCCGGTGAGGAGATCGCGCCCACGCAGGGTGATGCGCTGGGCATCCCACTCACCAGAGTGCGCGGATCCGATCGCCATCTTGATGTCTTCTGCGGTGCGCTCGCCAAGCAACATGTTGTACTTGCGACGCGCATAGGCGACGATGTTCTCGTCCATCTCGTCACCAGCGATGCGGATGCTGCGCGCCGTGACGATGCCACCCAGGCTGGTGACCGCAACCTCCGTGGTGCCTCCACCAATGTCAACGATCATGCTTCCTGATGGCTCAGCCACCGCGAGCCCCGCCCCGATCGCCGCCGCCATCGGCTCCTCAACGAGACGCACCCAACGCGCCCCCGCCTTGAGCGCCGCGTCACGCACGGCGCGCTTCTCCACTTCCGTCACGCCGGAAGGGATTCCAATGATCATGCGCGGTCGCGCAGCGAGCCATCCGCCAGAGTGCACCTTGCGCACATAGTGGCTAATCATCTGTTCGGTCACCGCAGCGTCAGAGATCACGCCGTCGCGGAGTGGGCGGATGGCCACAATGTTGGCCGGGGTTCGTCCAAGCATGCGCTTCGCCTCCGCGCCAATGGCAAGCACCTTACGAGACTTGGACTCAACGGCTACGACTGAAGGTTCGCTGATCACGATCCCCTTCCCGTGCACATGGACGAGCGTGTTTGCCGTGCCAAGGTCAATGCCGACGTCGTTGGAGAAGAGGCTGTACAGGCGGTTGAGCATTTCGCGATGGTAGCACCCGCCCCCTGCGCTATTCGGGAGGCCCACCCGCCGCCCAGACGCTCGGGCGCTGGGAGCGGATGCTGCTCCAACGGCCGTGCCCAATCACCAGATGGTCGAGCAGTTCCAGGTCGAGGAGGCGAGCCGCCGCCGCGACTTCCGCCGTGAGGCGCACATCCTCTTCCGAAGGTTCCGGATCCCCACTCGGGTGGTTGTGCACCAGCGCAAAGCCAACACCACCAAGATCCAAGACGGGACGGAGGAGCTCAGCAATTCGAACGCTCGTCCCTGTTGCGGTGCCTACATAGACCTGACGCAGCGCAAGGAGACCGTTGCGACCGTCCACCACCGCCACGTGCAGCTCCTCGTGATCTCGCCGCGCCAGGAGCGGCATTGCGAGCGCCGCGAGATCGGCGGGCGATTGCACGCGCTGTCGGGCGCGTGGCCACCAGGACGCTGCGGCTGCAAGCGCTCCCATCACGCGCTCGATGCGATCGGCATCACTCGCGCCAAGCCCAGCGCGAATCAGGCGAGCACCGATCTGTGGGCCGAAGAGGATCGTGCATTCACTCGCGATCGCGTCGTGGAGGCGATCGGCGAGGCCAGGGAGATCTGCGAGCGTTTCAATGGCGCCGAGGAGCATGCGGTCATGGGCCGATGCACCCGAATGGTCCGATTCCGTGTGATCGGTATGACGTTCTGCGATTATCATGCGCACCACCTCCACATGCTGGTGTCCCCGGCGATACGGCGAGCCCGCCGTTTTCCCGCCGCACCACCGAAGACATCGTCACTATGTGGCGCACGGTGTAGCGCGCGCGTACGCAGACCTGTGGAGAACGCCGTCGCAGGCCTTGCTGTTAGATCGAGAAGGCGGCGAGGACGAGAAGTGCGTTGTACGCGGCGTGCAGCGTGATCGTTGCGAAGAGCGACTGTCTGCGGATCCAGAGCCATCCGAGCGCGAGACCGAGCGGAAGGCGAATCGCAAAGGCAACAAAGGCAACGGCAAGCGCGTCTGCAATGCTCTCGCCGCCAATGTTGAGCGTGTGCGCGAAGGCGAAGACGATCGCAGAGAAGAGGATCGCGCGGCGTGCGCCGGACTGCCGTCCCCATGCCTGCGTGATCACGCCGCGATAGAGGATCTCCTCGCCAATCGGCGCGATGATCACCGCACTCATCAGGTTGACTAGGAGCGCGCCAGTGTTGGCGGATGGAGGGAGGGGCGACTCTGGCACTGCGCCAGTCCCTTGGATGAGGAGTGCGCTAAAGAGTGCGGCCGCAACGACGATGGGCAGCGTGATCGCGAGACCCCACGCAACATCCCCGAGCGCGCCGCCACGTCGATCGGCATCAGGGAGGTTTGGCGAACTCACCTGGTGCTGGCCGAAGATCGCACGCCAGCTCGCCGCCCCAGTACCAACAACGGTTAGGGCGACGACAAGGGTGGTGGCGAGGTTGGTGCTAAGCGCAATGCCGAGGGTTGCTACGGCTGGATCGAGCTGCTCAAACCCGCCAAGCGGCTCGGCGAGTAGTAGCAGCGGTGTCGGGGCGATGATGGCGAGCGGGAGCACCGACCAGAAGATCGCCATGGGACCAGGGCCACGCCAACTCCACTCCGGTGTGTCGGCGCTGCGTTGGAGTGCCGAAGCGCCGTTCAGCCCAATCAGACCGAGCGACAACAAGAGCAACCCCGCGCTGAGCGCCACCACCCCCGCACCTGCAAGCGCAGCCAAGAGGAGTGAAGCGCCAGCGATGCTTGCCACGAGTCCGATCCCATAGAGGGCAGGCGCTTCCCTACCCGCGAGTTGCAGGAGGCCCGGTCGCGGGCGAGGTTCGCTTATGGCTTCGTTCCGGCCGTCAGCTCAGCAAGCGTGTCAAGGACGCGCTGCAACTCCGCGATGCGATCGCCGTAGAGCGAGAAGTTCCCTGCGCGGAGCGCCTCTTGCGCCTGCGCGAAGATTTCCGATGCGCGCGCCACGAGTCCACTCACGTCGGTTGGCTCGCTTCCGCCTCCCGGATCTACCACGCCGCCGCCGACGAGAAGGTTCAACGCCTGCGCAAGCGAATCACCCCAAACGACCTTGTCCGATGTGGCGGCAACGATCTTCTGGAACTCTGGGAATGAGCTAGAGGTTGACTGCAGGTAGACCGGCTGCAGGTAGACGATCGAGTTTCCGACTGGAGTGACGATCAGGTTGCCACGGATAACGGTGGAACCCGACTGATCCCACAGCGTAGTCTGCGCCGCAATGATCGGATCTGCGTCGATACGGGCGTTCACCTGCGCCGGACCGAAGACGGAGGTGTCCTTCGGGAATCGATAGCTCACCACTTGGCCGTACTTATCCCCGTCGTTCCGCGCCGCAACCCACGCGATCATGTTTGGTCGGCTACGTGGGACAAGCGGCTGGATGAGTGCAAACTCTGCACTCTCTTCACCAGGGAGTCGAACGCGCACGTAGTAGGCCTCGCCAGGGAGTGCTTGTGCTCCAGCCGACGTCTCTGGAACGGTCCAGACGTCATCCTGGCGGTAGAAGGTCTGCGGGTCAGTCACGTGGTAGCGCGCATACATGCGCGTGGTGACGTCGAACCCCTCCTCACCAACGCGAAGGTGTGTTCGCAGGTCGGCGGGCATCGCCTCGAGCGGCTGGAAGAGGCTCGGGAAGACGCCACTCCAGGCTCGAATGATCGGGTCGCTCGCATCGGCAATGTAGAGCTTCGTCTCACCAGTGTAGAGGTCGAGCGTCGCCTTGACGCTGTTGCGGATGTAGTTCACTGGTCGGTCGAAACTGGTTCGCGCGAGCGATGGATCAAAGGCCTGCGCGTTCGGGAATCGGTTACTAATGGTGTAGCCGTCCACCACGAAACTGAGCTCGCCGTCTTCACGGATGACCAGGTAGGGGTCTTGATCCCATCTCACAAATGGCGCGAGCGCCCTGATTCGCTCACCAACCGTGCGGCGCCAGAGCAGCTGGCTCTCGGAGGTGATCTGGTCGCTGATCAGAAGGTTGAGATCGCCAAGCCGTGCGGCAAAGAGGAGGCGGTCGGCAAGGGTACTGAGTGAGATGCCGTTCTCTCCACTCCAGCTGGTTGTTGCATCTCCGGTCGTGATGCCGTCCGAATCAACCTCGCCTTCGCCAATGGGGTAGTCAAACTCTGGCGTCTTGGCGCCAACAATGACCCAATCGTCATCAAGCTCACCGAAGTAGATGCGCGGTTCACTGACCACAGGTGCGCCGTCCGTGGAGACGGGCGGGATGTCGCGGATGATCAGGCGAGGGAGGCCACCCGAACCAACCTCGGCGACAGGCACCATGGCCACACCGATGCCGTGCGTGAACGTGATCCTGCGGTTCACCCAGGCGGCAGACTGCTGCGCGCGATCTGGATTCAGTTCGCGTGCGGAGAGCATCACGAGTCGCTGTTCACCATTGATGGTGTAGCGGTCAACGTCAACATCGGCAAAGTTGTAGTACTGACGCACGGTCTGAAGTTGATCAAGCGTCTGCTGGAGCGGTCGATAGTCCCAGAGCCGCGCGTTGGCAAATGTCTCCGCATCCGTTGCAACCACGTCTGCCGTGAGGCTCGCCTCACCGTCATACTGCAGCTCGCTCCACCCATCAAGGCCAAAGGCGAGTCGCGTCATCTTCAGGTTGTTTGCAATGTACGGCTCTTCGAGCGCAAACTCGTTCGGTTGCACCTGGAAGCGCTGGACAAACTCAGGGTAAAGACCACCGAGCACACCAGAGGCGCCGACCCAAATCAGCGCGGTCAGCGTGAGTGGCCAGACCGTACGTGTCAGTGCCGCACCAATCAGGAATGCAGCGGCGATCGCAGCGATCCCCGTAAGGATGTCTAGTCCAGGGAGCCGCGCGGCGTTATCTGCATAAGAGACGCCGGTTGCAACTCCAGCGCTCGAGTAGACGAGCTCCAACTTGTCCAACTGATATCCGTAGGCGGTGGCGAGAAGCACGCCACCGATCATCAGCGCAAGGTGAAGTCGCGGTAGCGTCCCAACGAAGCCGAGCCCGCGCGCACCGATCGCTGGCAGGTAGCGAAGTCCTGCGGCAATGGTTCCAGCGATCAGCAGGGTGACGCCAATCCCCTGCGCGAGGCGCAAGACAGGGAGTTCGAAGAAGTAGAACGAGATGTCGCGGCCGAAGACGGGGTCGACGACCGGCGTTCCGCTCGGATCGTAGGAGACTGCGTTCTGCCAGAGACTGATCGCCTCCCAGTTCGCCGCGACCTGCGCGCCAACGAAGAGCGCGACGACCAACGCGCCGATGCGCAGGACACCGCTCCCCACCGCGGCCACTGTGCTGCCGCCCCCGCCGGAGTTGAAGAGGTCGCGGAGCGCCTCGCCGATGCCATCCACGCGAATCTGTCCGCGCTCATTGATCAGTGGTTCACGCTCCGGTCGCGGCGCTTGGTCGCTCGGTTCACTCGGCGTTGTGCCTCCACGTCGCGCAATCACGGACGCGACGGAGATCATCAGGAGGAGGAAGATCAAGGACGCAAGGGTGCTGGCGGCAAAGAGGGACCCTTGAATCTGCAGACGCTGCCAGAAGATGTCGCCTGCGCCGAGCGAATCAAACCAGCGCGCATCGGTCAGGAGGCCGATGATCGGTCCGCCGATCAGGAAGAGCCCGAAGAGTGCGGGGAAGAAGAGTGAGCGCAGGCTCAACTTGGGTCGCGTGAAGTTTGCTCCGGAGCCGGAAGTGGGTCGGCGCGCACGTGGTCGTGTTGGAGGCGGTGCATCGCCTTCCGCATCATCTGCGCCTTGCGCTGCAGTTGTCTCGTCTCCGCGTCGGCGGCGCTCGAGTTCCTCAAGGAAGTCCTTGAATGGATCTGTCACGTCGTCTCCTCCAGTGCTGCGCTGTCATTACGGTTTATGAGCCACCTCGACCGCTCGGGCAAACGCGTCGAGTGCTGCCTCGGCAACCTTCGACCCACTCATCGTAGCGATTCTGAGCGAATCCCACTTCGCGGCTATCTGCATTGCAAGTGGTCGCCGCCACGGTTCGCTCGGATCGACCGCCCCTCCAACGAGACGCACCTTCAGACAGGAGCGCCCATCCTCTACGGCGAGGAGATCGCCAAGGGCATTGGTCATTAAGACTCCATAACGTTCCAACGGCGTGATCGGCGGTGGCCCGGCGAGTGGTGCCACTTCGCGACAGCTCACGACCCCTTCACCGTCCTGCACCCAGAAGAGGGCGATCCACCAACCATCAGGGAGTGTGCTCGGCTGCGTGGCTCCCGCGCGGATCTCGCCGGCCGCACGCCCTTCAATCACTATTGGCCGCTCTTTCAAGAAGCTTGTTCCTGGAAGCGGCAGGCGCTCCGCGGTGTTGCTCACTCCCATTCAATGGTCGCGGGCGGCTTGGACGTGATGTCGTACACCACGCGCGTTACTCCAGGCACCTCATTGACGATTCGCGACGCAATCTTCGCGAGCAGGTCATTTGGAAGCCGCGCCCAGTCAGCGGTCATCCCATCCTCACTGGTGACCGCACGAATCGCGAGAACGTTTCCATAGGTACGTCCGTCACCCATCACACCCACCGAACGCACGGGCGTGAGGACGGCAAACGACTGCCAGATGCTGCGATAGAGACCCGCCGCCTTGATCTCATCGATGACGATCCAATCGGCCTCGCGCAAGGTATCCAAGCGCTCGCGCGTCACTTCACCAATGATGCGGATCGCAAGGCCCGGACCTGGGAAGGGCTGTCGCAAGACCACGCTCTCTGGAAGGCCAAGCTCGAGGCCGACGGCGCGCACCTCATCCTTGAAGAGTGCGCGGAGTGGCTCAACGAGTTCGAACTTCAAGTCATCAGGGAGGCCGCCCACGTTATGGTGCGTCTTGATCTTCTGTGCGGACTTCGTCTCCTTCGAGGTTGACTCGATCACGTCTGGATAGAGGGTCCCCTGCGCAAGGAACTTGAAGTCACCGGCCTTCTTTGACTCCTCCTCAAAGACGCGGATGAACTCGCGTCCGATGATCTTGCGCTTCTCTTCAGGGTCGACCACTCCCTCAAGCGCGTGTTGGAACCGCTCGTGCGCCTCGACCATGATGATCTTCATGCCGAGCTGCCCCGCGAACACTTCGCGCAAGATCTCTGACTCGCGCTTTCGCATCAGGCCGTGGTCCACATAGACGCAGGTGAGGCGATCACCAATCGCCTTGTGGACGAGCGCTGCAGCTACCGCGGAATCCACGCCACCCGAGAGCGCACAGAGGACGCGATCGGTTGGGCCGACCTGCGCCTGAATTGCGGCCACCGCGTCGTCGGCGAGTCGCCCTGGCGTCCAGGTTGCCTCGGCGCGGGCAATGGTGCGAACGAAGTTCTCAAGCAGGCGCTTCCCACCTGGGGTGTGCACCACCTCAGGATGGAATTGGATCCCCCAGAGATTGCGTGTGGGATCTGCGAGCGCGGCAAATGGCGTGGAGTCGGTCGCGGCCAGCGCAGTGAAACCGGACGGCGCGTCGATGATCGAATCGCCGTGGCTCATCCAGACACGTTCTGCACCGGTGACGCCGAGTCCAGCAAAGAGGGGGCTTCCTCCTGCGCTGATGGTGATGTCGGCGGGACCGTACTCACGCCGATCAGACGGTCCCACGCGCCCACCGAGCTGTTGCGCCATCAGTTGCACGCCGTAGCAGACACCGAGGATCGGGATCCCCGCGCTCCAGAGCCCCGCATCTGGCTTTGGTCCGGCGTCGTCATAGACCGAATGCGGACTACCACTCAAGATGATGCCGGCTGGCTTCCGCGCCAAGATTTCCGCGAGCGGCACGTCAAATGGTAGGAGCGCGGCAAAGACGTTCAGCTCACGCACGCGGCGTGTGATCAACTGCGCAAACTGGCTCCCGAAATCCAAGACGAGAATTCCGCCCGTCACTATTGAGGGCGTCCCTGCACTCGCCGTCGCGCCGGTGTTAGCGGCCACGCTGCCAGCTCTTCCCTTCCGTCGCGGCGGCTGGCGCATAGATCACCTCAACGTCGCGGAATGCGGCGAGCGTCTGCACGCCAAGTGCGGCCGCCGATTGACGCACCGCCCCCACCAGGTTCTCGCTCCCATCCGTGACGCGAGACGGTCCGTTGAGGATCTGCTCCATGCTCCCTGCGATCCCTACGTCGATGCGCGTGCCGCGCGGCAGTGTTGGTGACGATGCAGCCATCCCCCAATTGAACCCACCCCCCGGTGCCTCCGTGGAGCGCGCGAGCGGCGAACCGATCATCACCGCATCCGCACCAACGGCGAGCGCCTTTGCGATCTCGCCACCCTTGCGGATGCCGCCGTCGGCGACCACTGGAACGTAACGACCGCTCGCCTTCATGTAGGCATCACGCGCACCGGCAACGTCGCTCACCGCAGTCACCTGTGGCACGCCGATGCCCAGCACCTCACGCGTGGTGCATGCGTTGCCAGGACCAACGCCAACGAAGATCGCAGCGGCACCCTGCTCCATCAGTGAGTAGGCAGCCTCGGCGTTCGTGGTGTTCCCCACCGCAACGGGGATGCTGCTCCGCTTCACAAAGTTGACAAGCTCCAGCGGCGCATAGCCAGTTGCGATGTGGCGCGCCGAAGAGACTTGACTCTGGATGACCAGAAGATCGGCGCCACCCTTGATGATCGCATCGCCAAACTTGCCGATCGCCTGCGGCGTAGCCGCAATCATGGCGGGCGATCCGTTGGCGTGAATCTCGGCGATGCGCTGCGCGATCAACGGCTCCTTCACTGGCTCCGCGTAGAGTTTCGCGAACAGCTCCTGGACATCGCCCTTCGCTGCGACGCGGATCGCCACAAAGTGGGGAAGTGGATCGTCGTATCGGAACCAGAGACCCTCAAGGTTGATGCAGGCCAGGCTGCCGAGTTTGTGCAGCAGGCCGGCAGTTGCGGGTGAGACCACCGCGTCCATTGCGGAGGCAATGATTGGAACGGCGAGTGGGATGCCGCAGAACGTCTGGGAGAGATCAACATCCGATGGATCTACGGTGTCCGTCCCTGGGGCGAGCGAGATGTCATCGAACCCGAATGCGGGCCGGAGGTTGTCAACCTTGGAGGTGAGTTGGGGCACCATTGAGGAAGTGTAGCGGCGAGCCTGATTACCGCTTGGTCGCGAGCACCCCTTGGACAATCTGGCTGATCTGCACGGCGAGCTCCGCGGGTGCTGCGCTGGCATCAAGGAGGCGCCATCGCGCTGGCTCCGCGGCGGCGAGCGCTCGGAAGCCGTCGGCAACACGTACATGGAAGGTGGCGTCGAAGCCGTCCTCAAAGCGTGTGCGGCCGCTCCCTGACTTTCGAGCGAGCCCCTGCTCGGCGGCCAGGTCGAGCAACAGGGTGAGGTCAGGGGTGCGACCCGCCGTTGCAAAGGTGATGATCGCGCGAATCGCGTCGAGTGGGAGACCGCTCCCGTATCCCTGATACGCCAGTGTGGAGTCGGCAAATCGGTCGGCGATCACAATCGCACCGCGCGCAAGTGCAGGTTCAATCACGTCCGCAACGAGCTGTGCACGGGACGCGTTGAAGAGGAGGGTATCGGCACGAGGGTCAACGGGGACAGCGCCGCCTTCTCCCAAGAGGATCGCGCGGATCATCTCGCCCGCCGGCGTCCCGCCCGGTTCACGGACGGTCACCACTTCGTGCCCCGACGCCCGAAGTGCTTCAGCGAGAAGTTCGATTTGCGTCGACTTCCCTGAGCCGTCTGGCCCTTCGAAACTGATGAACATCATTCGTCGCCTGTCGCTTAGCGGCGGCGGCGCGGAGTGCTTGAGGCGCGTCCCGGCGGCTCAAGTCGCACCCTGCGATGCGGATCGCGCCCTCGCGAACTGCTGGTGATGTTCGCCTCGCCCGCGAGTTGATGCTGCAGTCGTCGGATGAAGGCACTCTGCGGAGCAAGCTCAACAGGGTGCGCCGTGCGCATCACCTCTTGCACGCCCGCCGCCGCTTCACGCAGCGCCATCTCACGCGGATCGTCTGGAAGGTCATAGAGTGCCAAGAGTGCGCGCTCCATCTGTGCCGAAGCGTTGGACTTCAAGACGTGGATCGGTACGCCGCGGCGCTCCGCCTCTACGAGCTGCACCCCACGCTGCTTGAACTCATTCCGAATCGTCATCACCGCATCCGCATCCTCCGGTCCACGCGCGGTGCTTGCAGGAAGTCCAAGTTCACGAATTGCGACCTCGAGCTTCTTCCGCGAGATCCCATGCGCATAGATCCGAAGTTCTGGGAGAGAACTCTCGTGTCGAACCTCATCGTCGGCATCGGGGGCGTCATCCCAGGCGGCGGGGATCCGTGCACCATCAGCGGTGCGTGCAGCAGGTTCATGATCCATCGCTGAGATCGCCCCCGCCATGCCACTGCTCACCCAGCCTCGAGTGGGCCGCCAACTACCCGACGTTGCGCCGATTTCAGTGCGGGAATTAAGTGCAGGCATCACCGCTGCTGCCGTGCCACCAGGGATCGTCGCGGCGGGGTTGCGCAGATCACCAAAGGCACTCGCGCGACGGGATCGCTCACGATGCTTTCGCCAGCCACCGCGATTCTCATCACGTGCGTCGTAGTCGCCGCGGCGAGCGTCTCCAGGCGTCAATCCGCCAAAGCGGCGCTGCTCGACGCCAGGGAGTGCACCTGGCCGAATGCGCTGATGCGTGCGGTGAACGCCAGCCTCGTCTCGCCAGCGCTCCTCTGGTGCAACCGCGTCGCCGCGAAGCAACGCATCCACCGTGGCGGCCACATCTTCATGCACAAGGATGTGGTCGCGATCGATGATCTCAACCACGACATCAAAGGTTGGTGGAGCCTTTCGCTCAAGCACGCTCTTCTGCGTGCGTCGACGGCGGGCCTCGTCATCACCGAGCGTCACGCTCTGGATGCCACCGATCAGGTCGGTAAGCGTTGGGTTCAACATCAGGTTGTCTAGGTTGTTGCCGTGCGCGGTACCAATCAGCTGAACGCCACGCTCTGCAATCGTACGCGCCGCAATCGCTTCAGCTTCGGTACCAATCTCGTCGATCACGATCACTTCTGGCATGTGGTTCTCCACCGCCTCGATCATTACCAGATGCTGTCGCTCAGGTGCACTCACCTGCATCCGGCGTGCTTTGCCAATCGCAGGGTGCGGGATGTCGCCATCACCGGCAATCTCGTTTGAGGTATCAACAACTACGACGCGCTTGGAGAATTCAGAGGCGAGGACGCGCGCCGCCTCGCGTAGCATGGTCGTCTTCCCCACGCCAGGTCGCCCCATGATCAGGATCGACTTTCCTGACTCAATATGGTCGCGAAGGATTTCAATCGTGCCAAAGACGGAACGCCCAACGCGACAAGTGAGGCCAACGACTCGATCGGCACGATTCCTGATTGCGGAGATGCGATGCAGCGTTCGCTCAATGCCAGCACGATTGTCGCCGCCAAAATCGCCAATGCGTGAGATCACCCACAAGAGATCCTCTTCCGTCACCTCTCGCTCGAGAAGTGTGACGTCACCTGAGGTGAGCCGTGCTTCAGGGCGACGACCGAGATCCATCACCACTTCTAGGAGTCCATCTCGACCAGCGGCTAGCTCTTCGCGCGATGAAAGCTCGCGGATGCTGGCAACGATCTCTCCTGGAAGGCATTCAAGGAGAAGGTCGAGGTTGTCGACGATCGCCTCTTCCTGCACGACCGTGGGCACCAACATGGGGCCGGTGCCGGTGCGTGGGGTGTTGGCAAGGCTCATTGGAAGGATCCTAGCGCGACGGCGAACCCAGCGGCGCGGGCTATCCGGCCGCGGGGACCATCCCTGGGGCAGTCACCCGCGCGCGAGCGTCACGGACGGCGAGTCGGAGATCGGCAGTCTCCTCAAAGCCGTGCGCGCGCAACCCAGCGCCGACCCTCGACTCGTAACTCCGCACCGCGGCGAGGATCGCGCTCTCTGAAGTCCCGGCGCGAGTTGCACGTGCGGCAACCGTTGCCAGGCTCTCGGCAATCAGCGGAGCAGGATCAACTCCTGGAAGCACACAGATTCGGATGACGTGGGGATGCTGCTCGTCAGACTCACGTGCAACGCCGATGTGAACCCACGCGTGGATGTTACCCGCATCTCCATCCGAAACGTACGCACGACCCTCAACAAGCCGCAGCAGCGGGCTGATGCTTGCGCGAGGTGTCCAAGCTCCAGTGGTCGCGTGCTCCCATTCGATTCCATCAATCATCTCGACTCGCGAAACCGCAGCAGGGGTGATGTGCGACATCAGCTGTGCGATGTGACGCGCATCACGTTGAGCGGCGGGCCTTAGCGTTTGGTTGCGCACGGGTGCGAACCCACCAGCCGAAGGCTGACGCATGAAGAGTGTCTCACGTGCATACGCGTGGAAGCCTGCACTGCCAAGAAGTGCGAGTGTCGCCGCATCTTCTCGACAGGAAACATGGACCCTCATCACCCCGTGACGTCCAGCCTCGCGCACCACACGAGCAGAGAGTCGCGCACGGGCCGCTTCGCTCACCGCCGAGAGTTCGACGATCGTCCAGTCGCCGCCCGGATCGCGCTCTACCCGCGCAAGGCCATCAAGTTCGGATCCGCTCTGATGTACCCAGATTGAATCGGAGGACCTGATCAGGCTGAGCGGCATGCGAAACAACTGATAGAGATTGAGGGCCGGAGGACCGATCGGCAGGCCGAGCGAACGCATCTCCGACCTCTCGTCGTGTGGAGGGCGCTGCGCGCGGCGTGAGATTTCCGCGAGTGCCGCCAGGTCAGTCATGCGTGCGAGCCTGACGCGGGGTTGTGCGTCGCTCGACCGTTCAGCCACGTCGAGTGTGTTGCGCTGCCTGCTCGAACATCCAGCGGTGGAGGCGCGTTTCACCAGCGATCTCGGGATGGAATGAGATGCCAACCACACTTCCCTGGCGTGCCGCAACGATCCTTTCGTCAGGTAACCGCGCGATCACGTTCGCAGCAGGGCCAACTCGCACGATCTCTGGTGCACGGATAAAGACTGCGCGGAGCGGCGTCACAGCATCCCCCGGCGTGAGGCTCTGCATGGTTAACTTCGTCTCAAAGGACTCGAGCTGACGACCGAACGCATTGCGCTGCACCTCCATGTCAATAAGAGAGAGCACAGGTGTATCGCCGTCGGTGATCTTGGTGGCGAGAAGGATCGCACCTGCGCATGTGCCAAGGATCGGCGCGCCACGTGCGGCGAGTGCCTTGATCGGCGCTACAAGGTTCCAGCGCTCGTAGAGCTTGCGCATCGCAGTGCTCTCGCCGCCTGGGAGGATCAATCCAGATACTCCCTCAAGATCTGCAGGGAGACGAACTTCACGAGCGTGCGCACCGATTGATGCAAGCGTGTCGAGATGCTCTCGGAAATCTCCCTGTACCGCCATCACGCCAATCACTGGCGCAGCGCTTCGACGCTTCGCGCCGGCCATCGGCTACCAGCCGCGGGAGGAGAGTCGCTCTGATTCTGGGATCGCGCGCATCTCAATCCCCTTCATCGCCTCGCCAATGCCAGCAGAGACCTCGGCGAGGATGGTTGGATTCGACCAGTGCGTCGTGGCCTGCACGATTGCTGCCGCGGTCTTGGCCGGGTTTTTTGCCTTGAATATTCCCGAGCCAACGAAGACGCCATCTGCGCCGAGCCACATGGAGAGCGCCGCGTCTGCAGGAGTGGCAATTCCTCCCGCAACAAAGTTCACCACCGGGAGTCGGCCCGCCTTCACGGTGACCTTCACCAACTCATACGACACGCGCATCTCTTTGGCGGCAGCGCGAAGTCGCTTCTCACTCTGGCCCTTCAGTGCCTCAATCTGTTCGCTGACAGTCCTGATGTGCCGCACCGCCTCAACGATGTTTCCCGTCCCTGCCTCGCCCTTGGTTCGCATCATCGCGGCCCCTTCACTGATGCGACGCAGCGCCTCGCCGAGGTCCTTGCAGCCGCAGACAAACGGAACGCGGAACTCATGTTTGTTGATATGGAAGCGATCGTCTGCCGGTGTCAGCACCTCCGACTCATCGATGTAGTCAACGTCGAGTGCCTCGAGGATCTGCGCTTCAACATGATGCCCAATGCGCGCCTTCGCCATCACGGGAATTGAAACGGCGTTGAGGATCCCCTTGATCATGTCTGGGTCGCTCATGCGTGCCACGCCGCCATCGCGTCGAATGTCGGAGGGGACGCGCTCTAGCGCCATCACGGCAACCGCACCCGCCTCCTCGGCGATCTTCGCCTCTGCAGGCGTCACCACATCCATGATCACGCCGCCCTTGAGCATCTGCGCAAGTCCGCGCTTCGTGGCCCATGTGGACTTTGCGATCTTCGTCTTGGCTGGTGCACTGCGCTTTCCCATGCGTTGATTCTCGCATACCATCCGCGTTATGAGTGAGACGACAGCAGCATCGGAGGGGGACCAGGAGCTTCGGATTGACGACCTCGCCGCGGCACGGCGTGAGATTCCGCGGCCGCTCGCGGGGAGCGCCGGCCTCGTAAGCAGCATCAATGTTTCGCACCCAGGTGGCGTTCCGAAGCGACCGATTGATCGCACAACCATCACCATTCGCGGGCTGATTGGCGACGGACAACGCACCAAGGCGCCGGTGCACGGCGGACCTGAGAAGGCGGTCTGCCTCTTTGGGGTCGAACAGATTGCGCGCGTGAACGCGGATGGGCACCACCTCTACCCGGGTGCAATCGGCGAGAACCTCACCGTCAGTGGACTCGACCTCGGTGGACTGCGCGAGGGCGACCGACTGCGCATCGGCCCGGCCGAGAGCGGCCCGATCATTCAACTGAGCGGACCTGCCGCACCCTGCAAGAACATCGCCGGATGCTTTGAAGACTGGAGGATTGCGCGCGTCAGCCATAAGGTTCGACCCGAAGACTCGCGTTGGTACGCACGGGTGCTCCGAGAGGGACCTGTGATCACGGGGGACCGCATCGAGCTGCTCGGCGCGGCTGATACGATCGGGCAATGAGCAGTGAAGTCTTGATCCTCAACCAGGACTACGAGCCGCTGAATGTCGCGTCGCTTCCGCGCGCCTTCCGGCTCGTCCTTGGCGGCAAGGCGGAGATCCTCGCCGAAGGCGCGCCGATTCGCAGTGCATCGCGAAGTTGGACGGCCCCATCGGTGGTGCGACTTCGCCACCGCGTGCGCCGACCGCGCCCACGAGCCAAGCTGAGTCGGAAAGAGGTCTTCGCGCGCGACAGACACTCCTGCCAATACTGTGGTCGCTCAGGCGTCTCGCTCACCATCGATCACGTGGTGCCGAAGAGTCGTGGTGGTGACTCGTGGTCGTGGGAGAACCTGGTCACTGCTTGCATGACCTGTAATCATCGCAAGGGCGACCGACTCCCCGAGGCGGCGGGATTGCAACTGCGCCGTCGTCCGTACGAGCCGCGTTGCGACGTGTATGCCATCTTCCTCCCCTATCTGCGACACGATGCCTATTCCGCATGGCGCGACTTCCTCTTCATTGGAGAGGGCGTAACGGCGAGCGGCGCGTGAGCCACGAGGCGGCACTCCGCGCCGCCACTCCAGAAGACGTCGCAAGGCTGATGGGGCGAATTCATGCACACGGGTTTTCCGCATTCGTTGTGGGTGGCGCGGTACGCGACGTGCTCGCTGGACGCGCGCCAACCGACTGGGATCTTGCAACAAACGCGACGCCGGATCAGCTCCGTGCCGCTTTCCCAGATGCGGAGTACGAGAATCGCTTCGGCACGGTTGGAATCCCTACTGGAGATGCCGTTCGTGAGGTCACCACCTTCCGCGCCGATGGTCCGAGCAGCGACGCGCGGAGACCTGACAGCGTTGCATTCATTGGCAGCATTGAAGGAGACCTGGCACGACGAGACTTCACCGTGAACGCGATGGCGTTCGGCCTGGCAGGCGACAAGGGGGGAGACCCGGTCATCAACGGCGCGTTCGTTGATCCGCATGGCGGACGAGAAGACCTTGACGGACGCGTCTTGCGCGCGGTTGGAAACGCCGCAGAGCGTTTCAAGGAGGACGCCCTACGCACCCTTCGTGCCGCTCGGTTTGCCTCTCGCTTCGAGCTCTCGATTGAGCCGGTAACCGCGGCGGCGATCCGCGACGCCGCGGGGCTCACGAGCGCGCTCTCTGGCGAACGGATCGGCGCGGAGATCGAGGGGATCCTGGCATCAGAGCACCCGGAGATTGGACTCGCGGCGCTGTACGACCTTGGCGTAATGCGCGTCATTGCTCCCGCACTCAATGAGCGCTGGATCGAGCAACTCCCAGGACGCGTGGCAGCGATTGGCGCATCTAACGGTCCCGATGCGCCCGATCCGATCGGGCGATTTGCCGAACTTCTTGCGGTGATCTCCGACGATGAGGCGGCTGTGGAGATCATCACGAAGTGGCGCCGACCGCGCGCGACCATGAGTGCGATCGCTCACCTGCGTGCCGCGGACCGCGCGGCGGCGGAGGCGGAGCGAGGTGCGATTGATCATGTGGAGTACCGCGTCCACGTTGCAGCGCTCACCGGCGATCCACGTGACGCAGCCCGCCAGCTGCGACGGCGCCTCGCTGCAGGACGTGCGGCGCCCGGTGCCGGCACGCTGCTCGCCGCGTGCGAGCGCGCGGATGCGCAGAAGGCTCCCGCACTTCCGGCGGAGCTCGCCGTTGATGGTGCAGAGATCGCACGCAGGATTGGCGCCACTCCAGGCGCATGGATCAAAGGGGTGCAGGCGTCGTTGCTGATTTCCGTAGGTCGCGGTGAGATCCAGAATCAACCGACTGCACTCCTTGCGGCGGCCGAACGCATGCACGCGTCAAACGATTGATGTGCATCACGCCCCTAGAATGATCCGATGAGTGAACGAGAAACGGCTGTCCTCCTCACCGGTGGCGCAGGATTCATTGGCGCCGCCACTGCAGATGCCCTCCTCGCGGACGGGCATAGGGTGGTCATCCTGGACGATCTCTCCAGCGGCCACACCGACACCATTCCGAACGAGGCCTCCTTCAAGACCGGGAGCTACGGCGAAACGGACAAGATGGAGGAGCTGCTCCGCGACGCGCGTATTGACGTCATCGTGCATTGCGGCGCCAAGAGCATCGTGGCCGAAGGCGACGAACACCCAGATCGTTATTTTGCGAACAACGTCCAGGCGAGCCTCAACTTGCTGAACGCCGCCTGCAACGTTGGTGTGAAGCGCATGGTCTTCGCGTCAAGCGCTGCCGTCTATGGAGCACCAACATCGAGCACGATCAGCGAGGCAACGCCGCTCGCTCCGGTGAACACGTATGGTGCAACGAAGGTTGCGTTTGAGCTTGCCTTGCGCTCATTTGCCGACGCCTACGAGCTGCAGGCTCTCTCACTGCGCTACTTCAACGTTGCAGGGAGCACGGAACGCGTCCGTGAGCGCCATGAGCCGGAGACCCATCTTCTCCCTCGCCTCATTCGCGCGGCGGAGAGTGGGGAGCCGTTCTCCATCTACGGCAACGACTACGCCACTCCGGACGGGAGTTCCCTCCGCGACTACGTGCACGTGGCAGATGTTGCCGCCGCAAATCTCGCCGCCGTGAACTACCTCCTCAGAGACGGCGCACCGGTTGGACACACCGCGGTGAACATCGGCAGTGGGGTGGGCACGAGCGTCAAACAGGCGATCAGCGCCGTTGAGCGCGCAACCAAGCGCACGGTCAACGTTGAGGTGCAACCACGTCGCGCAGGTGATCCGCCGCGACTCATCGCAGACATCACCCGCGCCGTCGCACTCCTCAACTGGCGACCGCGCCAGAGCGAGACGACGCGCATCATCCGCAGCCTGATCGGTTGACCCTCAGCCTCGCCGGCTGAGCCGTGAACCTATCCTTCGCGCTTCTCCGGCACCGACTGCAGCAGGTACATGCCAATCAGCATCGTCACCAAGAGCGTGAGTAGGCCGAGCTGATATGCGACCACGCCAAACGGCTCGAGAAGGAGGGCAACGGTTGCTCCATAAAGGAGCCCGCCAATCACTTGTGAACCCTTCCCCACAAGGCTGTAGAGCCCGTAGAACTCTCCAAGCTTGTCTGGAGGCGAGAGGCGCAGCATCAAGATGCGATCCGCTCCAGCGAGTCCACCGAATCCAAATCCAAGCACCACACCGGCAACAATGAACGGGATAGGTGAGATGAAGAGCGTCCCGATCACCAGAGCGATCGCCCAGAGGGTGAGCACCATGCGGAGCGTCGTCTTCGGTCCGCTCCGATCCGTCATGCGTCCCCAGAAGAGGCCGCCCACCACGGCAGTTGTCGCGAGCGCTACGAGCACGTAGTTCGCCTCACCTTGCGAGAACCCAACCGCCTGCACGGCGAAGACCGCCATGATCGAGATCACGGTGTTCTGCGCGTCGGTGTAGAAGAATCGGGCAATGAGGAACCTTCGCAGCCCTGGATACTTTCCGAGCTCACGGATCGTCTTTGCCGTAGACGCGAGTGAGAGGCCCTTTCCGCGAGCCGCACCCGAGGCAACGGGAACTTCACGAATGAAGATGAAGATCGGCAGCGCCAAGACGGCAAAGAGAAGTGGCGCAACCACGAACACCTGTTCCACGGTGAGGCCACCAAAGAGGATGATCACGCCGATCAATACAGTTCCCAGATAGCCGAGCCCATTTCCAAGGCCAGAGACCCAGCCTCGATTCGCAGGGGTGCTCACAATCTTGATGGTGGCGTCGTAATAGACAAGGGCGGACTGGTAGCCAAAGTTCGCCACGCAGAAGAGCAGCACTCCGAGTGCCACGGGGACAGACGGAATCAGGATTGCTGGAACTATGGCGAGCGCAGTGAAGAAGAGCAGATACGGTAGCCGCCGACCAGTACGGTCTGACAGCGCACCGATCGCTGGAGATACGAGCGCGTTCACTCCAACAGAGAGTGCGATGGAGATCTGAAGCCAGAGATTTCCTTGTGCCTCGCCGAGCACTCCTTCGCTCGTCAGGTAGAGGCCGATCGCATAGGAGAAGATGCCGTACGACCAGATCGTGTTCGCAAGGTCGTAGAGCGTCCATGATGCGACCCATGTGGCCGGAACGGTGATGCGGACGCCGCCCGTGTTTGCGCGTGTTGCCATCTCGTGACCCTCCCTCGCACTCGGGTCGTGATGGGTTCACAGCTGCCGCGTGCTCGATGAGGATGAAGGCTCCCGTGGCTCCCCGCGCGCCTCGCTGCGCAGGACGCACCCGCACGAACTGAGCGTGGTGGCGGGTACGATCCGCACATGCCGAAGCGAACGACGAACCCTGCATCCAGGTGGGCGAAGGGGCTCGCACGTCGGCGGCCAGCGCTCGTGAGCGACGTGTTAACGGGACTCGCAGGACTCTACGGGGTACCTCGCTGGAAGCCACGACTCGATCCGATCAGTGAGCTCGTCACGACGATCTTGAGTCAGAACACCAGCGATGTGAACGCCGCACGCGCGTTCGACGCACTCCGTACGCGATACCCAGAATGGTCAGCGGTAGAGGCGGCACCAGTTCGCCAGCTCGCGAGTGTCATCAAGAGCGGTGGTCTCGCCGCGCAGAAGGCGCCGCGGATCAAGGCGGCGCTAAAGGCGACGCGCCTGCGCGCAGGCGACTACGACCTCTCCTTCCTGAAAGAGCTGGAGCCACTTGATGCGCGCAACTGGCTCACGGCAATCCCTGGCATCGGCCCGAAGACCGCATCGATCGTGATGCTCTTCTGCTTCGGCATCCCGCTGATGCCTGTGGATACGCACGTTGAGCGCGTCAGCAAGCGCATCGGACTCCTCCCGCCAAAGGCGAGCCTCGCGTTTGCACATGATGCATGGCTACACCTTGTGGAGCCGAGCCGCATGTACGAGGCGCATGTAGCGCTGATCCGTCATGGACGCGGGCATTGTGATGCGTTGCGGCCGCAGTGCGGCGGCTGTCCGGTGCGTGCGCGTTGTCGTTACGTGGATCGACGCGCGCCGTAGGGAGGCTTCAGGTCCGAGACCAACTCACTCGTTCAAAGCGCACTACTTCGGGAAGCCCCACGACTTCTACCGCCTCCCCTGTTCTCAGCGCGAGCTGCGCACCGCCCCCTGGCGTTTCGGGATCGTGCAGCGCCTCGATTCGCGCGTCGCGCGGCCCCTCTGCGTGCGCAAGGATGCTCCACTCACCGAGTACACCTAGTCCTGCAACCGTGCGAATTGGATGACCGCCACAGGTGCATGACGCGGCGCGCCGACCGAGCGCCATCGCAGAGGCCGAGTCCGCAACCACGGTCAACTCTGGGTGGGTAATCCAGCGACGAAGTTGCGACGCGCGTATTGGATCTTCGGCAAGGAGTGTCGCGTCGCCTCCGCAGAGGAAGATGGTCCCGCGCAGCGGATCGCCGCTACCAATGGACATGATCTCCACCTTGCCCTTGCGTTGGCGGAGGAGTGTGGCGAGCGTCTCCGCTTGGCGCAGATCATGGGAGGCGAGCGATGCAAGATGGAGTGGCGCTGGCGCGGTTGCGAGCCAGTCGAGCGCCTCGGGCCACGCATCTGCCCGGAGCCCGAGTCCGCCGCCAGAGAGGATGAGTCGTGCCACCCACTGATCCTAACGGCGAGGCGTGCGCCATACTGCGCGCATGAGCGAACGTGTAGCACAAGGGCGAATCGTATTGATTGGCTCAGGGGAGATCGGTCCCTCCATGGCGCCCATGCACCGCACGCTCGTCGCGAGCCTCCCCGCGCGCAGCACGCCACCATCGCTCGTTGCGCTCGACGGGTCGTATGACTTCCAGACGAACCGCGCGGAAATGGGAGAGAAGATCGCCACCTTCTTCCGTTCAAAGGTTGGTGTTCCGACGACCGTCGTCGGGCTTCCAGAGATCGAGCGCCCCGGCGCAGACCTCGCGCCCACAGCATTCAGCGCCACACTCGCGGCGCTCGAGACGGCAAACCTCCTCTTCCTCGGGCCAGGATCGCCATCGCGCGCCCTCTTCCGCTGGGCTGGCACTCCGATCGTGGATCGTCTCGTGTCGCGCATCAACGCGGGTGCCACGCTGATCACCTCCTCTGCGGCAGCTGCAGCGAGCGGCGAATCTGCCATCCCCGTCTATGAGATCTACAAGGCGGGGCTTCCCGCGCACTGGCTAACTGGCCTCAACCTCGTCGGCACGCTACTCGGCGTTCGCGTTGCAGTCGTGCCGCACTGGAACAACGCGGAGGGTGCGACCCATGATACGTCGCGATGTTTCATCGGCGACGTAAAGCTGCGAGAACTCGAGCGCGCGCTACCATCCGGCGTTGCCATCCTCGGAATTGACGAGCACACCGCACTCTCCATTGATTTCGCAACAGACGTTGTTGCGGTCCATGGAAAAGGCGCGGTGACGATCCGCATCCCCGGGGCTGGCGAAACGGCAATCCACAGCGGCGCATCGGAGTCAGTCACAGCGTTCACCGCACGATTCCCCACCCGTGGCACGCCGCGAGCCTACGAAGCGGCGGCTGCGGCAGCGCCATCAGTATCCGTGCCACCGCTGCCAGCAGCTCCAACTCCACGAGACCTGCTCGCCCCCGCAGTCGAGCGTCTACTCGCCCTTCGCGCAACGGCACGAGCGGAAAAACGATTTAGCGATGCAGATGCGATTCGTGACGCAATCGTGGCGCTCGGTGTGGAGCTCTCCGATCAGGCGGATGGAGTGACTTGGAGCGTGCGCACCTAACGACGCCTTGAGGCGAAGCGCGGCGACTCTAGCGGGTGAATTTCGCTGCGAAAGCTCCAGCTCGACGCTGAAGAGCACTCGGGAGCGCTCCGAGGATGCGCGCAGAGATTGCGTTCAGCAGCCCAGGAACCACCAGTGCGCGACCCGCCTCCACCGCATCAAGTCCAGCACGTGCCACGAACTCAGCGCTGGTCAGCATGAAGCTCGGTTGGCCTGATGTGGGCGAAAGGCCACCTCGCATCTGAAATCCGCTCGGCGTGTAACCGGGCGCGACGCAGGTCACGCGCACGCCGTGCGGGCGTGCCTCTTCATGCAGCGCCAGGGTGAAACTGCGCACAAATGCTTTGGTTGCTGCATACGTGGTGAATCCAGGGAATGGAAGGAACGAGGCGACGGAGGCAACGTTCAGGATCGCGCCGCTCTTCCGCGGAGCCATGGCGATCAGCGCCGCTCGCGAGAGTCGCATCAGTGCGTTGATGTTGACCGCAATCTCGTTGCTCTCACCTGTGCCATCAAGTTCGGTGATCTTCCCGAAGCGGCCGTAGCCGGCGTTGTTGATGACCATCTCGATCGGCCGCGACTCATCGGCAATGCGTGCCTCGATCTGTTCAACACCCGACGGTGTTGCGAGGTCTGCAACGATCACCTCGGCATCTGCGCTGTGTGCGCTAACGGCGGCGGCGACGCGTGTGAGCTCGTCCGCTCGTCGCGCCACCAGCACCAGGTCCCATCCGCGCTCAGCAAGCTGCAGCGCCATACACTCACCGATCCCCGATGACGCTCCTGTGACAAGTGCGCGCCGACGATTCATGAGTGGAGTATGTGCGATCGCCACGAAGTGAGGCGAGGTGGGCATTGGTAGGGGGACCTGGACTCGAACCAGGGACCGCCGAGATATAAGCTCGGAGCTCTAACCACCTGAGCTATCCCCCCATGAGGTGTTCGCTCAGCCTACCCCCTCCGCGGTCGCCAGTGCGACAGAGAGTGCGGCCAGGGCGAGCGCCGCGGCGCAGATCTCCCACGCGCGTTGGCGCGTCCAGCGCGAGGGCGATGCGCTCCCAGCGGTTCCAGCCACCAGGAGCAGCCCGGCGACGGAGAGGAGGAGCGGCGAAGTGCTGCTCGGTGCGGTCAGGAGAAGCGCGGCGAACGTCACCGCATGCAACACAACGAGTGCGCCGAGTGCGCGCGTTTCGCCGAGTCGAACCGCGACGCTCCGCATCCCACGCTCCGCATCCAGGACACGGTCGGCGAGGCTGTTCTGAAGCGCGAGTGCTGCGCCACCCGGCAGTGCGACAAGTGAGAGCGTCAGGATCGGCGCGGGCAGCACGCTGCTCACTGTTGACCAGGCAAACGCCGGAATGATGCTGACGCCAACCGCAAAAGGGAGCCATGAGAGCGCCGTGCGCTTCATCCAAACGTTGTACGTGAGTCCAACCAGGGCGCCCAGGACGGCCAAGAGCAGCGTGAGCCAACTCACCTGTGCGGCGGCAGCCAGCCCTGTGGTCAACCCAGCGGCGGCCACCAGGAGTGCGGCGCGCGGTGGAAGCTGACCGCGAGCGAGCGGCTTCTCTGGTCGGCCTGCATCTCGATCACGATCGATGAAGTCGTTCGTTGCGCCAATGAAGCTGTGTACTCCAAGCATGGTCAAGGCGACGAGCGCAGCGGTGCGTGACGGTGCGCCAGCAACCGTGGCGAGTGCCGCAGCCGCGATCGCGTTCAGCAGCGTTGGGAGCGGATGCGTGAGGCGAATCAGAGCGCGGAGTGTCCGCCAGCCTTGTCCCATGAGGTCAGCCTAGCGCCCTGCTATCCTCGCGGCGATGACACTCGCAGTTCCTACCCCTATCTCAACGTCGCCTGCGCCTGCAATCAGCGTTCGCGACCTAGTAAAGCGCTATAAGGGCGCTGACCGGAACGCGGTTGACGGGGTCTCATTCGATGTAGCCCAAGGGTCGCTCTTCGCTCTGCTCGGCCCAAACGGAGCGGGGAAGACCACCACAATCAGCATCTTGACCACCACGCTCGCCGCAAATTCGGGGAGCGTGCAGATTGCAGGGGCGGACCTCGCGCATGACCAGTCGGAGGTGCGACGCCGCGTTGGCATCATCTTCCAGAAACCATCGCTCGACCGCGCGCTCACCGGAGAGGAGAACTGCAGGTTCCACGCCGCACTCTACGGTGCATATGCGTACCGTCCCGCCTTCTCTCTCATGCCACGCGAATATCGCGACAGAATCGTAGAGCTGGGTGCGCTGGTCGGTCTCGATCGCGACGACCTCTTCAAGAAGATCTCCAAGTATTCCGGGGGCATGCGTCGCAAGCTCGAAATTGCGCGCTCACTCCTCCATCGGCCGCAGGTCCTCTTTCTCGACGAGCCAACCGTCGGCCTTGACCCAGAGTCGCGGCGATCTGTCGCTGGCTACCTTGACGCGATCCGTCGCAGTGAGAAGACCACCATGGTCCTCACGACGCACTATCTGGACGAAGTCGAGATCGCTGATCAAGTCTGCATTATTGATCGCGGCAAGATCGTTGCGAACGGGACGCCCGCGGAGTTGCGCACGGGAACGGGCGTGACTCGGGTGGAGTTTGAGGCCGCAGATCGTGTTGCGCTCAGCGCGGAGGTAGAGAAACTCGGACACACCCCGCAGCCGATCTCTGCGGGTGTTGCAGTTGAGGTGCTCGGTGCTGAGGCGGCACATGCGCTCGTGCGTGACCTGAAGATGCCACTCACGCGCTTCGAGGTTCGCAGCCCGAGCCTGGAGGATGCCTATCTGAAGATCGTTGCCGCAACCGCCGACGATCGTGAAGAGTCGCCACTCGACGATGCGCCGCGCAGGAGCTTCCGCCGATGAGCGCCGTGATCACCCCGCGACCTGCGTCACGCTTCAGCCTGCGCAACGAACTCGCCGCCGCAGGTGCGATCGCCGCACGTGACGTTACGAAGCTCCTCCGCGATCCCATCCGTCTCGTCGGCGGACTCGTCTTCCCCGCGCTCTTCATCGGCGTCCTTGGTGGCGCCTTCGCCTCCAACTTCGAGTCGCCGGGGATCGATCTCCTCCCGTTCATCTTTGCCGGCCAGCTGGCGCAAGGAGTCTGGCAGTCCGCGGCACTCGGGCTGATCTCCATCTTGGAGGACCGTGAGAATGACTTCTCGCAAGAGATCTTCGTCGCCCCGATCGGTCGACGCACGATCCTCGCCGGAAAGATCCTCGGCGAGTCGCTCGTTGCCTTCCCTCAAGCGTTCACGGTGATGCTCTTCGGCATCGTGCTCGGCATCCCACTCACCCTTGCGCAGGTGTTCGCGCTGATCCCCGCGCTGGTCCTCGTCGCCATCTTCGGCGCATCGTTCGGCGCACTGCTCGTGAGCCTCCTTCCGAATCAGCGTTCGGCCAACCTTATCTTCCCGTTCGTCTTCCTGCCGCAATTCTTCCTGGCGGGTGCGTTCAATCCCATTCGTGACCTACCTTGGTATCTGGACATCGCCAGCCACATCGCGCCGCTCAGATACGCAGTAGACCTGATCCGCGGCGCCTACTACGGCGTTCCCAACGTGGCGGTCCTCTCCGATCCGATCTGGAACGTGGGCTTGATCTCCATCTTGACGGTGGTGATGCTGAGCATCGGCACGCTGCTCTTCGTTCGAAGCGAGCGCAACCGCTAGTCGCACCGGAAGCACATCGCGCGCCCTCAACCCAATCATTAGCGCCCCGCTCGGGATTACCTATTTCCTTCGCGCAGGCGCAAACTCAAGTTGTAGGAGCGGGCCGCATCGCGGACAGCCTCGACGACCCGCTCTGGTAGTGGAGGAGCGAATATGCGTGGCTCATGGTTTGCAAATGCGGTCGCACTCGGTCGTGTGGTGATCGGCACCATCTTCCTGTGGGCTGGGCTCGAAAAGGTGGTCGGTGGCGGCGGTGCCTGGACGGCGAAGGGCTTTCTCGCCTACGGCACGAGCGGAACCCTCGGATGGCCGTTTGTGTCCGGTGAAGTCGCCGAAGGAACCGTGTTCAATCCCACCCACGAGCTCTGGGTGAGCTTGGCCGGCAACGAAGGTGCGATGGCTGTGATCGACTTCCTTGTGCAGTTCGGCCAGGTTGCCATCGGTGTGGCGCTGGTCCTCGGGTTGGCCACGCGCTTTGCTGCCGCCATGGGCTCACTGATGATGCTCTTCTTCTTTGTCGCTGCATGGGACTTCGCCTACGGCATCGTGAACCAGCACCTCACATACGCGGTGGTGACCTTCGGCCTTGCAGTCGTCGGCGCAGGAAACTTCAGCGGGCTCGATGCTCGTCTCGCCACGCAGCTTCCCCGGTGGGCGAGAGACTACTTCGCGTCCGGAGTGCTGGCGAAGAGCGGGAGTCGCGCTTAGATCGCGTCCGCTCCTCGCCGGATACACGAGACACGACGGGTACCTGCCGGATCGAGGCTGATCAAGGAGGGCGTCTCCGCCGAACAGGCGGCGACGCTCTCTCGGCATCGCGGATGGAACGAACAGCCGCTTGGCGGGTTCAACGGCGAAGGGACATCGCCCTCAAGGATGATCCGATCACGACGATCTCTTCGATCAGGTTCGGGCACTGCGGAGAGAAGCGCTCGAGTGTACGGATGCGATGGGTCCTTGAAGAGATCCGCGGCCGGCGCAGTCTCCACCACCTTGCCGAGATACATCACCGCGATCCGATCGCACAGGTGCTCGACGACTCCGAGGTTGTGGGCGATGAAGAGATACGAAAGCTTCAACTCCTTCTGGAGCTCAGCGAGTAGATTGAGCACCTGGGCTTGGATGGATACGTCCAACGCCGAGACTGGCTCATCAAGGACAATGAGCGCCGGGTCGAGCACGAGGGCGCGAGCGATCCCCACGCGTTGGCGCTGACCACCGGAGAACTCGTGTGGGTATCGACGTGCACTCTCTGGCCTCAGCCCGACCATCTCAAGCGTCTTCGCAACCTTTGCATCGCGCTCTTTCGCGCTGCCGATGTTGTGGATGTGCAGTCCTTCGGCGACCGCCTCGCCGATCGGCGTGCGCGGGTCAAGGCTTGCAAACGGATCTTGGAAGACGATCTGCGCCTTGCGTCGGTACGACTTGAGTTGCGCCCCTTTCAGCCCAGTGATGTCTGTGCCTTCGAACAGGATTGATCCACCCGTCGGCTCAATCAGGCGGAGGATCAGGCGACCAACGGTGGTCTTTCCGCAGCCAGACTCACCTACGAGACCGAGGGTTTCACCCGAGCGCACTTCAAAGTCAACGCCGTCAACGGCGCGCACATGGCCCACAACGCGCTGCAGTGCCCCAGCCCGAACCGGGAACGTCTTCGCAAGTCCGCGCACCTCAAGCAATGGTGTGCCAACGGAGGTCGTGTTCGCGGATGCCGTGTTCGCTGATGCGTTGCGCACTTCGCTCATCGCACTCCCCCCTTTGCCGCAGCGCCACCGTGCACAGGATCGTAGAGGTGACATCGCACGATGCTTCCAGCGGCACCCGCGTGGGCGAGGAGTTCAGGGTGCTGCGTGCTGCATGCGGCAAGGTTCGCCGCTTCGCGCTGTCCGCAGCGATCCGCAAATCGGCAGCCAGCGATGGGCTCGGTAAGCGAAGGAACCTGCCCTGGGATGACGCGTAGCTGTCCTCGACCTGTCCCTGCGCGTGGGATCGCACCGAGGAGTCCCTGCGTGTACGGATGGCGCGGGTTGTCGAAGATCGCATCGCGACCCTGCTCCTCCACCACCTCGCCGGCGTACATCACCGCCACGCGGTCGCAGAACTCAGAGACAACACCAAGGTCGTGGGTGATCAGCACGATGGCGGTGCCGAGTCGCTCACGAAGATCGCGGAGCAGTTCAAGGATCTGCGCCTGAATCGTGACGTCGAGCGCGGTGGTTGGCTCATCAGCAATGAGGAGCTCTGGTTCGCAGGCGAGTGCCATCGCGATCATGACGCGCTGCGCCATCCCGCCCGAGATCTCATGCGGATACGCATCGGCGCGCCGTGCCGGATCTGGGATTCCGACGAGCTCAAGCAACTCAATGCCGCGCATGCGCGCCGCCTTCTCATCGAGCCCTTTGTGGATGCGCAGGACCTCGCCGATCTGATCGGCGAGCTTGTGTACCGGATTCAAAGACGAGTTCGGCTGCTGGAAGATCATCGCAATCCGGTTCCCGCGAATCTTCTGCATCTCCGCCTCACTCGCGGTGAGGAGATCCTGTCCGTCAAATCGGACGCTGCCGCCCGTGATCTGGCCTGGAGGTGTGATGAGGCGCAGGATGGAGAGTGAGGTCACGCTCTTACCGCAACCGGACTCGCCGACGAGGCCGAGCACCTCGCCGCGATCCACTCCAAATGTGGCGCCATCGACGGCGCGAACGATGCCGTCGCGCATGCGAAACGACGTCTGGAGGTCGCGTACTTCGAGGAGTCGATCAGCCACTGATTCCTCCAGTCATCACGCCTACTATCGCTGGAGCCGTGGGTCGAGTGCGTCGCGCAGACCATCGCCCACAAGGTTGAAGGCGAGCACGGTCATGGTGATCGCAATGCCAGGGAAGATGACCACGTGCGGCGACGAGAAGAGGAGGTTCCGATCTGCGCCAATCATGGAGCCCCACTCGGCCGTGGGTGGCTGTGCGCCGAGACCGAGGAAGCTGAGTGCCGCAACGTCAAGGATTGCGCCGCCGATGCCGAGCGTCCCCTGCACGATAATCGGCGTGAGGGCGTTCGGAAGCACCTTGCGGAAGAGAATGGAAGCCTCGGATGCGCCGAGTGCGCGACTCGCCGCAACGAACTCACGGTCACGCAGGCTCAAGACCGAGGCGCGCATCACACGCGCGTAGATAGGGATCGCGACGATGCCGATCGCGAGTTGTGTGTTGATCAGCCCAGGACCGATCACGGTCACAATCGCGATCGCAAGGAGGAGGCTCGGGAAGGCGAGAAGCACATCCATGATGCGCATGAAAAAGTTGTCTACGCGTCCGCCAACGAACCCAGAGACTGCGCCGATCAGGGAGCCGAGCACGATGGCAAAGCCAACGGTGAGGAAACCGACCTGGAGACTGAGACGCGCCCCGTGCAGCACGCGTGAGAACACGTCGCGCACATTGCCGTCCAGGCCGAAGATGTGTTGTGGGCCCTCACAGCCGAGCAGGTTGATGCACGGTCCGGCAAGCCGCACCGCCCCAGGCTCATCGTCGATCAGCACATCGATCGGGCTGTAGCTTGCGAAAAGGTCTGCCCCGAGGGCGGCAATCACCAGCACTGCAAGCAGCGAGAGGCCCACACGTGAGGTGCGCTGCTCGAGGAAGGAGCGGAGTGCGCGCCGGAAGGGGGTCTGCGGACGCGCGGACTGCGTCAAAACGTTCACGAGTTTACCCTCACACGCGGATCCAAATAGGCGTAACTGATGTCAACGATGAGATTCACGACCACATAGCCGACGCTGACAATCACGGTAACCCCCTGCACGACGACGTAATCTCGCGCGGTGATTGCCTCTGCGATTGTCCGACCAATCCCTGCAAATCCGAAGATTGTCTCGGTCAACACGGCGCCCGAGAGGAGCCCGCCGAGCGAGAGCCCAACAACCGTGGCAACTGGGAGGAGTGCGTTGCGCAGCGCGTGCTTGGAGACAACCTCGCGCTCCGAGAGCCCCTTCGCGCGTGCCGTGCGGATGTAGTCGGAACCGAGCACGTCGAGCAGCGACGAGCGGGTGATACGGGCGATCACTGCCATAGGGATCGTTGCAAGGGCAACCGACGGAAGGATCAGGTGGCGCACCGCGTCGAGCAGGTTCCCTGGGTTCAGCGTCAGGATCGCGTTGGGGATCGCCATGTTGGAGATGAAGTCAAGGAGACCCCGTAACGGGCCCTGGAGGCCAGAGAGTCCCCACGCGTCGGCGATTTCGGTGGGGATCACCCCGGGGCTGTAACGGTTCGCCGGCGGCAGCGCGATCGGCGTGTCCTTCAAGATCACGGCAAAGAAATAGGCGAGCAAGAGGCCGAGAACGAAGACGGGGATCGAGACACCAAGGTTGGCGAAGATCATGGTGGAGACATCCGTGCGCGAGTTACGTCGCGTTGCGGAACGAACGCCGAGCTTGATGCCAAAGAAGGTGGCGATCGTCAGCGAGAGCGCCGCGAGTTCGACGGTCGTCGGCAGTCGATCCACGATCAGCTGCGTCACGGGCACACCGAACCTGATGGATTCGCCGAGATCGCCAGTCAGCACCTGCCGCATGTAGGTGAGGAACTGCGCGGGAATTGGTTGGTCGAATCCGTATCTCGCATTGAACACCGCGCAGGTGGCTTCCGTCGCCTTCTCGCCGAGGAGCGCAATGCACGGATCGCCGGGGAGGAGCCGCGTGATCGCAAACACTGCAATCAGAATGCCGAAGATCACGGGAAGGCTCACCAAGAGCCGTCGCATGATGTAGGTGGTCATGATCCCTGCATCCCCTCCCCTACCGAGTTGGAAGAGTGCGCCCCCGCCGTCACCCGAAGGTGGCGACGGGGGCTTCCGAACTCACCACCGCGAGGTGGTGGGTTCGGCTTCACTCATTCTGCTTTCGTGCAGCTGTCCGGATTCAGGAACGCACCGAGGGTGTACCCGAAGTACTCAAACGTACCGGTACGGCCCTTGTGCCATGGGTTCGCGCAGTCCCAGAGCGAAGCAAACGTATCAACCACGTCAGTGGCATCAAACGCTGCGCCGTTGTGGAACTTCACGCCCGTGCGCAGGGTGCACGTCCAGGTGAGCAAGTCTGCCGAGGCTTCGCATGCGGTGGCGAGGAGAGGCTTCGTCTCCGCCCCAGCCGTAACGAACCCGAAGAGGCCTTCACCGATCTGGCCGCAGACTCGCAGTGACTCACCGTCCGTCTCGTCCGCACAGTAGAGCCCACCAGGCTCACCGTTCTGGACCCAGACGAAGGTGTCATCGCCACCTGAACCGAACGCGGCGAGCTCCTCGTTGCCGAGCGGCGACGAGTGTGCGCCCTGGATGCCGGCCGCGAATGCGACCGCTGAACCACCGTGAGCGACTGGAATCATTGGCACATTCGCCTTGATGGCGTTGTTTGCCTCTTCGTACAGCGCTTCGCGCTCCGCAGGAACCGCGGTCTTGCCCGCACCTGCGAGCGCGCTGGTGATCGCGTCAATCGGTGCGCCAAACTGGATCACCGACGGCCCGAAGTGGGAGTCGAGGAAGTTCGTCGCATCCGGATAGTCACCCGTCCAACCAAGGAGGTGGAGGCCAGCCAGTGTGCCGCTGCTCGCCGCATCCAAGAATGCAGTCGACTCCATCAGATTGATTTCAGCATTGATCCCGATCGCCTTCAGCTGATCCTGGATGTCCTCCGAAACCTGTGCAGGAACCGGAAGGTAACCGCGATCCACCTGACGATAGGAGATCGTTGTCTTGAAGCCGTTTGCGTAGCCAGCCGCTGCCATCAGCGCCTTGGCTTCAGCAAGGTTCGGCTCGTACCAGGCCTCACCCGCGCACCCGTGCGCAATGGTGCAGGGCGTGAAGTGGCTTGCCACCTCCGAGCCGCCTGGGTAGAACGTGTCCACGATGCGCTTACGATCCAACGCAAGGGCCACGGCCTTTCGGACTTCGAGCTTCTCAAAAGGATCGCCAGGGATCGACGAGTTCATGCCTACGTACATGATGTTCAGCGCCGGTCGCGGGATGACCTGCAGTGCAGGATCCGCCTCGGAGGCTGCAATGTCCGTTGGGGCAAGGTTGTCGATTCCGTCAGCCGTGCCTGCCTTCAAGGCGATGAGTCGTGCTGCCGCTTCCGTCTGCCACTGGAAGACAGCGGTGCCCGAAGTCGCGAGCTGACCCCAGTAATCTGCGTTGCGCTCAAGGACGATCTGCGTCCCGCGCTCCCACGCCTTGAATTTGAATGGGCCAGTACCGTTTGGCTTCTCAACGATGCTGCCATCGGCAGTTGCCGTCGACAGGTAACCGGAGTCGTTGATCACAAAGTTGGTCAGTGCCAACTTCTGGATGAACGCGACGTCAGGGTTGCAGAGCTCGAAGACGACGGTTGACGCGTCAGTCGAGGTGATGCGCTTGAAGCCGTAGTAGCCCTCTGCGTTGCAATCCGCCGGGCCCGCTTCTGGATATGCCTTCGGCGCGAAGGCGATGGTGTCGGCGCTGGAGCTCGTTGAGCCTCCGCACGCCGCAGCGACCATCAGGAGTGCGGCGCCGATCGCGCCGATCCGTAGGTTCTTCATTGCTACTCCTTGATTTTCTCCAGTGGAGGCGGCCAGCGCCGCCTCCCCCTGCGGGATGTCCGCATTACGCGCGAGGATAGTCCAGTACGAGGGGAACTGACCGCGCAGGTGCGCCCCCCTATCATTCGTGCGTGGATTCGCCCCTTATCGACGAGTTCCTCCCGCTCGCCTTCTTCGCCGTGGCCCTCCTTTACTCCTCGGTGGGGCACGCTGGGGCAACGGGCTACCTCGCCCTGATGGCGCTCGCGGGGCTCGCCCCTGAGGTGATGCGCCCAACCGCCCTCGTCTTGAACCTGGCGGTTGCCTGCATCGCAGTCGTTCGGTTCGCCCATGCCGAGCAGCTCCCATGGCGTACGCTTCCGTACTTCGTGATCGGCTCAATCCCTGCCGCGTACCTTGCGGGGAGCCTGGAGATTCCGGACACGATCTATCGACCCCTCCTCGCGACGGTGCTGATCGCCGCCGCACTTCGACTCGCGGCGCGCGCACAGATGGATGTGTCGTCAGCGCGAGCGGCGCTCCCGCCGCGAGGCCTCGTTGCGGCACTCGTCGGCGGATTCATCGGACTCCTCGCTGGGGCGACGGGAACAGGAGGCGGCGTCTTCCTTACGCCGCTGGTGATCGCGCGTCGTTGGGCGAGCACGCGCGCCGCAGCGGGACTCTCCGCAGGTTTCATCTTGGCGAATTCGATCGCCGGCCTGGCCGCACGGCCCGCATCACTCGACCTCCTTCCCGCCACACTGCCACTTGCGCTTGCTGCGGCAGCCGTTGGGGGATTGATTGGAAGCGAACTCGGCGCACGGAGAGTGAGCCTCATCACACTCCGACGAATCCTTGCTGCAGTCATGGTCATCGCGGCCACACGGCTCGTCGTCGGCTAGCACGCCTCGCGGATCCCGAGTCGGCTACTCTAGTCGCTGGGCGGTTCGTTTACGGACTGCAATAAAGAGAGAGTGGAGGTACTCGTGGCAGTAGCAACTAGAAGGCGCGCCGCATCATCGCAGCGCGCAGCCGGGTCGACGGTGGCGACGACGTTCACCAAGATCGCCCCAGCACGCGCAAAGCAGCTCTTCAACTGGAACCGCATCCTTGTCGTCTTGCACGGCATCCAGGCGGCGGTGATTGTGGCGATCAGCCCAACGGACGCGCTGGTGCGATTTGAGGGAACGTATCCAGTCTCAAACATTGTCAATGGCCAGTTCGCTGGCTTCACGCAAGGGAAGGAACTACTTCTCAGCTTCCCGCTCGCGTATCTCGTTGCGGCCTTCTTCGGGCTCTCCGCACTCGCCCACTTCCTGGTGGCGTACCCGCTCCGCGAGCGCTACGAGGGCTGGCTCGCGCGCCAGTTCAATCCAATGCGCTGGGCTGAATACGCTCTCAGCTCCACGCTGATGATCATCGGAATTGCGTCGTTGAGCTTCATCACGGACGCGGGTGCGCTCGTGGCGATCGCGGTCTGCAACGCATCCATGAACCTCTTCGGCTGGTCGATGGAAGAGGCGAACATCGGACGCAAGAACGTTCAGTGGAGCCACTACATCTTCGGCTGCATCGCAGGGATCGCACCGTGGATCGCAATGTTCACCACGGTTGGACTCTCGTTGGCAAACTGGCCAACGGGGACCGCGCCAAACGGTGGAAGCCTCGAAGACTTCAAGCCGGTGTTGATCACGATCTACGTCAGTCTATTCATCAGCTTCAACATCTTCGCCGTCAACATGGTGTTGCAGCGCTTGAAGGTTGGACGATGGGCGGACTATCTCCACGGAGAGCGGAGCTACATGATCCTCTCCCTCGTGGCGAAGACGCTCCTCGCCTGGCAGGTGTGGACCGGCGTCTTCATGCCAGCGAACTGATCGAGGCAGACGCGCGAGCGATCGCGCTGCACGCACACGCACGCGAGGGGCTCCGTTCCACCGCCGGGTGGGACGGAGCCTCACGCTTTTCTCGAGAGGCGTAGCATCAAGGGGATGAGTGACGCTGAGAAGGAAACCAACAAGGGCCTAACCTACGCGGGTTACCTCCGCCTCGACGAACTGCTCCGCTTGCAGACGCCTCGGTCAGAAGAGCACGACGAGATGCTCTTCATCATCATTCACCAAACGTATGAGCTCTGGTTCAAAGAGATACTGCACGAGCTGCGCGGAGCGGCACGCGCACTCGGCGCGGCGGATGCCTGGCGAGCCACACACCGAATCAGCCGCGTGCGTCACATCCTCAAAATCGCCGTTGCTCAGGTTGACATCCTTGAGACGCTGACCCCACTTGAGTTCGCCTCATTCCGCAGTCGACTTGCCACCTCAAGTGGATTTGAGTCCGCACAATTCCGCGAGTTGGAGGCGCTCCTTGGGGTGCGCAACCCACGACTCGCGGATCTCCTTCCAGAAGCCGACGCACGAGCTCGTGTCCAAGCGGTTGCACAGCAGCCGAGCATCTGGGATGCAGTGATCGGCTGGCTCGCGTCCAGTGGCCACGATGTGCCAGCTCATCTCCTGAAGAGAAACTACGCCGATCCATACACTGGTGACGATGAACTTCAATCACTCTTGCTGACGCTCTATCGCCAGGGAGGCGAGGCGGCATCAATGTTGGAGTTGCTCGTGGACATTGATGAAGGCCTCCAAGAGTGGCGGTACCGTCACGTGAAAATGGTGGAGCGAACGATTGGTCGGAAGTCTGGCACCGGCGGATCTACTGGGGTCGAATATCTTGCAGCGAGCCTGCACCGCCCCGTCTTTCCTGATCTCTGGGCAATCCGCAGCCAAATGTAGTGCCAATGGGTCACGCGCCGCGCATTGTTGACGAACGCCTGCGCCGACTCTACGCCGAAGAGTCGGATCGATTCGCGCGCGCACATCCTCGCGCGACACTCCTCGATGCCCGAGCGAACGACAGCCTCGTAGGCGGAGTCCCCATGAGCTGGATGCAGCGATGGGCCTCACCCGTCCCGCCGTATGCAGCAACTGCGCGCGGGGCGACGATCACGGACGTGGACGGGCACCAGTACCTCGACCTTGCCCTCGGTGACACCGCCGCCATGGCCGGCCACGCGCCGGCACCACTCACGCGCGCGATCGCCGCGCAGTTGGAGCACGGTGCCACGACCATGCTCCCTTCAGAGGCCGCGATCGGCGCCGCTGAGGAGTTAACGCGCCGATTCGGCCTCCCGCTCTGGCAACTCTGTCTCACGGCAACAGATGCAAACCGATTCGTATTGAGAATTGCACGCGCGATCACGCGGAGGCCGAAGATCTTGGTGCATAACTGGTGCTACCACGGCACCGTAGACGAGACGTTCGCCATCTCAGCACCCGGCGGCGACGCTGGGGCAGCGCAGGCTCGTCCAGGAAACACCGGACCACAGGTGGACCCGTCAATCACGACGCGTGTTGTTGAGATCAACGATCTGGTCGCGACGGAGGCGGCGCTCGCCGCAGGTGATGTTGCGGCCATCCTGATTGAGCCTGCGCTGACCAACATCGGCATCGTGCTCCCAGATCCTGACTACCACGCCGCGCTGAGAACCTTGGCCACGAGATACGGCGCACTCCTCATCGTTGATGAGACGCACACCATTTCGCTAGGTCCGGGTGGGGCGACTGCCGCCTGGTCCCTACAGCCAGACCTTCTGGTGATCGGGAAGGCGATCGCCGGCGGCCTCCCTGGTGCCGCCTACGGGATGCGGCGAGAACTCGCGGATCAGATCGCGGCGGAGCTCAAGCGCGACGAGATTGACACAGGCGGCATCGGCGGCACTGTCTCTGGAAGCGTCCTCTCCGCCGTTGCAATTCGCACCACCCTCCGAGAGGTGCTCACTGATGACGCCTTCCCACAGATGATCGCCACTGCGAACCGCTGGGCGGATGGCGTGATGGACGTGCTCACACGCCACAACGTCCCATGGAGTGTCACGCGCCTCGGCGCGCGTGCGGAGTACCACTTCACGCCAGTTGCGCCACGCAACGGTGCTGAGGCCGCTGGTGCGGTGCATCACGAGATGGAGCGCTATCTGCACCTGCACGCGCTCAATCGTGGAATCATCATGACGCCGTTCCACAACATGGCGCTCTTCTCACCCGCCACGCCCACGGACGCAGCCGACCGACACACGGCCGCGTTTGACGAAGCGATCTCGACACTCGTTCGCGAGGGTGCACTGATCCCCGCCTGATCTCCCTGTGGGTCAGGTAACGCGACGTCGTTCGGTGAACCGCGGTGCATCCCAGCTTCGGGTGCGTAGGACATCGGTGAGCACTGCGGCGGCCTGATCGATCTCCTCGAAGCGCAGGTAGAGCGGGGAGAAGCCGAATCTCAACAGGTTCGGTGCACGAAAGTCTCCGATCACGCCACGTTCGATCAGTGCCTGCATCACGGCATAGCCGTGTTCATGCGCAAAGGACACGTGACCGCCACGAACATCAGGGTCGCGTGGCGACACCAGCGTTACTCCAAGTCCTGCGCACTGCGCCTCGACCATTGCGATGAATCGGCTCGTCTGCGCAATCGACTTGGCTCGCACATGCGCGATCTCAACGTGTTCCCAGACCTTCATCGCTTCGTCCAGCGCAGAGAGGCTCAGCACCTGCTGGGTCCCAGTGATGAACCGCCTGATCCCGGGCGCCGAAACATACTCGGGGGTGAAGGCGAACGGATCTCGGTGCCCAAGCCATCCGGCCAACGGTTGCTCAACACGGTCCGCATGTTTGGGCGCAACCCAGGTATGTGATGGTGCGCCCGGACCGCCGTTCAGGTATTTGTACCCGCAGCCGACCGCAAAGTCTGCTCCGCTGTCGTTCAGACTGACCGGTACGATCCCTGTGGAGTGCGAGAGGTCCCATATCGCGAGCGCTCCCACCCGATGTGCCGCCTGTGTGAGCGCCTCCATGTCTCGAATGTGCCCGGTTCGGTAATCCACATGCGTAAGCACCAAGAGCGCAGTTTGCTCGTCCAATAGGTGAGTGGGATCTTCACCCTCGGCGGCTTGTCGAATCTCGATCTCTGGCTGCATCCGCTTGATCCCTTCGAGGATGTAGAGATCGGTAGGGAAGTTGCTCCGCTCGGTGACGATCACGGTGCGACCGGGCCTCAAGGTCAGTGCGGCCGCCACCACACGGAAGAGAGAGATTGACGTGGAGTCGCCCACGACCACCTCACCTGGTCGTGCACCGATCAACGGTGCGATTCGATCACCAACGCGAGATGGAAGCTCGTACCAGTCGGTCGAGTTCCAGCTTCGAATCAGCCCGCGCCCCCACTCATCTTCGATGACGCGGTGAACGCGTTGGGCCACTGATCGTGGCAAGGCTCCGAGTGAGTTCCCGTCGAGATAGATCACGCCGTTGGGGATCTCAAACTCCTGGCGAATGTGCGCGATCGGATCATCGCGATCAAGCACTTCCGCGCTCGGGAGGGAGAGGGATTCCGATTCGCCCATCGGCCTATGCTCTCACGATCGTCCAGCGCGCAGCAAGGTGAAGGCGTTCTGTGCCAGCACTCCCTGAGGGACTGTGAGTTCGTCGAGGATGTCGAAGTGATCTCGCTTCTCTACCTCGATCAGCTCTGTTGATGCGCTCCCGACGGACCAGGCTTCGTACAACTCACGAGCATTCCTGATGAACTCGTCGGTCTCATCACTGCCAACGCCGATGACAACTGGAAGCCCTCTCGGTCGTCCGTGGCGTAGCGGGGAGAGCGCCACCGCCTCTTCGAATGACATTCTGACAAGGTCGTTGACATAACTCTCCTGCACCGGGGGCAGGTCGTATGCACCGCTCACGAGCAGCAGGCCACTCACCTGCGTGCGAGCGAGACCATCGCGAACTCGAACGGCGTGCGCGGCAGCAAGGTGCGCGCCCGCTGAATGTCCAGCGAGGATCATCCGTGAGGGATCAATCCGGTCGTCCGCTGCACCAACGAGTGCGGCGAGTGCGAGGTCGACCTCACTGACGATGTCATGCAGCGTGGCCTCGGGGGCAAGCGTGTACCCAATCGATCCCCATCCGAAACCAGCATCTGTGAAGGCTTTCGCAGGGAATCCCGCCACATCAATGGACCCCTCTTGCCACCAACCGCCGTGGAGAAAGAGGAGCGTGGGAACGGGTGTCGCGACGCGCGGGAGGAAGAGCTCGATCTCGTTTCGTGGTCGGGCACCGTAGCGAATTACGCGATGTTGCTCACCCGAGTGCTGCGCCCGCGCGTCAGCTGTGCCAGCGCGCCATCGCGCCGTCGCGCCGTGAGGATCTCGAGCGGATCGACTCGGAGAATACTGTTCATCAAGCCAGCGACGGCGTTCCGTCACAAGGGGTCAAACGAAGTAGAGAAGCGCGAAGAGGAAGATCCACACCACGTCAACGAAGTGCCAGTAGAGAGAGCTCGCTTCGACCATGTCGTGGTGCTTTGCTGAGAACTGACCGAGACTACCGCGATAGAGACAGACTCCAAGCATCAGCACGCCGCCGAGGACGTGTGCACCGTGGAATCCGGTGAGGATGTAGAAGGTTCCGCCAAACGTGCCGTCGGCAACACCGAATCCGAGCTGCGTGTACTCGTACATCTGGCCGATCAAGAAGACCACGCCAAGGATCACCGTCAACATCAGCGCGCGATTCATCCCTACACGATCTCCGCGACGGATCCGCCAGACCGCGATTTGACAGGTGAGCGAGCTGATCACCAGAAAGAGCGTGAGGATCGACGGGAAGAGCACGTGCTCTTTGATAAGAAACGCCTCGTTCCCCTCAGGTGGCCACGTTCCAGCCGACACACGGAGGCTGAAGTACGCAGCGAAGAGGCCGCCGAAGAACATGATCTCCGACACGATGAAGAGGAGCATCCCGAGGACGGGATTGCCAAGGCCCTTCTTTCCGTGACCCGCTGCGCCGTGCGCGGACGAGCCGTGTCCGCCAACTGCGTCAACCGCGCCGTGCTCAGCGGTGGCGAGACTCATGCGTGATCGCCTCCCGACCGTCCGTGTCGCGCGTCGAAGAGCGGACGCTCGGAGGTGATCGCAGGGAGTCGATCGAAGTTCCACGCCGGCGGCGGCGACGAGGTCGCCCACTCCAGCGTGTTCCCTTCCCATGGGTCAGGACCTGCGTCCTTGCCGTTGCGGAGCGTGATGTAGATGTTCCAGAGGAGCGGCAGCGTGCTGATGCCTACGAGGAATCCACCGACCGTTGCCGCGAGATTCAGGTCGTTCCAGCCGGCCGTTGGCGAGTAGTCGGCGATGCGGCGCGGCATCCCCATCAAACCGAGTGTGTGCATGGGGAGGAAGGTCAAGTTCAGGCCGATCATCGCGATCGCAAAGTGCACCTTGCCAAGACCTTCGTCCAACATCTTCCCGGTCATCTTCGGGAACCAGTAGTAGAGACCCGCCATGATCGCCAGGAATGAGCCGCCGAAGAGCACATAGTGAATGTGCGCAACGATCCAGTACGTCGCGTGTACCGCGTAGTCCACCGGCACCGACGCGCTGAAGACTCCGTTGATGCCGCCGATCAGGAACATGGAGAGGAAGCCGAGCGCGAAGAGCATCGGCGTCTTGAACGCGATCTGGCCGCGCCACATGGTGGCGATCCAGTTGAACATCTTCACGCCGGTTGGTACGGCAATGAGGAATGTCATCACGGAGAAGAACGGGAGAAAGACGCTCCCGGTGGTGAACATGTGGTGTGCCCATACGGAGAAACCGAGCGCGCCGATCCCCGCAGTGGCGAAGACGAACGCCTTGTAGCCGAAGAGCGGCTTGCGGCTGAACACTGGGATGACCTCTGAGATCACAC
>Ga0194112_10000483_pt1 | contig 58212 bp, 51 predicted proteins | sample TA2MahC400mmetaG_FD_146191 | JGI IMG/M metagenome (GOLD analysis project Ga0194112, IMG submission 146191) | Freshwater microbial communities from Lake Tanganyika, Tanzania - TA2015016 Mahale Deep Cast 400m | ecosystem: Environmental > Aquatic > Freshwater > Lake | place: Tanzania: Lake... | reverse complement strand
ATTTCGTTTCCTGGCTGCAATATTCTGCATCTGTGATGGCTCCTCCTATTTTAGATTTGGTGTTAAACTGTACACCGTTCTTTCTATTGTAGCCGGAGCCATACTTGTTAGTTATTCTATATACTAATCCATCGTTTTGTGAAACTGCCTGCTTTCTGCCTCCGCCGTCACAAGGTCAGCTACTGGATATCGACAAACGGCGGTCTGACTATTATAATAGATGTAGACAGATGAGAACTGTCCGCCTGAATAAGCGTCCCTTCTTCAGATGGGGCATTGGCCGCGGGCTTTGCCTGACACTGATTTGCCTGCTGACCATCTTCAGTGTCTTTTTCCTCTTTGCCAGTCCTGTTCAAGCAGCACTATCAATCTCCTCTTTCCCTGCGCCGCTTCCTCAAGGCGAAGTAGGTAAACCTTACACAACCTCGACTTTAACAGTAGCTGGCGGTACAGGACCTTACGTATGGGTTCCCACTGGATTGCCGACAGGGTTGATTTTTACAGTATCTGGCGATACAACTAGTGCCACTATTTCGGGTACTCCCACTGCTGCTGGTACTTTCCCATTTAGCGTGACAGTTACCGATACAGCAACTTCAACTATTATTTCATTCGCTAATCCTATCACCATTGCTCAACCCCCATTAAGGTTCCTTACAACCAGTTTGTACCCGGCAAAAGAGGGTGAAGGCTACACTGATACGATAAGAGTCAGCGGTGGTACGACGCCATATACCTGGTCTATCGTCAGCGGCACATTACCCACGCGACTAACTCTAAATGCGAGCACCGGCTACATTTCAGGTGTCCCAGCCAAAGGCACCGCCGGCAGCTATAGCTTCATAGTCAACGTCACCGATAGCTCGTCACCACCAATCACTGGTCAGCAGGGCTTCAGCGTCACCGTGGAAAAGGGCGGCTATGAAGCTACCATCACCATCGGCAACGGTCTCAAAGTCGGCGAAACAAAGGTATACGTGGCGGGAAGCCCGTTGGCTACGCTGCGGGGCGGCGAGTCTGCGAAACTCAGCCTCGATATCGGCATAAGCCGGTCAGTAAGCGTAGACCCAGTTGTCCAGCATCCGACCGATTCCGCTGTCAGGTTCAAAGCCGAGGTGGATAGAATAACGGTGAGTGAAGCTTCACCTGATGCCACCTTCCCCTACTACACTGAGTATTCCATCGAGCTAAAAACCGAGCCTTCCAAAGTCGGCCAGCTATCAGGCACTGGCTGGTATAAAGAGGGCTACACGCTCAGAGCTAGCGCCCCGAACGAGGTTAATGACCCCAATGACCCCGGCATACAATACCGCTTTACCTACTGGAAACTGCCTACTGGTGAAACAGTTGTCGGCAGAGAACTAAGTCTAACCGTCAATGCATCTGGAACTTGTCTTGCCTACTATGACACCTACTACAGACTAACCCTGACATCACCATATGGCGAAGCAGAGGGGAGCGACTGGTACAAGGCTGGCAGCACAGCTGAATGGAGCATGACGAATCCACAAGTCCGTATGCCCGGCATTCTCGGCGTCTTCGGCGGCAAGCTAAATGCCGGCAACTCCACCGGCACCACGCCTATAGATGGCCCCAAGACAATAACTATAGATTGGGAACCTGACTACACCATGCCATTCATCATGATACCTCTAACAATTGTCCTGCTCATCCTGGGCGGTTATGGCCTGTACCTATTACTGCGCAGCCTCCAACCGAAGCCAGTGCTCTATCCACCGTCATTTCCACCACCATATCAGTATATGCCTCCGCCACCTCCACAGCCCATACCACCACCTCAAACCACGGTGGTTATGATAGGTGGTGATAAGCCACAACTAGGTCCGCCGACAACTAAAGACCAGCTCATGGAGAAGTTTGGCGAGCTTCTCCAGAAATATGAAGATGAGATTAAATCCACAATATCAGCCAAAGAACTGCCCGAAGCTAAAACTGTTGAGCATGAGAAACGGCTGCCGGCACCTGAACAAACTCCACCAGCAGTAGTAGAAGCAGAGGTCACCCCGGGGGAAGAAGGCACAACATGCAGCTTCAGCTCGAAAAGGCCGCTGAGAATAGTCGCCAGTAATTGGAGACAGTTAGAAACCAGGACCACAACTCTGCCATCCGCTGGCAAGAAGGCAGCCGAAGGCACGACCGGCCTGGCCATAACCTGGGCACGGGATATATACCAGGAATGGGAAATACTCACCTGCTGGCTGCCACGCGGCCACAAAGAACCACACGAAGGCAGCGTAGAGATAGCCTATAGCCAGCTCAACACCATCACCGAGGAGAAAATCTATACACCCGGGCAGGAACTCGAACCACCTGCACCTCACTATACCGACGGCATGCCACGAGTAGAGGTGGCAGCCAATGAAGTTGTCCCACCCGACAAGCTGCCCCCCGAAACCACGTCATGAGAAGCCCCGGAATAATCCCCCTCTCCCTTGAAGGGAGAGGGTAGGGTGAGGGTGAAACTGCTGCGCAGAGTTCCCCCTGAGCGAGATTCTTCGGTCGCTGCAATGCAGATTCTTCGCTTCGCTCAGAATGACAGGCAGGGAAGGACTCAGAATGACGAAAGGCGAAGGGCTCGCAATGGCAGGCGAAGATTGATGAAAACTCTCAATAATAATCTCCTGAGACTCGGGTTTGGTCTGGTATTAATCATAATCATCTGTCTGGCAATTCCCGCCAGGCCAGCTTCAGCCAACCCGGGAACAATGAAGTGGAGCACCGTTGATACCCCGAGCAACATGGGCAATGTCATACTAAGTCCATCGGAAATCAACGCCATCGCCATCGGCAACGATGGCAGAACCTTCTACGCCATCGACATCCCTAACAGCAAAGTCTATAAGTCACTGAATGGTGGTATTACATGGGATGACGTGAGCAGCCATCTGACAGGTGATGGCGCTGTTCTGCCCGCCTGGAATATAGCCATCGCTCCAGATAACCCGAACTTTGTAGCTGCGGTTACCAGCGACGGCGGCTTACCTGGGAATGTATTTATCTCAACCAATGGCGGTAGTCAGTGGCAGGACACCAACTGCCCGGCAGCCAGCAACATCAGTGCCATTGCCATCTCACCAAACTACGGCGGCTATGATATAGCCATCGGCACCAGAACAGGAGCTGGCGGTGGAGACGTTTATATTTTCAGGGCAGTTGGTCCCGGCAACTGGACATCTCAGGGCTTTACCGGCGATATACTGGCAGTCAGGTTTTCACCCACCTATCGAGCCGACTTCAGCCTGGTGACCGTCTCAACCCATGTCGCCGGTACCTACATCAATCTTGGTATTCACGACATGGTTGCCAACACCACCAACTGGGGCACCTGGGGCCCTGTGGAGGTTACAACCGCAGGTGCCGGCCCCTCTCCCACCGTAGCTCAAGTCGTAACCGCTGACCTTGAGCTGCCCGCCGACTTCTCAGGACAAGCTCCAAGCCTGCGCCGTATGTATGTCAGCATAGACGCCCCAACAGCCAATGCCGGTATCTACCGCCTTGATGACACCGTGGGCTATCTGCTGATGCCCACCCCTGCTCCCTTAAGGATTTCAAGCATAGCTTATTATGGCACCTATACCTCTGGCAAGTTGCTGGCAGGCGAGGTTCGCGGCAATGCCAACACAGCTGCAGTAATAATCTGGTTTACTGATGCACCCATAACCTGCCCGGAGCCCTGCTGGTACCAAACCCAAAAGTCGCCTACCGGTGGCGGCAACTCGGGCTTTGCCAATGCTCAGGTAATCTGGAGCCCTAACGGCAGCCGTGCCTACTGCGCCACCAGTTCCGCCCTGCTCAACAACCCTACAAGCTGGCCCGGCGGTTATTTGACAGGCGTCGAACTGGATGAATCAGCGTTGTCTCTAAGCTTAGACAACGGCAAAACATGGAATCAGCTCAGCCTGATGGATACCGAGATAAGCTTTCTCTCGGATGGGGCAGTAACACCAGCTTCGGATACCATCTACCTGGCATCTATCAATAACCACGCTGGGGTAAACAACTTCGACAGCATCTGGCGGACAACAGGCCCACCCACAGGAAAAGTATGGGAACGAGTCCTGTGCCTCTTGTCAACAACCAACGACCTGATACTGCGCACGAGCAATGTCGGCAATGACCCAGCTATATTCTTCGCTTCCCGCTTAACAAGCGATTTAAGGCAATCACCGGATGGAGGCCAGACTTGGCTCAACATTCTGCCAGGTGTTAATGTGACCGATTTTGCTGTTACCAGAATTAATAATGTTCCTCACATATACGTCCTCGACAACAACTACATCCGCCAAGGGACCAACAATGGCCAAATATGGCAATGGGCACCGAAGGCAAACACAACTTTAGACACCGGACACAGCATAACCGCTACACCCACGGGCGTCATTGCGGTCGGCGACAATGCTGACGGCATGGTTGCCTATTCGCTGGATGGCGGCGTTTCCTTCGAGCGAACTCCAGCTATCCCGGAACCGGGGAAGATACATATAAGTGCCGATTATAGGTTCCGGAATGCCTTAATTATCTATGCCGCCAGCGATAGTGCCGGAAGCGAAATTTATAACTGGGTCGTAGGCTCGAACTTCGGCTGGACAGCGATGGGTTCACCCGGTCGCAGCTTCTACGGTCTTGCTCAGCTCGAAACCCTATACGGTGCCTGGTCCAGTGGCGGCGTCACCGCCGTTGACCGCACCCTGGAACCAGAAAAGCTCGGGCCTCCTTACATTGAATGGGATAGCCTGAACGCTGGATTAGCTACTGGAGTTGCTTTCACTAGAGAACCCGTCTCTTTGAAAGTCTCAGCGGGCATCAACCTCTGGGCAATCGACAACAGGCCTTACACTGTCGCCACTGGACGGCTCTGGAATTTCTACGACTGCCTGTCGCCGAGCCCTCAATATACGCCACCGCCGCCACCAAGCCGGGAGGTACTATTTCAGGCTCCAACACCAACTTCGCCAGCTATGAATGCGATAATACCGATATATTTGGAAACCGGAGATATCGGCGATATTGTGTTCAAATGGAAACACTCAACGGTAGCTGTAGAGTATGAACTCTGGCTGTCCAAAGATGAGGCTTTCAGCCAGATGGTATTACAGCAAACTATAAAGCCCGAAAACAGGCAAGCGCCCACGTGGGCAATGCCTAAGACAATCGGTTTGGAGAAGAGCCAGAAGTATTACTGGAAGATAAGGGTCAGCCAAGCAGCGACGGGCGAAAAGGGAGATGGTAACTGGTCAAAGGTCATGTCATTCAGCGTGGCATCGCCACCACCAAAGGAGACTTCTCAACCTGGCCCTGCTCCAGCAAGTCCGCCAAATGGCGCTAAAGAAGAAACAAAACTTTCATCTTGGATAGTAAATATCCCCATGTGGATATGGATTATGATTGCCCTCTTGCTCGTTGCCATACCCATTACCGCCTTTACTATCAGCAGGGCAAAGAAGTAGTGCCAGGCCTCAGCCTCGCCAAAGCAGCCTAACGCCGGGTGACCCTAAAGGGTCACAGCTACATTGGCTGGGCCATATTCACCGATTATCGGCATTGCTTGTCCTATCATCACACACATGTAGACTCGACCCTTTAGGGTCGAGTTCAGCGAGGCTAAAGCCTATTTAGGTCTCTGCTAAACACTCTAATTAAACCTAAAATGCAGTCCACCTCAATTAAATGTTACAATAAATGGTTGAATTTACTTCCCAGGGATAAGGTATGCCTTCAGAGAACATAATTGTAAAAGGGGCTCGAGAGCATAATCTCAAGAATATAGACGTATCTATACCACGAGACAAGCTAGTTGTTATCACCGGCGTCTCCGGCTCAGGCAAGAGTTCTTTAGCTTTCGATACCATATATGCCGAAGGACAGCGTCGCTATGTAGAATCGCTGTCTGCCTATGCACGCCAGTTTTTGGTGCGGATGGAGAAGCCTGATGTCGATTACATCGAAGGCCTGAGTCCAGCTATCTCAATTGACCAGAAAGGGCCATCACACAATCCGCGTTCCACAGTAGGCACAGTAACTGAGATTTATGACTATCTGCGTCTCCTTTTCGCGCGTGTTGGCCATCCCCACTGCCCTAAATGCGGACGTGAGATCTCCCGGCAGACTATACAACAAATCGTGGATGCGGTACGGGAAATACCCGCCGGCAGCCGAATCATGATTCTGGCCCCGCTAATTAGAGACCGGAAAGGCGAACACCAGGGTATTTTTAACGACTTATGCAAGGCGGGGTTTGTCCGGGTTCGGGTTGATGGATATGTCCGTGACCTCTCCGAAGAGTTCGGATTGGATAAGAACAAGAAGCACACTGTTGAGGCAGTAGTTGACCGACTCCAGATAGGTGAGGCTGAAAACAGTCGCATTACCGATTCAGTGGAAACGGCGCTTAAACTTGGGGCTGGTGTTGTTCTAATCTCAATCATTGATGGAGAGGAATTGCTGTTCTCTGAGCACTTCGCCTGTGTCCATTGCGGCATAAGTCTCGGTGAGATCGCACCACGAACCTTCAGCTTCAATAGCCCCCATGGTGCTTGTCCGGCATGCAGCGGACTCGGCGTAAAGCTTGAAGTAGACCCAGATTTACTTATACCTAACAAGGACATCAGCTTAGCTCAAGGCGCTATTCGTGCCTGGGGATGGTTCTCCTGGCATGCCAGCGAACTCCATGATTTAGCACGCCGTTACGGTTTCTCACTTAACACCCCGGTGAGCAAGCTCAGCAAGGAACACCTCAAGCTAGTCCTCTACGGTGAAGATGGGGAACTGGTTAGATACCGAAATCGCTACGGTCGAATCAAAGAATACTTTACCAACTATGAAGGGGCAATCCCCTATCTAGAGCGGATTTATCGAGACACCGAATCTAACAACACCCGTGCTGAAATTGGACGATACATGGCTTCTTACCCATGCCCAGCCTGTAATGGAAAGCGGCTTAAGTCTGAATCTTTGGCTATTACGATAGATGGCATGAATATAATAGAAGTGACCGAACTGTCGGCTTCGGAAGCACTGCGCTGGATGCGTCTGCTTAATGGTGACCATAGCAAACCCCACCTAACGCCCCATGAACTAAAGATAGCCCACCAAATCCTAAAAGAGATAAGCACCCGTCTTGGCTTCCTTATAGATATCGGACTGGGCTATTTGACCTTAAATCGTCCCTCGGCAACCTTAAGCGGCGGCGAAGCCCAGAGAATCCGCCTGGCCACTCAAATCGGCAGCGGTCTCATGGGTGTACTCTATATTTGTGATGAGCCTACAATCGGTCTGCATCCGGCTGACATTCATCGCCTTATTGAAACAATGAAGAGACTGCGTGACCTGGGCAATACAATTCTCATCGTAGAGCACGATGAAGCCATGATGCGGGCGGCAGACTATATTATCGACATGGGTCCCGGAGCTGGAGAACATGGTGGACAGATAGTAGCCGCTGGAACATTGACAGACATCATGCGCTGCCCTGAATCAATAACCGGGCAATACCTCAGCAGAGCAAAACAAATTCCTTTGCCGCAGGGACGCCGCCCAGGCTCCGGTAAGGAATTAATAATCAGGGGTGCCCGCGAAAACAACCTGAAAAATATTGATGTCACCATACCAGTGGGTGAATTTGTCTGCATAAGCGGGGTATCAGGCAGCGGTAAGAGCACGCTTGTCAACGAAGTCTTATACAAGAAGCTGGCTCAGTTATTCTACAAGGCAAAGGATAGACCTGGAAAGTGTGATGGCATCATCGGCATTGAGCACATTGACAAGGTCATCAATATTGACCAATCACCTATCGGCCGCACTCCACGAAGTAACCCAGCAACGTATACCGGGACTTTTACCCCCATTCGAGAGCTCTTTGCCACTGTCCCCGAAGCCCGTATGCGCGGTTACCAACCTGGGCGATTTTCCTTTAACGTCCGAGGAGGACGCTGTGAAGCCTGCCAAGGTGAAGGCTATATCCAAATAGAGATGCAGTTTCTCCCCGATGTTACTGTGCCCTGCGAAATATGTAAAGGTAAACGTTACAATCGAGAGGCTCTGGAAATTTACTTCAAAGGCAAGAATATAGCTGATATTCTAGATATGAGCGTGGACGAAGCCCTGACCTTCTTTGAACACTTCCCCAAGGTCAGAAACAAACTGGAGACATTGCGTGATGTTGGCTTAGGCTATATACGTCTGGGACAGCCAGCCCCTACCCTCTCCGGCGGTGAAGCCCAACGGGTCAAACTAGCCACTGAATTATCGCGACGCTCCACAGGCAAGACCCTTTACATCCTCGACGAGCCTACAACAGGGCTATCTTTTGCCGATATAGCCTGCTTGCTTCAGGTTCTTCAGCGGCTGGTAGATGCTGGCAATACGGTGGTAATTATTGAGCACCATGTAGATGTAATGAAAAACGCCGACTACATTATAGACCTTGGGCCCGGCGCTGGCGATGAAGGCGGTTACATTATAGTTACAGGCACACCAGAGGAAGTTGCTCAGATAGATACCTCGTTCACCGGCCAATATCTTCGCAATGCGCTAGAGAAACAACAGAAAGAGTACTCTTTAGCCACATAAATAGTTGCTTGTCCGATTAGATGATGCCCTCTTTCGGAAGCTAGTAAATTACTGTGTTGTGGCGGGAAATAATTCTAAGACTTTTTCCCTCACCGCCCAATGCAACTCTGTGGCAAACTCATAAGGTATATTGGTGAAAAATACACCAACCAAATCCCTATCCAGGTCAATCCAGACAACGCTGCCAAACATACCGCCGTGGCTAACTGAAAACGTCTCGCCATTCTGACCTATGCGGTCACATATCCATCCCAACCCGTAATCTGTACCAGCCCGACTCGGAGAAAACCCCAGTGCGGCATCTCTCGTTTGCACTTTCTGCATCTCAGCTACAGCAGCTGGAGAAAGAATCCGGACAGAGCCATAAGTCCCTCCATTGAGATGCATCTGCAAAAAAACAGACATGTCTCTCAGCGTCGAGTAGAGCCCACCTCCTGCAAGGATAAGGTTTATATTCATCCGGTGTACATAGCTAACCGGAGAGATTTCGAAATCACCAGCGGACGGCTGATAAATTGCAGCTATTCGAGGAAACTGGCCTTCTTTTGGCTTAAAAGTGGTGTCTACCATGCGCAAAGGTGCAAGTATGTGTTCCTGCATGAAGACATCAAAGGGCTTTCCACTGACAAGCTCAACAATACGGCCAGCTACTTGAAAAGAAGCTCCTCCGTATGAAAAACGAGCCCCTGGCTCAGCTAGAAGCTCTTCCCGTCCCAGCAAATCCACAGATTCAGCCATGGTCAGTTTGAAGTCACGAGTAGCTTCTGTCACACCAGGCGCTATATCCATAAGACCGGCCACTCCTGAAGTATGACAAAGCAACTGCCGTATTGTTGGTGAAGAAGCCTTGGCACCTGTTCCTTTAATTGTCAATTCATCAAAAGCAGGTAAGTACTTTGACACCGGGTCATCAAGAGAAATCTTGCCCTCATCAACCAGAATCATCACGCACGTTGCCGAGACCGGTTTGGTGGTAGATGCTAACCATGTTATTGTATCTGTAGTGAACGGCTTCTTAGCTTCCAGATTAGCTAAGCCATAGGTCTCCTCAAACACTACTTTACCGTGTTGAGCCAGGAGAAGGGAGACCCCAGGTGCCTGTCCATGCTCTACAAACCCTTGTAGAAGTGCCCGCAAAGCATCTAATTCCGTTGACTTTGCGGTGGGTGCAGGGGCTTCAGCTGGAGGCTCATTAGCTGTAGAAGTACATCCAAAGACGAAAACTAAAATAAGACTGACTGCAAACAGCAGGTAAATGGCAAGAGCAACTCGCTTAATTCTCAATCCATTCACTGGATACCATGCCTCCTTTCACCTCAAAAAGCCAACTATTCGGAGGCTGGTTGTATTCCCTCCACCGCCATATTCTGGCGCACGTACTTGTAAATTTCCACAGCGGTGGCTGTGAGAGGGACGATGAGTACTATTCCCAAGATGCCGGCGATGTAAGCTCCCAAAGCGAGCAGAACTATAACCACAGCCGGATGTATCCGCAGGTAAGCTCCATGAATTCTGGGGACAAGCAAAATATTTTCCAGAAGCTGGACGATAATATAGACAAGAGCTGCCCAGATTGCCTTTTCCGGTGCTATAGCCAGTATGACAATCACACCAACAGCACCGCCAATCCACGGTCCTAATATAGGAATAAATTCCATAATTCCTTGGAAGACAGCCAGCGCTGGGGCAAGAGCTATCCCTAAAATGGACAGCCCGATAAAACACAAGCCAGCTACTGTCAAAGAAAGCATCAGCTGGGCACGAACCCATCGCCCAAGCACCCGTCCTATCACCGAGACAACACCCCTGACATGTCTTGCCACTTGTGGTGAGAAAGCTGCATAGAAACCGATGCTTAGTCTTTCTGAATCCTTCAAAAGATAGAAGAGAAAGATAGGTAATGAGACAAAACCGAGAATCAGACCAAAACTGGTTGGTATAGACGAAAGACCTTTTATGAAAGCATCTCGTAAAGCATTACCCAATGCCGTGCCTACATCCTGAACAATGCCTCCTACCTGCTGTTGTGTTTCAGGAGGAAACCATTGCCGGAAACTCCTGAGCCACTCCTGAAATGTCGACAAGCCTTTAGAAAAATAATCGGGAGCATTCTGTATCAGAAGTTTGAAGGAACCAGCTACACCTGTGGCAATAGAGAAAATCAAGAGGCCAATTAGCACAAGAACCACAATGAAGATAAGGATGATTAAAGAGATCCGTTTGGTTGACTGCCATCTGCCTTGACCTGGCAACTTCCCCTCAATCCAGGAAATAATGGGCAGCAGAAGATAAGCGAGTACTAAGCCACAAATAAACGGGAGCAAGACACTTCTGAAAACATAGAGAAGCCAGAAACTTATGATTATGCCCAATACGAGCAGTATCAGGCGCCAATGTCTTCTGAATATGCTACCAGCTGTCTCCAAGCCTAACCTCTCCCATCTCCGTGCGGTCTTGGCAAACCAGGAGTCATGATTACCGCAATACCAAATCAGAACAGACTATCCTTGAAGCAGGCAATCAAATTAGAAGGTCGTCGCAAGTCCTTTCAAACCAAAAACTATGTGCTAACTACATGGGAAGAACCCACATTTTGTTCACGCCATCTCTTTTTCTACCCTTGCTTGTGCCTTTTTAACAGCCTCGCCAGCAGTCTCCCTCACTTTTCTGGCCACTTTCGTTGCCCGTTCTCGAGCCGTCTCAGCCTTCTCCCTTAGCAATTGCCGCGTCTCCTCCCCCGGCCGTGGGGCAAAGAGCAATCCAATAGCTAGACCGAGGACTGCACCCACGATAAGCCCAACAGCAAATCCACTACCTCCATTTTTGTCAGTCATCTCTGCCTCCTTCCGATTCCTTTTTTCCGAAGAATCTACCGACCAAATCGATACCTTGAAGTATACCTCGAATTAAAGCCACCAGCTGAACTACAGGCCTGACTATCTCATCCTTCACCGCCGAAGAAATCTCATGTACAGTTTTTGAAGTAGCCTCTATTGAATTCATTACAGACCTCGCCTTACTATACAGCAAATATGATAGCACAGCGATGAAGATGACCACCCCTGTTATCACCAACCCAGAGATACATATAACTAGATCCCTAAACCATACAATATCCATAAGCAACACCTCCGTTTCTATATTTTCTTCAGCTTAAGCCTTTGATTTCCTCTCATGAAGCCAAAGAGCCACTCCTGTTGCTATCAACGCCCAAGCAGCGATAAGAAACTCTGCTTGCACGCCTGTAATAAGCTCTTTGCTCAATAGAACATAGCTATAGTTTGGAATGAGATACACGAAAGCGGCCAGGAGATAGAACTTCCATCCCCAACCTCTGGCTAATCCCCACCCAGCCAGTGCACAAGAAGCCACATGAATACCTATGACAAAAAAACTTTCCCAAAATCCAGCAAGAGCCGCCAGACCTTGAATTTGCACTTTTTCCCAGTTCCAGCCGGAAGCAAAGATATAGTTTAACACCCACTGTGCCTCAAGGATACCAAATCCAGCCCCGGATGCAGCACCGGCTGCAAGCCCTAATTTAGGTTCCATGTTTCTGCCTTTACGCCACCAGTAAGCAACCACCGGTAACAGCTTAAACCCTTCTCGAACCAGACCAAAAAGGTACATCGATGGTAGGCTTGCAAGCAAAGCCCATTGCGCCAGAGTTTCCTGGCTCCAGAAGGAGCCATACACCCAAGAAATCCCAAACCTGAGCGGAAATGCAGTAACAGCAATAGCTATGGGTGCAAGGATAGCACCGGCAGCAAGAACTGCCCAGAGCCACGGCTTAGTAATCAACGGCGGTCGATAGCAAGCAAGCCAGATTGCACCGAAAACTACTGCCAGACTAATTCCTAGGATGCTGGGGGTGGAGAAAAAATATACAAAGAAATCAAGCATTTGCTGTATCATAAATCCTCCTACTATAGTTCCACTATCTCGGCATACATTTTGTCTAAGTCAAGTAGCGCAACCGTTCGGCGACCACTGAGGTAGCCACAGACCTCTCCTGGATTCACCAAAAGCGTTTTGCCCTCAATAATCTCCGCCTTGTGATTATGCCCTCGGACAACCGCATCAAAAAGTCCGCACTTTACAAGTGAATCGACAATATGCTCATGTGTGCCATGAAGAAATGCAATTTTCTTCCCATCCAGATCGAGTACAGCAAAGTCACCTAAGGGGGCGATTCCAATTTCTCCGAATCTCACTCTGATAAACTCACGGTCGCCCTCGTTATTCCCCCAAACATAGTGTAGCTTCGCTTTCAACTTTGAAAACTTAGGCGCCGCAAGTGGAGATACTAGGTCACCTGCATGCAAGACATCATTAACCCCTTGACGATTGAAAAAGTCAATGGCTGCTTCAATGGCATCAAGTCTATCGTGAGTATCCGACATCAACCCAATTCTCATTCGTCTATTCTCACTTTCTGAACACCACAGCAAGTTAAACTGACAAAGACAGCAGAGCTATAACCACTTTTGCGCCTCATTCTTCTGATAGACGACCGTGCTCACATCTTGCAGGGCCTCAAATTCTGGAGATTGCATTGGCTTAAGACCTGTTTCATTACCTGAAGAAGGTGGTAATTGAGGAGCAGGCGACGGTTTCTTAATGAAATTATCGTAAACAAAATAGGCACCCAACACTAAGAATGCAATGATTACCAAGCCAAGACATCCCGTAAGCCACGGGTCAGACTTCTTCTTTGCTTTCTCCTCCTCTTCTCCACCTTCTCCACGTTTTTGATAGGCTACCGGCTGCTTTGGGAAAGGCTTTACCTTCTGCGGCATTGGCCAATAGAGACTTTCACGGCACCCCGGACAATTTATCAGTGTAGAGTCAACAATGGCACCACAAAAGGGACAGTTGTATTGGAAAGTCTGCCCGCATGCTTGACAAAATTCTTGACCTATGACATTTTGTGCACCGCATGTAGGGCAGAAAAAAAATTGTTGCATCTATTACCGCCTTCTATCTAAACTAAACCCATGCTCTGAATCTTCAGACCTTATACTGAAACGCCAACATCCATTTTAACCTGCCAAAGCCTATACTTCAAGCCACCAGCCCTAAGCTCAAGAGTCAAACGTACCCATCAGAAGACTCGGCCTCGAAACTACTCGCTGGTAGTCAACCACTTTACACAGCCGCATCCACACAGTACACTTTAGGCTAATCTCGCACGAGCTATAGTTCTTAGGAAGGTGTTAATTTATGACAATTAAAGTGGTCACTGACAGTGCCTCTGATATTACGCAGGATGAAGCTAAAAAGTTAGGCATTACTGTAGTGCCAGCATACGTCCATTTTGGCGACGAAGTCTATCGTGACGGAGTCGACATTGACTGCGACCAATTCTATCACAAACTGGTAACTAACCCGGTTCACCCTTCTACTGCAGCAGCATCGCCGGGGGATTTCGCCAAAGCCTATGAAGAGATGGCCAAGGAAACCAACGAGATTGTCTCTATACATGTTACCAGCAGGCACAGTGCTATGTACGATTCTGCTCTGGTGGGTAAGGAGATTGCTGAAAAGAAAGGATGTCAGATAGAAGTCATTGACTCTCGAGGCGTAACAATGTGGCAAGGTCTTGTCGCCATAGCTGCAGCTAATACCGCCAAAGCCGGATATAGCTTAAAACAGGTGGTAAACAAAGCCCTTGAGACTATCAGCCAACTGCGTGCTTTGGCGCTTCTGGACACTCTAAGATATGCAGTCAAAGGTGGACGCCTCGGAAATACAATCTTTGCAATAGAATCGATACTCAACGTGAAGCCATTAATCACTCTGCATGATGGCGAAGTCCGCCCAGCTGGGTTGACACGCACCCGAGTGAAAGGGATAGACCGACTACGCGAGTTCATAGCATCACCACCACACATAGAGGACTTAGCCATAGTCTATAGCACTACACTTGACGATGCTCAAACACTTGCTGATTATGCGCGTTCTCTCTTCTCCAATTTGATACCACGGATAGCAAGACTTGGGCCTGCACTGGGAGTACACGGCGGTCCTGGAGCTTTAGTCGCTATCGCCAAAAAAGCAAAATAGGGCTTGCCCTCATACAATCGAAACCATTGCGATGCTCAGCTTCAATGTCCTCCCCTCAGCCATTCTTCCAGTTCCTTAACCAGTTTTTCGCTTTCGTCCACAGTCAGGCCGAGGTTGTTTTCCAGCTTGCTGATGTAGCCATCAAGCTCAGGAAGCTGGCTTCTTATCTGAGCTATTTTACTATTCTGTTTCGTGATCTCATCATGCATGTCGGCGAAATTAATATTCAACTCGAATCGCCTATCGAAAAATTCCGTAACTTCCTTGCAGGCTCCCGGATCTTCAACTGCCAATAAATAGAAAGGCACCGGCACCCAAAGGCTTGCACCGGCAATATTCCTCCTCTTGGCAGCCCAGAGGAGAAAAGAGCTGAAGGTTGGTCTTTGACCATCCTGGGTTTCATAATCCATATCGCTGATGAGGTCATACTGTCTTAACATCCTCTTCATCTCTGTCGAATTGGCCACGGATAGCAACAATCGTGGTGTGGTATGAGCACCTGGAGAAACCATGCCACCAATAGTGTATATTTCCTTCACCTTACAATATTTCTCGGCTATGTCCAAGACAAGGCTCAGGAACTCGTACCACTCGTACCTGGGTATGTCGCTCTTAAAAATCACCAGGCTTTTCCCCCGACACCAGTAGAATTTACTTTCCGGAAATTGGGCTATATCATCTTCTACTGAGACTCCGCTCAACGAGAAAAAGCCCTCGGGGTCAATCTCGGCTAACTCCCTGCTCGCCAGCTCCTTGTTTAGGTAGTCAGCAACTTTTGGCCCAACTCTCCCGGCATCTTGATTCCAGGCTATCACCAAGGACGAACTCTCTAACTTGGGTTTAATAAAGAGTTTAAATGGCTGTCTTTCGCTCAAAACTAGTCTCTCCCAGGTTCTTTTTTAAACAGCCTGTCGATTTCTTGCAGGATTCTCTTTTTGTCCTCTTCCGTTATAGGTTCTGGCTCATTAGGTCTGGCATAAGCCACATATTTCAATTTATCCAGTTGCTCTCTTATCTCTGAAGGAAGCCTTTCATACACACTCTCAATCTCTCTCTCACTTTGCTGAACAAGAGCGTTAATTTCATCCATCTGAACTTCAATTCCTAAGGCAGTGCTCAACACTTCTAGCACTGCCTTCGATCCTTTGGGATAGGGAATGGGGAAACCATGAAGGTAAATTGGTATCTCACCCATCACACAGATAGCCTCCAGACCTCTCTTTTTGGCAACGCCTAGCAGTAGCCCATTTAATCCAGTAATGTTGCCTTGCCCATCTCTGCCTTCTATGTCCGACATTAACACTGTATTCTCGTAGCTTTTTACCTCATCAATTAAGTCCTCCCTATTAGGCACGATCCAGACTCTTGACCTGGCGGTGTGATGGATGGGAGCAACCGCTGCTCCCGAAGTATAAACTTTCCGGCACCCGAACTTCAGCGCCACATCTAGAACAAGATTAGCCATTCTGTAAGCTTTTGTTCCCTCAGCATAAGCCTTCGTCCCATCAGTAGGCTGTTCTTCTCCAATAAAGAACAGCAAATCCATTTTCTCAGTTCTCTTAAAATAGAATTTGTTACTCGGAAACTCTAACTCTTTCAATTCACCATCTCTGATTAAAACCCTTCGCGGATAGAAAAAGTCCCACGATTCTATCTCGCCAAGATCCTCTGCTCCCACCATCCTTCTTAGAATGTCGACCGCTATGATTCCGATGTTCCCAATTCCCGGCCAACAGGCTATTAAAACCGGGTTATCCAGCCTCGGTTCTTTATAGAGTCTGAGTCCCATCACTGCCTCACTTTTTCTACTCTGGTCCTTATACTCGATAAGTATAGCACACGGCCTAAATAACTTTAACCCAACAAGCCACCTGGCCAAAACCTCACCTCAATTAGGCGCTACAGCATGTCAGCAAAAAGACAGAATGTGGAGGAAGGCCAGGCTGAGGCTATGATAAACTAAGAAAGTGAAGAGACAATAAAGAGGAGGCAACATATTGTTCAAGAAGATACATGTATTCAGGGTCAAACCGGGGCAAGAATTGCTTAACGAAATAGTATGTTTTTGCCATGAACGTGAAATTTTCTCAGGTGTAGTCATCGGCATCATCGGCTCGGTGAAAAATGCCCAACTCAACTTCCTAAAAGCGCTCCCAGGGAAATATGACAGTGTGGATTATCTTGGTCCGTTGGAAATTGTCTGTGCTCAGGGCTCAATAGCTCTGAAGGATGACACACCCATCATCCACATACACATTCAACTTTCAGGACAGAGTACCTGCTCCGGCGGTCATCTTGCCAAGGCAATTGTGTTTTCTACAGCTGAAGTGACCATAGGAGAACTTGATTACCAGCTTAGGCGGCAGACCGATAGCTACACCGGCCTCAATGAGCTACTTGATTAGAACGAAATCTCACCAATGCTTTATCGGTAGCTCAATGCTGGAATACAATGTCACTTTTGAAACCAGCTAAGAAATTAATCTGTTTACAGTACGGTAGGCCAGGCTTGTAGGCATTTCTTGCTCATAAAACCCCGACCGTTACTGCGTAGTATATCCAGCGATGTGATAATGAACCCTCTCGTGTCCCGCGGGTCTATTACATCGTCAAGCAGATGCTTAGCTGCAGCCCTCCAGGGAGCGCTTTGATATTCCCACTGCTTGACCAATCTCTCCCTCTCCGCTTGCGGATCCTTGGCTGCCTGTATCACAGGGTGATACACCACGTTTACACCGGTCTGAGGCATCATGAAGCTAATGTCAGCAGTGGGCCATGCAACGAGGAAGTCTGCACCACAATTAGTACCTGCCATGTTGGAATAGGCCATACCATAGCTTTTTCGGACTACTATGGATATTTTGGGCACGGTGGAGAGAGCCAATGCCTCCATCCATACTATAATCTTGCCCGGCATCTTTCGCCTTTCAGCCTCCTTACCCACAAAAAAGCCAGGGGTGTCGTGGAGAAAAATGAGAGGTATATTGAAGGAATCGCATAACACAATGAAGCTGGCAGCTTTTTCACAGGCTCCTGCTCCTCCCGCCCCAGCAAAGAACAAAGGTTGGTTGGCTATAATCCCTACAGTCCTACCATTCATCCGAGCCAGGCAGGTAATCAGGCTCGGGTCATAATAAGGTTTGAGAGGGAAATGCTTGCCATCGTCGACTATAGACTTAATGATCTTATGCATATCATAAGACCTGTTGGGATCGTCAGGTAAAATATCCATCACCTCATCCAGCTTCCTATTGGGGCGGTCATTGGTAGGAACGTATGGTGGTTCCTCATCACAATGCGAAGGCATGTAACTTAGAAACTCCCTGACGATGCGGAGACAATGCTCATCATCCTCAGCGAAGGCATCCACCTGCCCGGTGACTTCAGCATGCAATTCCCAGCCGCCAAGCTCCTCAGGAGTGACCTTCTCCCCGATTGCAATCTCAAGTACCCTGGGCCCAGAAACAGCCATACAGGTGCCCTTGACCATAACCACAAAGTCCGCCTTGGCTGCCATCCATGATGGGCCACCAAAACAATCACCCATAATGGTAGCTATAAATGGCACCTTTCTGGGGTATCTAAGCCCCTCGACGGGAAAAGTCATAGAGCTGAGACCGTCCGAACCCATAATGTCAGGCATGCGAGCCCCACCACCATCGCCCAGATTAATAATAGGGTATCCCTTCTCAAGAGCTATTTTTGTTATCCGTCGTTCCTTGTTGAAAGTTCCTACCCTACCTTCGGCACCCGCTAACACTGTGCGGTCAGCAGCACAGACGGCCACCGTTCTATTATCTATTCTCCCAAAACCAGCGATATTCCCATCGGCAGGCGTTTCATCCTCCATGCCAGAAATGTCGGACTGATTTAAGATGCCCATCTCTAAGAAAGTCCCCGGGTCGAGCAACTTATCTATCCTCTCCCGAGCAGTCAAGTGACCACGCTTGTACTGCCTGTCTATTTTAGCTTTGCCTCCCATCCGGAGTGCCTTCTGCCTGCGCCTATGAAGTTCTTCTAGACCCGATTTCATATCCATTTCCCTACCTCATACAATGTCTCAAGTCTCTATTGCAATCAACATGTCCCCGCGTTTCACTGACTGGCCACTGGAGACATTTACTTCGCTGATTTTGCCACTTGCCGGAGCCACTATGGGGTTCTCCATCTTCATAGCCTCCAGTATGCACAAAGTGTCACCTTCGTTGACTTTGTCACCCACAGCGACATCAACGCTTTTTATTATCCCCGGCATTGGGCTCGCAACGATCTCTCTTGCCATTATTTGTCCCCCTTCTAGATATAGCCGTCCTGTATAATAAACTCACGAGAGTCGCAAAGTCAACAAAACGGAGGGAGCAGCGATAGTAACAAATCGAGTATAATAATAGGCCACGTCAAATTTAAGCACTGCTATTGCAAATAAGGAGCTAAACAATTGAAAAGCATCGTAGATCAATTCGACCCCATCTTCAAGCCTAAATCGATTGCCATATTAGGCGCCTCCGATAGACCTGGTAAATGGGGCTACATAATGGTGGACAGGCCACTAAAGACAGGATTTAGTGGCGCCATATATCCCGTGAATTCAAATAAAGATAAAATTCTCGGTCTCCGATCTTATCGAAGTGTCCTGGATATCCCAGACCAAGTTGACCTTGCAGTAGTGACAGCTCCTGCCCCTGCTACCCCTGAGTTGATGCGAGAATGTGTAAAGAAAAGAGTGAAGGGAGCAATCCTAATCCCCGGTGGATTTGCCGAGGCTGGCAGTGCGGGAAAAGCACTTGAAAACGAGGTCGTGAGGATAGCTAGAGCAGGGAGAATACGGTTTGTGGGACCCAATTGCATGGGAATATGGAGCGCTGCCGGGAATCTCAATCTGTGTTTTCACCAAACACCTAAACCAGGAGCCATTGCCTTCGTTTCTCAGAGCGGAACCTTCGGCGGATACCTATCCGAAATAGCCAACGCCAAAGGGTATGGACTGAGCAAATTCATAAGCATCGGAAACCAGGCAAACATCACTGCTTCTGAATACCTGGAATATTTAGCCGAAGATGCGGAGACAAAGGCCATCGTCTTCTACGTGGAGGGCTTTAAGGATGGCAATAGATTCTTCGAGCTCGCCAAGGAAGTGATAAAGAGGAAACCGATCGTGATTTATAAAGGCGGTAGCACGGGTGCCGGTGCCAGAGCCACACTATCCCATACTGCGTCTCTCGCCGGTTCTGAAGACGTGTTTGAAGGGATGTGCCGACAGGTAGGTCTCATAAGGGCCAGCGAAGCCATACACTCCTTCGAGATGGCTGAAGCGCTTGTAGAACAACCTTTACCCAGAGGCAAAAGGGTAGCCATTATGGGAAGCGGTGGCCAAGGTGTTGTAGCTACCGATGCCTGTGCCTCTCTAGGACTTGAAGTTCCCGAGTTCGATGAAGAGACAGTAAACAGCTTGAAGAAGCTTTTACCACCTCACGCCCCACCAGCCAGAAATCCGGTTGATTTCGCTGGCAGCTACCGCACCACCCTTGATGAGACAAAAGTAATAGAAAAACTCCTCAGTTTGGATTACATCGACGGTGTGATAACCAACGTTCCTATTAATCCCATGGTTTGGGGCCTCAAGCCCACCTCAGCGGATACCGACAAGCCCTTACCTGATACAATTAAGGCCACATTTCAAGCCGCTGAGCTGTTCGCCTTGCTACCTAAGAGATATAACAAGCCTATAATTACCTTACGCTTTCGCCGTACTGACGACCCCACCATCAACATCCTGAAGGAAGCCGGGATACCTGTCTATGACACTCCTGAGCAATGTGCTCGTGCCATGTACGCTTTGGTCAAATACGCAGAAGCCCGAAGAGCCGCCGAATAATGTAATTGATTTCAAAGCCCCGCCATAGCCTTGACACTCGCTCGTGGCAAAAGTTATACTTCTTCGGTGGGGCCATTAGCTCAGTTGGTTAGAGCACGGTCCTGATAAGACCGGGGTCTGTGGTTCGAGTCCACAATGGCCCACCATATTCCCAATTCGTCTATCCTCAAATCCTGTTTTGCACAGCATCTTCTGCTACAATTACAGCCACTAATGGGCAAATAGAGTGTCCGTTCACCGGCAGTGCCAACGAGACAGTCTTCGCTCAGCATTTCAATCAGATGACGATTGTTACCAAGGGGACAACTCTGCCTAAAACATGAGGCGACTCAGGACTGACTTTCAGCAGCAACGACAGGCTAGAGTTGGTGATGATAAGCCCGGCAGACACTAAAGTCCAAGACTGTATCTCCGAGCCAAAAGCGGGGGGCAAGATTGTGTACAGCCAGACTTATTCCGTATCTAAGAATGAGACCAGATTGAAACTGGTCTCATTCAAGCCAAATTCCTACGTTACCCGCGTAGCTGTTAACAACATACTGGTCAAAAACTTAACCTTCTCCACCAAATAGGTATAGCCCGAGCCTAACTGGCCTACATCACGAAACATCAACTAGCGGGGATAGGCGGTCAATCGTCTTTTCTATAACTTGCCCATCGCCAATTGAAATTTCAATGGCTCCCTGGGGACAGACATCAACACATCGGCCACAGCCCCGACAGGCATCACTTCTAACAGCACGATTGTCAACCAGACGGATGGCATCAACAAAGCACACGCCTTGCGTACAAGTCCCGCAGCCCATACACCGCTCGGTAACCGTTACTATAACACCCGGCATCTTCGTAGTCTTGGCGCCAACTTGAGGAGCAATGTGCGGCAGCATCCGCCACAAACAGCAGCAAGGACAGCAATTGCAGACGGTAAGAAGCTTGTTACCCGGACTAACACCGAGCCAAACTGTATCTAGCTTGTTGCGACCGATCAGATGAACCAGACCAGCTTCACGGCAACGTTTCACGTGGTCATGCGCCTCCTCCCTCGTAACGCGCCGTCCCAGCTTCGGATTGATGCCCAATGCCGCTTCTCCAAGAAAAAGACACCCCAGCTCAACCGGGTAATCTTTACACTTAGAGGCATCGCGGCAGATGCAGGTGTTCATAACCCAATGATAATTGGCTTTCTCGATAAAATGCTCCACCACCTGAGAGGGTAATACCATCTGGTCTGGCACACTGACCGGCTTGTTTATCCGAATCACTCGGTCGTTGGGCAGGTAGATTAAATCGTCGCCCTCGAAGAGCCAGTGGTCAAAGGCTTTGCCAATTATCGGCACCCTGGTCAACTTAGCAAAAATAAAGCGGCCCGGAAAACCCAACTTAATGAGTTCCACGAGCCACAAAGGCCTCGCCACGGCTACATTAACCCCATAGCAAGTAGCCTATCAGACAGCCGAATTCAATACTGAAGGACTGGGTATCTATATTAAAGACACCCAGCCCTTCAGAAGTCCCAACTACCTACGACTTCAGCTCTTACCTATTCTGAACATCTTAGTCCCACACACGGGGCATACACCCTGGGTTGCCGGCTTGCCATTCTTCATCCTTATGTTTCTGGCATCCTTCATTTCCCTCTTAGTGCGGCACTTCATGCAGTATGCTTGCATCTCTTACCTCCTTAGCAATACACAATAAACCATCACGAGTAAAATGTCAATAGTACCAAGGTCACCTACAAGCTAAAATTTTTGATTTTTATACTTATTGCCACCTGACTGCTCTCTATCTTCAATGGGGAAGAGGGGACTCGAACCCCTACGCCTTGCGGCACATGATCCTAAGTCATGCTCGTCTGCCAATTCCGACACTTCCCCAGATAGAAAATCACCTAATATTGTAGCATTTCCAAGCCCGATTTGCTTACCCCTTTAGCACTGGCTGGCCTGTTACCATGCCTTATTTGAGATAAGTAGGAATGACTAACTCCTAACTCCCTAGCTAATTGCCTTAAAGACTTCTGTTTGCACTTCATCTTCTTTTTACCTCCTCTTTCGTTTCCTTCTTCTCTTGTAGTCCAAGCTTAAGACAACCCAGTCACGGCCTAGTCGCTAGTGTTCTCTAGGGCATTCCGTGCAATAGACTACACTGCAAAAAAATTCAAATTTTCCGTTCTCGGCCTTACATAGAATAAACTTCTGGTCGTTTCTGGCGTTTTATTAATTGGGCGAGTCATTGCCCCCCTATACTTATGGAGAAGCCGGCGTAGTGACCAGCGCCGGTTTCTCATCTTCTTTTACCTCATCTTGGCTACTTCACTGCTATGTATGGTAGCTAGTATTGCCTTATTAGTGAAGGGGCTCACTTTAAGGACTAGGAAGTAGCTTTCCCTGAGATTATCCTCAGCACAAAGCCTTTTTACATTTACAAAAATCTGGACACGTAGATTTACTATGACTATCTGTTAAAGGGGGGGTAGGGAGTGGTGAGCTCGTTCAGATAGATGAGTGACACTTCATATCTCGCAGAACAACATTAAAAGTAACGCTGCGTTTTACAGCTCGAAAAGTAAAAGGTTAATAACTGTTTCCTCCCTCCCCTGGCGGGAGGGAATTAGAGGGAGGGGGATTGTCTCAGGTTTCACCCTCACCCTAACCCTCTCCCATTAAGGGAGAGGGAAGGAAATAAGCAAGACTGCAGAGTGGCCATTGCGATCTCGGAAGAAAACGAAAGTGCCACTAATGTACTGAACGAGTACAAGGAATTGCCCTCTTGACCTGAAATTGCTACAATCGTTTGGCATCGTCAGCCTATCCTTATTCCGACGGCCTCCAACAATGGCTATTGATGGCTGCATCAAATCGAGGAAAGGCATTCTGCGAATCTATAAGCGAGGTGACCAAATGACAAAACCAGATTTCTCTTTGAAAGGCAAAGTAGCTCTGATAACCGGAGGCAGTCGTGGCATCGGTAAGGCCACCGCTCTTGGGTTTGCCAGCGCAGGTGCAGATGTTGTGGTTGCTAGCCGGAAACTCCCCGACCTAGAGCAGGTGGCTGCTGAGATAAGAGGATTGGGAAGAAAAGCCCTGCCAGTGTCAGCACATATAGCGAGGCTAGAAGAGATAAAGAACCTGGTCAACACGGGTTGTCAGGAGTTCGGCAAAATTGACATCTTGGTGAACAATGCCGGCACCAGCCCAGCCATGAGCCCGATGCTGGACTTAGAGGAACGGCTCTGGGATTCAATCATAAATCTGAATCTGAAAGGGCTGGTGTTTCTCAGCCAGGCTGTGGCTAGGGTGATGAAAGAGCACGGCGGCGGCACGATTATTAACGTTGCCTCCGTAGCTGGCTTCAGGCACGAACCAAATATCGGTGTATATTCAATCAGCAAAGCTGCTGTGATAATGACAACCAAGATTATGGCCCAAGAATGGGCAAAATATAATATAAGGGTAAACGCCATAGCTCCCGGTCACATACACACACGCCTTGGCGACTCCATCTTTGAGGCAGTGCCAGAGTATAAAGAAGAATTTTTGCAGAGAGTACCGATAGGGCGCATAGGTGACCCGGATGAAATCGTCGGGGCCATGATTTATCTGGCGTCTGATGCGTCTAGCTATGTGACCGGAGAAACCCTCGTTGTCGACGGGGGGACATTGACGACTTAAGCAAGATGGAAAGGTGCTGACAATCATCGTTTATCACTGGCCAGACTGTCTGTATTGACGGCTGATTGTCACTAGCCTGGCTATCCACAGCCTTTACAAGACAGGACGCATTTATCACAAGGCACAGTCTATCGGAGATTCTTGTAAGCTATCGACGAAGGACTATCTACATTGCCTTCGTGGACACTGCAAGTTCGAATCGCTCTGTGCTTACTATTTCTGCGGTGGAGGAGGTGTTGGTGGAGAAGGCATCCAGGCTTGTGATGGGCCGCTGGCATGTTGTGCTGTAGCCCCACCGGTTACAAGGGGACCACAATTTTGCCAACAATTGTTACAGCCCGCCCACCAACCATCCCGCCAGCCATATAGCCAACCGTTGTACCATCCTTGATTGTAGCCTTTGTTGTAGCCAATCTGCTCGCCGGCTTGCTCGCCCGTTTCATAGGATTGATGGGCATCCTGCTGACCTTTGTTGTATCCTTGGTCATAGCCAGCCTTCTGACCGGCTGTCTGACCATCAGCATATCCCTTTGCCTGTCCGTCATTGTAGCCTTTAGCATAGCCTGTCTTTTCCCCATCCTGAGTGCCTTTGGCATAGCCAGTTTGATAGCCTACAGCGTCGCCCCGCTGATAGGCGACGAACCCACCTCCCAAAGCCAAAATAATCAGCACCACTATAATTGCAATCACGCCGCCGCTAAGCTTCATTTGTTACCTCCTTTAGCTTACCGTTTTAATATTATTCCGACAGGACAATGGTCTGAGCCTGTTACTTCAGACATTATAAAGGCATTTGAAACCACTGACAACAAATCTTCCGTTACAAAAAAGTAGTCGATCCTCCAGCCCACATTCCTCTCCCGGGCTCTCGTCTTCATATCCCACCAAGTATATTGATGAGGCTGCTTATTGAAGTGGCGAAAAGTATCAATATAACCGTGAGCCACGAACTTGTCCAGCCAGTCTCTTTCAATGGGCAAAAAACCTGAGATGTTCTCATTCTCTTTCGGCCTGGCCAGATCTATTTCCTTATGAGCTGTATTGAAATCGCCACAGGCAGCCAGCTTAGTTCCCGCTGCCTTGAGAGAATCAGCAAACTGGAGGAAAGCCTCATAGAAATCGATCTTATACTTCAATCGCTCCTCACCCATTTTCCCATTCGGGAAATACACATTCATTAGAAGGAAATCAGCATATTCGGTTATTATGACCCTCCCTTCCAAATCGAACCCCGCGCCTTCAAAGCCATATTTCACAGCGACAGGCTTCGTCTTTGTGAATGTGGCAACACCGCTATAGCCTTTTCTTTCCGGGTAATTCCAGTATGCATGATATCCTTGTGGCTCACGCAGATCTTTATCAAGCTGTTCAGGATGCGCCTTCGTTTCCTGAAGGCAAAGAATGTCTGGGGATTCTTTATACAGCCACCCCAAAAACCCCTTACCCCTCACCGCTCTGATTCCATTAACGTTCCAACACAATATCTTCACTTCTGCCATAAGCGATACTCTTTATAAACCCGCCAGAATTATCACCATCTTGAGCCGATACCACCACAGTCAGGACATGGTTTCCAGTCCCCACCACCAGCGGCTACACGTCCGCTACCTTGACAGAGTGAGCACAGGACGGCATCGCTGGGCACCAGATTATAGCCCCGTTGATTGCACACCGGGCACGGCTCAGGTGCAGAAGGCTCACCAATACCCGGTGGTGCTGAACCTTGTCCACGACAATAAGCACAACGCTTTCTATTCATCATCTGAGTACTCCTTACATCACAATCTTCCTTAGCACGAAAAACTGCTTCTCCTGCCAGATTAGAATGGCGCCAGCTTAGTTGTCTTGCGCCAAGCCCATCTATTAGCACTGAACGACCTCAGCTTATCGTAGGCTGTCTTCTCATCCAGTTTCATTGCATCAGCAACTTGTTCCACCGTTGCCCCCTCAGCCATGCCCAGATACTCAAGCATGTTTGCTTCGAGCTCTTTACCCACCTTTCTGAGCACCGGTATTGCCTTCCTACCAGATTGAGTTAAGACGTATAACTCCATTTATCCAACTCCTGCTTTCTCTCTACCCTAAGCTCGATTGTACAACAATCATAAAACTATGTCACTACGTTAAATGTTTTGATGCCCAATACCATAGCTGGCTTGACAAGCGCAGAGATTGCCCATATAAAGGAGCTACCTTTGTGGTAGAACTGCCCATCAGCAAGGATTAACCACCAAGAAGAGTCAGAGGTTATCAATCACCGGCCGAAAGCCGCAACAGCCTTGCAATCAGCAACACGGCCTCCAGCTGTATGGCGCTACCCACCCACTCTATATGAGCACGTACAAAATCGTAGGCGGTCTGCAAATGAGGCTCCAGTACCTTAGTATCCTTTTCCAAACGCAACTTGTTGACCATCGAGGGAATGTCTATAGCTAAAGGGCAGTGCTGCTGACACTTTCTGCAACTAAGACACAGCTCAAGCCCGTCATCAGCCCTGGCAGGGGCTTCCAGGCTCAGAACAGAATAGACTAATCCCCTCCCGCCTAGCTGGCTATCAACGCCAAATCTATTACCATAAACAATATAGGCCGGACAGACCAGCAGACACTGTCCGCAGCCTATACAGTAAAGCAACTCCTTATATTCGCTTCTGGCTATGTCGCTCCTGTGATTATCCACTAGAATTAGGCAGATCTCCTTAGGGCCGTGAACGCCCTTGATTAGCTGTTTTTCGATATCAGCAGTCTGGCTTGAGCCGGCGATTATATTTAGGAATGAGGTCGCCAAAGCGCCGGTGGCATAGAATGTCTGGAGCTTCAACATATTCAGAGCTTCTTCAATGCCCGGGTATATCTTGTCTATTCCAGCCAGAACTATATGTTTTTCGGGGCGCATTGCCACCTGAATGATATTACCCTCATTATGCAGCAGCAGAATAGCTCCATCTTCGGCAGCAATGGCATTAGCCCCAGTGATGCCGATTGTAGCCTTGTTTATATATGCCGATATCTCATCTCTAATTAGCTCGACTATCGCCTGGGCAGTCGGTTTTACTGTTTTGCCTAAATGAGCAGAGAGGATTTTAGCTATATCATACCTGGTGAGATGACTGGCTGGGCCTGTAGGATGCGATGGCACATCACCGCCAAGCTGAATTATCCTATCGCCGATGTCAGTTTCTATGACCTCGATGCCCACTGCTTCTAGAGCCTCAGTCAGCCCGATTTCCTTGGTCAAATTCGACTTCGATTTGACCACCAACCTGTTATCGTCTATCTCACTGATAACCAGCGATACCGCCTCCTCCTGGCTATCCGCCCTGTATACCTTTATACCGTTTTGTCTCAGATTCTCTATCGCCTGTTTGAGAAGTGCCTCGTTACCGATAGCTTTCTCCCGAGCTTGCCTCAACCTTTTCTTCCGGTCTTCGAGGTCTGTTATCCTGCGGATATTTGCCCGTTGTCTTCGCCTGACCACATTAAAGGCTTTTCTCATAGCTTGTATTTGCCGTGCCTTTTTTAACCGGATTGATGAACCCCTTTCAGAATGGGATGCTAGTTCACCCATGTTTATTTCTCACAAAACCCTAGCTAAGTATAAATGTATCGCAATTATAGCAAATTTGATTCTCTGACGATGCAGCCCCGAGGCTAAAGCCTCGGGAGCCCGACCCTAAAGGGTCGGGGCTACATTTTCAGACAGCCTTTGTCCAAAACAAACAGACTGAGCGGTCTATCACTACAACTTTCACCCCCGTACCAGACTAGCAAATTTCTTCATTGTTCAATGCAAATCTGGTATGATGTTATATAGCCTGACTTGGCAAGAAAGAATGACCTGCTTTAAGCAGAGTCGAGATACAGACGAGGGAGCGTTTGAGTCCCGGTGGGCTTCGCGGACTTCAAATCCGTCGGGAGGCAATAAGAATGTCTCTGGTGGGTTCGACCCCCATACGCTCCCGCCAACCTTTCGCTTAACACCCAGTCAAGTGTAAACAAGCACCAGAAAAGGGAACGCTTACCGTCATGTCATTGCGAGGAACGCAGTGACGTGGCAATCTAGGTGTGGAGAAAAGCAGTGAGATTGCTTCGCTTCGGTCGCAACGACAGGCGAGGATTGCCAATTATCTTAAAGAGGAGAGTTATGCGAGTAAACCTTCAGCACACTCACATCTTTGTCTCGGACATAGAGGCCACGCTTAGATTCTGGCAGGACATGTTCGGCACCCAGATATTGTTTGACACCGAAATAGCTGAAGCTCGACAGGATAGTCTGAGGCGGGCTTTTGTCTTCGAGGACACGGGGTAATAAAACAGGCCAGCTTTCCTGGCTTGAACAGGCATCACAGTAAATACCAGGCACAGGCCCATAAAAGCAGAGCTACGAATAAGAAGCCGCCAATTACACTGATAAGTTCTTTGCCCATTCTGTAGCTCCGAATTTCCCGGTATTTGGTGGTTATGACAAATACCAAACACAGGCCGCAACTAGAATAGCCACAAGAACAGCAACGTTAAGTACAATGCCCCCAAACATCCCCAATAGTTTCTTATCACCTCTGAGGATAACCAAGAATCTTTTACTGCTGCTCATCTCTCCCTCTTTGCCATAATGTATTGTTCCCCTCGACTCGTCCTCTATATTTTCACACAGGATAGTCGGCAAAACATGATGAATTGGTACTGTTTCAGAGAGGCACTTGTGTACCATAAATTAGAGACGACCTAAGTACCAGATTTATCTGTGATGACAGACCTTCAGGTCTGTCCGCTTCTTTCCCTCTCCCTCGACGGGAGGAAGAGTGGGCAGGCATCCAGCGAGGATTTACTCCCGCGGGGATATGGGGAACGGGAGAGGCTAGGTGAGGATGAACCTCGGACTGGTTTCGAAACACAAGGAAAGGCCAATAATGTATTGAACGCGCACAAGGTTTTTTATTTTGCTTCGGGTAGGTATATAATTTATTCTATGTATGACAATACTCCAGACTCAGACGACACGTTAGTATCTATAGAAGGAGAACCGGAGCATAAGTTGCAGCCAGCGTTCCCATGTCCAAAATGTGGCGCTCAAATCCCCGTGGGTCAACAGTTCTGCAGCACTTGTGGTGAACGGTTCGAATATAGATGTGGCCACTGCGGTGCTGTTGCTGAAACCCTATCCGGGTTTTGCACCAATTGCGGCGGAAAACTATACCAGCAAACACAGTTGGCAAAGCCTTCAGCTAAGAAAGTCAGAAGAACCCGCCAAGAAGAAAAACCAAAAAAGAAAAAGGCAATACCGCAGCCTATCGGTCAGGTTGGCCGCTATCTTATCCTCATAGCTATTATCATTTTCATTGGAGCAATCCTCTACGCTATTGGTACAAGTCCGCAAGGGGAAATGTCTAACTGGCTTGGCGGCGGCTTCACCTTCGGGGGCCAATCCCCGCCTTCAACACCACCCAGTACAGACGCCCAGCCTACACCAAAACCAGCCCCTGATTTACCTCGTTACACGACTGACCAGGTCATAGCTGCAGCAAAGAACCTCAGCCCTGATTGTCGAGCGCCCGCCAAGCGAACCGGCTGAGTTGGCTACTATTGTCCTCAGTATGAGGACGCCGAACCAACTTTTACTGCTAACTATCTGAGTAATGGAATGTGGAGCGTGGTCAAAACCTGCCCGATAAACTCAGAATATAATGGTTCCTGGTTCTTCTACGAGGACACCGGCCAACTGACAGAACAGGATTAGCTATCTCAGGACTCGCTCGTCACCGACGCGGCGTGTAAGCTTTTTCTCATCCATATATTCCAGAAGTGCCTGGGCATACTTCCGGCTGGTGCCCAGCATATCCCGCACTTCGGCGAGGGTCACTTTGCCTTTTGCCTTGGCATAAGTGATAACTTTATCCACCATTTCGTTATAGGCAGAGGCGGAAAAGACTACACCGTCGCTTACCTTTACCACCTGTCGCTGCTCGAGAAGCAAATTGAGCAGGTCAGGTTCGAGCGTTATATCACCGGGTGGAGAATAAGGATTCTGGTTCAGAGCATGAAGGAAGACATCAATTTTTGCCTGCTGCTGCTGAGAAAGTTGAACTCGGTAATAAGGGAGGCGGACAGCTGCTCCCTCTTCGACCAGAATGCCATCATCGAAAAGCCTCTGTAATGCAGGCGAATGCGGCGGTAGGCCGACTTTGCTGCTCAGTTCACCCTTGGGCATTCCCAACCGAGCCGGGAATTTTCGATGATAGTTTTCTACTGCAGCTTCTGCTTTCTTAGCCAATCGTTCCCAACCAGAACTGGCAAAAAGTAGGCTATGCTCCCCCTGCCCTACTGCCACCACCTTTCCTTTTTTAATAAGCTCCTCAACAACCTCATGGGCTTCATCAGCCGCCAGGCCACACTGAACTACCAGCTTCTCCAATTCCAAGGGTTGATTCGCCTCCAGAGTAGCAACTATAACATCTTCTATTGCACCCTCCCCCCTAACTTTCAGGGTTTGGATGATTGCCGGGCGGAACCGGCGATGTCTCGGGGCGTGCGAATTAACAATCTGACCACCTCCCAAGGTATCCATAGGTGAACGGATAATGAAATGGTCAGCTTTAACCAATGCCACTGGTTTAGCCAAGGCGAGTTGAGCCCAGGAAATGTCTCCAGAATCCAGTTTTTCTTTCTCCAGCAGGTGAACTTTAGTCATCACCTCGGCAGTGCCTGTGAAAAAGCTGGCGGCAGCGCCATGACGCAGAGAATGTTTGAGGTCTGAAAGCATGCGAAGCTTTACATCTATTCTCGCTGTCGGCACTAACCAGCCTGGAGAGGTGAGCACATCACCGCGCTCCAATTGAGAAATAGTCACTCCAGCTAAGTTGGCTGCTACACGACTGCCCGGTTTAGCGACATCAATGCGAGTCTTGTGAGTTTGCAGCCCTCGCAGCCTGGCTTTCAGTCCCGAAGGAATGACCTCAACTTCCTGCCCCACCGATAGCGAGCCATCAACCAATGTTCCAGTGACTACAGTGCCGGAGCCAGCTATAGTGAAGGCACGATCTATTATAAGCCTGGGCCTGCCGATATCCTTCCTTGGCTCAGCAGATATTAAAATCCGGTCGATAGTTGAGACCAGGTTTGGTAGCCCCTCACCAGTCACCGCAGATACAGCAATGACGGGAGCTTCAGCCAGAGCCGTCGACTTTATCAATTCCTCAATCTCAAGCCTGACCAGGCTCAACAATTCTTCATCAACCAGGTCCTTCTTGGTGATAACCACAATGCCTTTTCTTATGTCAAGTAAGTCGAGTATAGCTAAATGCTCTCTGGTCTGGGGCATTATCCCCTCATCAGCAGCAACGATAAGCAAGGCTAAATCGATGCCACCTACACCAGCCAGCATATTCTTAACAAAACGCTCATGCCCGGGGACATCAACAATCCCAACTTCCTGCCCACTGGGTAATTTCATCCAGGCAAAACCCAGGTCGATGGTCATGCCACGTTCTTTTTCTTCTGGAAGTCGGTCAGGGTCTATTCCGGTCAATGCCTGTATCAAAACCGACTTGCCGTGGTCTATGTGACCAGCAGTACCTATAACAAACATCCTGTTACTTGTCCCCCACTCCTATTGTAGAACAGCAAATAAAAAACTCTAACTGGCAATCTGCCTCTCCCACTTTGTGGGAAAAATTATAGCTCATTGGTGATACACATTAAACATGTAGCCCCGAGGCTTTAGCCTCGGGAGCCCGACCCTAAAGGGTCGGGACTACATTTTCGGACAACTTGTATTGTAGAACAGCAGGTAAAAAGACTGTCTATTTGCCATTGCGAGGGGCATAAGCCCCGAAGCAATCCCGAGATTGCCACGCTTCGCTCGCAATGACAGAGAGAAGTTACATTATCACTGCTTCAAGCCAGCAACTGCATTGCTCAGCGCCCTCAGCACGACGTCATTCTCTTCAGGAAGAACGGACCTGGGGTCGAGGAGCAGAACATCGCCGCTGATGCGCCCGATAACCGCTGGCTCATTATGCCGCAGCCTCTGAGCCAAGGGCTGGGCTAAGTTTCTTTGACCACCCTTCTCACCAATGGCAACAAGCCTGGTGGAAAGCGTGCTCCCGGGCAAGCTGCCGCCGCCAATCATTGTCTCACCTTCAATCACTTGAGCCAAATCACCGAGAGCCTGTGCCCAAAGTCTGGCACGCCTCTCAACGTCATCCAGAGGCATCGAAATCATTCGCCACACCGGAATCTTCTCCAATGCCTCGCCTTTCAGATAATGAACCAATGTGGCAACTAACCCAGCCAATCTTATTTTGTCAATCCGAAGGGCACGGGCCAGGGGATGTCTTTTTAGCTTATCAACGAATAGCTTTTTACCAACGATAACCCCGGCTTGAGGACCACCTACAAGCTTGTCCCCAGAAAAAGAAGCCAGGCCAACACCAAGCGCAATGCTCTGCTGCACCATGGGCTCTGGAGTAAGCCCAAACGCGGTTGTGTCTAGAAAACAACCACTGCCCAGGTCGTCGAATACAGGAAGGCCATGCTTGTCGCCAAGCGCCACCATCTCCTCAAGGGTAACAGAATGAGTGAAACCTTCCACCCTGAAATTGCTGGCATGAACACGCAAGAGGGCTGCCGTGCGTGGGCTAATGGCCTGCTCATAATCATAGATATAGGTACAGTTCGTAGTGCCAACCTCTACCAGCTTTGCCCCGCTCTGTCTCATCACATCAGGGATACGAAAGCCACCGCCGATCTCCACAGCCTGGCCCCGGGAGACAATCACCTCTTTTCTTTTCGCCAAAGCAGTGAGAGTCAGCAGCACAGCAGAAGCGTTATTATTTACTATCAGGGCTGCCTCGGCTCCGGTCAACTGACACAGAAGCTGTTCGATATGAACATTCCGAGAGCCTCGTGCCCCACTATCAAGGTCAAACTCCAGGTTGCAATAGCCCGCGGCAACCAGCTCCATAGCCGTTGTCGCTTCTCTACTGAGCGGTGCCCGACCTAAGTTAGTATGAAGTATCACACCGCTGGCATTGATAACCGGGCGCAGACTGGATTGTGCCAGCGTCTGTAGCCGAGAGCAAATAGAGTCCACAATCTCATCCAAAGAAGGACATGTGCTGCCATGCGTGATAGCCAGGCGATCTTCCTCAAGGCGTTGGCGAACCAGATCCACAACTAAGCTATGTGGATAAATCTCCCGAAGCTGTCTGATTCGCTCCTCGGAAATCACCCTATCCACGCTGGGAAGACGGCGAAGCTCATTCTCCATAGTGCCCAAATATTCTACTATACCTAGAGCCAATTTCAAAACCAACGATGCTCCTGATTATTTACATGTGTAGCTGCGAGGCTTTAGCCTCGCAGAAGCCTCACCCCGAGGCGACCTTAAAAGGTCGCCGCTACATGTTTTTTTCCTGCACCACCCAATGTAGGTGCTGACCCTCAGGTCAGCACCTTTGCCTCTTCGGTTCGGCCAATGCTACAATACGCACAAATGGACAAAAAAATACCACCCCGCCTGACTGAAAGCGTCAGCGGAGCTGGCTGAGCTTCCAAATTAGGTCCGGGTGACCTAGAAAAAGCCTTATGCGGCTTGCCCTTAATACCTGATAAGAACGTGATTCGGGGCATGGAAAGCCTGGATGATGCCGGCGTTTACAAGCTGAGCGATGACCTGGCTATCATCCAGACCATCGATTTCTTCACGCCTATTGTCGATGACCCCTACGATTTCGGCCAGATTGCTGTCGCCAACGCGCTGAGTGATGTCTACGCTATGGGCGGCAAGCCCCTAACCGCCATGAATGTAGTCTGTTTCCCGACAAAGAAACTGGACATCTCAGTCCTGAAAGATATCCTCAAGGGTGGGATAGACAAGATGAAAGAAGCCGGTGTGACACTGGTGGGCGGACACAGCATAGACGACGCCGAGTTAAAATATGGGCTTTCTGTCACCGGCACGGTGCACCCTGAACACCTGGTGACCAATTCTGGAGCCAAAGTGGGAGACAAACTCATACTCACCAAGCCCTTAGGCACCGGAATCATAAGCACTGCCCTGAAGGCAGGCAAGGCTGAAAAAGAGACAACAGCCAAGATGACGAAGTGCATGGCAACTCTGAATAAACGGGCCTCAGAACTAATGCAGGAGGTAGGAGTTCATGCCTGCACCGACATAACTGGCTTCGGATTCCTCGGCCATGCTTGCCAGCTAGCCCAGAACAGCCAGGTAGGTATCAAAGTCAATTCAGGCTCAGTTCCCATACTCACAGAAGCAAGAGAATTTGCTAAGAAAGGACTTTGCCCCGGTGGCCTAGGCAGAAACAGAGAATTTTACGGCAAAATTGTGGAATTCTCCAACCAGATACCTGATTACATCCAGGACATCCTCTTCGACCCTCAAACCTCGGGTGGGCTGCTTATTTCCCTAGCCCCAGAAAAGGCTGATTTATTAGTGGGCAGGCTGCAAAAAGCAGGCGTGCAGGACGCAGCCATCATCGGAGAAATAATCAGCAAGCCAATGGGAAAGATACTCGTAGAGTAGCAGAAAACACAGGTTTTCCAACTTTCTCACTTATTTGGAAATAAAACGGGCTCCAGTCTGGACCGGAGCCCGATATTTTTGTCTGGTGGAGGCGGGGGAGGGTTGAACTCCCCGTCCAGAAGAAGGTTGCCAGAATCTGCTACAAGCTTAGTCAGCTCTTTTATCTCACCTAGCCAGCCTTTGCTGACCAAGGTCTGGCTGGGCCAGTCGATAATTCTTAGCCAACCTCTATCGACATCAAGGTTGGAGCACCCCGACTTTTCGTCACCCAATCCCAACCCATCGGGGTGAGGTCAGGTTGGATGTGCAGCCTAATTAGGCTGCAATTGGAACTGCTTCGGCAGTTGTCTTTTGCCACCTGTTTTACGAGGTAGATGGCACCTCGACCTGCTATCCTGTAGGCCTTCCACTGTCGAAGCCCTACGCCCCCAAAACTAGGTTTTTAAGGTGCTCTTAGCCCCTCCTCCTCAACGCCCGCCCTATTTCCCTCTCCGTCTCCCGACGGGCCATCGCCTCACGCTTGTCGTGAAGCCTCTTGCCCCGAGCCACACCCAACTCCAACTTGGCGATTCCTCTCTTAATATACAACTTCAAGGGCACTAAAGTCAAACCTTTTTGCATTACCATACCTGCCAGCTCATCAATTTGCCGGCGATGCAATAAGAGCTTACGCGGTCGGTTCGGCTCATGATTGTAGTGACTGCCAGGTTGATAGGCGGCGATGTGCGCATTGACCAGCCACAGCTCACCCCCTTCGGGCCTAGCATAGGCATCACGAATATTCACTCTGCCCGCCCGAATAGACTTTATCTCAGTGCCGGTAAGGGCAATGCCAGCTTCTAAGCTTTCCAGAATATGATAATCGTGATAGGCTTTGCGGTTGACTGCTATCGTCTTTGAGTCCGCCATATATGTTAAAATTCTATCACTATCGCCATAAATAAGATAGAAACAGATGGGAGGAAAACATTCGGCGGTCACAGCCTGTCATTGCGAGCCCTTCGCTTCCTGTCATTCTGAGCCCTTCGCTTCCTGTCATTCTGAGCGTAGCGAAGAATCTAGAGACCCTTCGCTATCGCTCAGGGTGACAATTAAGCAATCTGTAAGGAGTTTATTATGTCAAGTAATTTAAATAAATATTGGTTACTCATTATCGCCTTTTTGCTGGTCAGCCTTGTCTGCGGCGGCATTGTGCTGGCAGTCAAACAAAGCAGCCATAAACCTGTCGAAATTTCCCTATCCCAAACTGCGCCAGTTCAGTACGAAGGAGAGATTTACATCGATGGTGCTGTGGCTAACCCAGGTTTCTACCCATTAAGAGAAGATGACACCATAGCGACTCTTATTCAGGCTGCCGGACTCACGCCAGATGCAGATACAGGCAAAATCAAAATTTATGTACCCAAGACCGTCGAAAGCTCTCGGCCGCAAAGGATAGACCTAAACCGAGCTGAGGCCTGGCTACTGGATGCTCTGCCTGGAATCGGACCAGACAGAGCCCAAGCTATCGTTGACTACCGTAACCAACACGGGCCTTTCAAGAGAATCGAGGACTTACTAAAAGTAGCGGGCATCGGCAGCTCCACTTTGGACAAGATAAGAGATTTAACAACCTTAGAGGATTAAAATCCAGTGACGCTCATTTACCTCAGCGCCGCCTGGGTAGCAGGTATTTACTTAGGCTCAAAAATCGCCCTACCGATAGGCATTATCTGTCTAGGCCTATTGCCCCTATGCCTCATTCCCTTCTTGAGACGGTATAAAAAACACCTGCTTCTAGCTGGATTCTGCCTTTTAGTTTTATTTGGCGGTTGCCTCCGCTTCCAATCAAGCCTGCCCGTAGTCAATGAGCAGCACCTTCAATTCTACAACGACAAGGGAACAGTCGAAATTAAGGGAAAGGTATGCAATGAACCTGAAGCCAGGAACACAGCTTCTATCCTCCAGCTCTCAGCCAGTGAAATACAAATTGATGGTGCAAAAAGGGGAATATCAGGAAAAGCTCTAATACGCGTACCCAGATATCAAGAATATCACTACGGGGATATATTGAAAGTGACCGGTAAGCTGGAAACACCGCCGCAATTCGATGATTTCGACTACAAAGGCTACCTGGCGCGGCAAGGGATCTACTCAATCATAAACTACCCTAAAATAGAAAAGCTGGATACAGCCAAAGGTTTCAAACCGCTGGGTTGGATTTACTCACTGAGAAATCGCCTTTCCCAGAGCCTGTCCCTTGCCTTACCCGAACCACAAGCCTCGCTAGCTCAAGGTATCTTCCTCGGCCTGAGGGGCAATATTCCCTATTCTCTACAGGAAGCTTTCTCAAGAACCGGAACTGCCCACCTGCTAGCCATATCTGGCCTCCATCTCAGCATTATCATAGGCATATTCCTCAGTGCCGCAATCTGGCTTTTCGGCAGACGCTACTCCATCTACATCTGGCTGGCTTTTCTGGCTATCTGGCTATATGCTCTGGTTACCGGCATGCGTCCGCCCGTAGTCCGTGGCGCAGTCATGGGAAGTATGTTCCTGCTGGCCGAATATCTTGGCAGGCAGCGTAGTGCCTCAACGGCACTTGCTCTTGCCGCAGCGGTGATGGTTGGAATTGAGCCTCAAGTTCTATGGGATGCAAGCTTCCAACTGAGCTTCCTGGCTATGGCAGGGCTCATTCTCCTTTCACCCTACTTTCAAGCCTGGGCTAGAAGAGGAGTAGCTGTCACCATAGGCAGGGAAGGAACTGCAGCATCTTTATGTAATTTTGCCGCTGATAGCTTTGCAGTTACTTCAGCTGCCGTCTTAGCTACCTGGCCGGTGATCGCCCACTATTTTGACGTTGTCTCCTTCGTTAGCCTGCCAGCTACTTTCTTCGCTCTGCTGGCCTTGCCAGGCATAATCATCACTTCAGCCCTAGTGGGTGGGACTGGGCTTTTGGCACCATTCTTAGCTCAGATTCTAGGCTGGGTAGCCTGGCTTTTCCTCAGCTACGTCATTCTTGTAGTGCAAGCCTTCGATGCCTTGCCATTCTCATCAGCCAAGTTGAGCAGTATCCACATCTGGCAAATATGGATTTACTACGCTTTTCTGGCTGTAATCATGGCAGCCATCAATTACCGAAAGCAATTAGCCGACTTCATTTTCCGGGCAGCTTCCAAACTAAGCTCTCCAGTCAGCAAAGCTTCAGGGTTTGTCATCAGCCTACCCCAAAAATGGGTCATATTCCCACTTCTAATTGCCACTATCCTGGTTTGGGTTGCCATTTTGAATATGCCTGATGACAAGCTACATGTAAGCATACTCGATGTAGGACAAGGAGATGCCATACTTATCCAAACGCCAAACCGTCAGGACATCCTCATAGACGGTGGCCCAAGCCCTCAAGCAATAGGTCTGGAGTTAGGCAAAAAGCTGCCTTTCTGGGACAGGACAATCGATTTGGTGATTCTAACCCAGCCCCAAGCCGACCATGTCGCCGGCCTTATAGAAGTACTCCAGAAGTATAAAGTGCCACAGGTCATTGAACCGGGGATAGCCTACAGCTCAGCCACTTATCAGCAGTGGCTCAGCTCAGTTGAGGACAAAGAGATTAAGCACGAAATAGCTCGCGCCGGTCAAGAAATCAACCTCGGAAGCGGGATAAAGATAGAGATACTCCACCCTTCGTCGCCTTTGCTCCAGAATACTTCCGATGACATTGATAACAACGGTATGGTGTTACGCTTAAGCTGGAATAAGGTAAGCTTCTTATTCACCGCTGATATCGGCCGCGAGGCTGAGTGGTACCTTGGTGCTCAACGAGCCAATATGAAGAGCACAGTGTTGAAAGTTGCCCACCATGGCAGCCGGACCTCTACCTCCCCGGAGTTTCTGGCTGTAGTTAATCCTGAAATAGCCGCCATTTCAGTAGGCGCCAACAATAGATTCGGTCTCCCACACAGCCAAGTAGTGGACAGACTGGCCGAGCGGCTGGGAAGTGACAGAGTCTACATGACTTCAACTCACGGGACCATCGAGTTCGTAACCGATGGCGAGAGGCTGTGGGTAAAATATGACAAGTAGCCTGCAGAAAACCGACCAAGCCCGCTTAGAAAGATTATGAGAATTTTGTCCCAGTCAGCCCTGTCCAAATAGTCTCCTCTCGGATGGGAATTTAGTCCTATCACCCAGAACCAAATACAAAATCATCCGGCAGAAATATTGACACCCGAAGCACCGCCTGTTAATGTTAGCCAAGGTCTATGGAAAACCAGCCCAACCTACAAAGCAAACAATTACCAGGTGATGCCAAGCAAACGTTGGAACTTGTCGCCTTTCTGGCCCACGAGTTCAAGAGCCGATTAACCTCGATTACTACCTCGGCCAGTCTGTTAGCTGAAGAGTTAGCTCTCCAACACGATGACCCTAAAACCAAGTTAATTAGCAACATTCTAGCTTCGTCTCATTACCTTGAGGCTCGAACTTTAGAGCTGTTAGACTTGGTTAAATTACAAGTTGAAGGTTTCCACTTGGAACTTGAGCCGACGGATATCGATACCATTGTTTATAGAGTAGTCGACCAGCTATTGCCAGCTGTTCGCAGCCGAAACCAATCCTTAACTTTAAATCTAGTACCACATTCCTCAAAAATCATTGCTGACCCTTTAAGGGTAGAGCAGGTTTTGCACAATCTCATATCCAATGCCACAAAGCTGACGCCAAATGGCGGCAACATATCTGTGTCGACAGATAAACAAGCCAGATACATGGTCATCAAAATTCAAGATAGCAGCCCCTCCATACCACCAGAAGAGCAGCGTGAGCTCTTCCAGCCTTATTACCGGCTCAAAGGGGATAAAGACAAACAGATTTCTAGAATAGGCTTAGGTCTTGCCCTATGTCGACATCTGGTAGAGCTACACGACGGTAAAATATGGATTGAAAGCAAAGAAAACAACGGCAACACCTTCGCCTTTACTTTGCCTCTGAATAACAACTAAGATCAGAAATCTCAAAACCAACCGCCCCCTTACTCAGCCTATTGATTTATAGCCCGTTTTGGCGTAGAGTATTAGGCATCTGAACCATGAAGGACTATAGGAGGCAAGCATGAGAAAATTGCTTTGTATGCTGCCAGTAATCTCGATACTAGCTCTTGTCTTGGCTGCTACCGTTTCAGTTAGTGCCCAGGATAATTTTGAGGTGACAGACCTAAGCATCAGCCCAAAGTCCGTCACAGAAGGAGAATCCGTTACCATCACTGCTGTAATAGCAAACACTGATAACACAGAAAGCACTTATAATGTAGAGCTAAAGATAAACGACGAACTCAAAGACACCGAGGAAGGATCCCTGGCTGCTGGAGCCAGTCAACCTGTAGAATTCACAGTTATCGCAGGTGCACCAGGAGACTACAAAGTAGACTTAAATGGCCTATCTGGGTCTTTCACTGTAACAACGCCCTCCGCAACAACATCCTTCTGGGGTATTTTCCCTAAAGAGATATGGATAACCATTGTCGCCATAATCGTCGTATTGCTCGTGCTAGTCATACTGCTTACCGTCATGCCATCACGCAAGAAGCAGCCTGGATCAACTATTAAAGGCACAAAAGGTAAACAAGGGCTACCATCTATGCAAGCAGCAACGCCAATTCCAACTCCAATCCCAGGCCCTGGCTCAATCAGCCCACCAATTGGGCATCCAACCGCAATGCCAACCCAGGCTCCAGGAGCATTTCCAGTGCCAGAACAGTTTCAAATGCCGGGGCAATTCCCTACCCCAGGACCATTTCCGGCACCAGGACCAATGGCTGCCCCATACCCACAATACGCCAGAAGACCTATATTCTCGGTAAGCAATCTGACCATCACACCGAACCAGGTAAAATCCGGGGAGCCAATAACCATCAATACCATAGTATCCAACAATGGCTCAGAGGCAGGCACCTATAGTGTGGTATTGCGAATCAATGGCATGGTCGAAAACATAACTGATCTAATGTTATCGCCCGGAGCAAGCCAATCCGCTACTTTCACGATAATTAAGGATGCTGGAGGTGATTACTATGCAGAGGTAGATGGCTTGGGCGGTGCATTTACCGTTGTACCCCTAGTCCCAGCGAATTTTTCCGTGAGCAATCTGGTCATAGCACCAGAGCGCGTCAAACAGGGGGAAAAAGTTACCATCAGTGCCATAGTAACCAACAACGGAGAGGTCGCCGGCAATTACACCATGGTACTTAAATTAAAGGGCGCCGTCGAAAGCACCGAAGAGATTAGTCTAGGTCCAGGTGAAAATCAGAGGGTAGCCTTTAACATAACCAAAAGCACGCCCGGCTTCTATAATGTGGAAGTGGAAGGCTTAACTGGCAGATTTGTTATCGAAATGGAATGGCAGGGATAGACTAACAAAGGCAGAAACTAAAGCCCTTCCTGACCTGACTCAGGTACTAACTTCCACAACTTATCTGGCCCCTCCACACGGTCAACATATAATACCCCGTTAATATGGTCTATCTCATGCTCTAATGCTTGAGCTAGGAGCTCCTCCCCTTTGAGACGGATGTTCCGCCCCTGTCTATCCTGAGCTTTGACCTTAATCCAAACTGAACGCTTAATTTCCCCTTGATACCCCGGAATGCTCAAGCAGCCTTCTTGTACCAAGCGCTCGCCCTGCCTTTTGACTATCTCCGGATTAATCAAAACCATAACTTCACTACCTGGCATCTCAATCACAGCTATTCTCAGCGGCGTGCCGACCTGAGGTGCAGCCAAACCAACCCCAGAAGCTGCCCTCATAGTCTCTATCATGTCATCGATAAGCCGCTGGACAGACCTATCAATTATGGTTACCTTTTTGGCTTTTTGTCTAAGCACAGGATCTGGCAAAACACGAATACCACGAACTGCCATTTTGCAACCCATTAAACCATACCTACTGGATCCATGTCCACAACCCACCCTCGAGGAAATGCTATGTCCGTCAAGAAGTCATCCAAGCCAGTCCCACAAAGAACTAGCTGCCATCGATAATGTCCTCTAACTCGAGGTACGAAAGCCGGCACAGGGCCAATCAACCGCAAATCAGGCATGCCTCTCCTATCTTTTTCAGCAGCAAGCAAGCGGCTCGTCCTCTCTGCTTCTTTGAGACAAGCGATGTCATTAGTATGACTAAAAGTGAGGCTGGCCAACTGGCTGAAAGGCGGATAACCAAACTTGCGACGATAATTTATCTCCTGAGCATAAAAGGTTAGATAATCGTGCTTTGACGCTGCCCTTATCGCGTAATGCTCTGGACTATAAGTCTGTATAATGACCCTTCCTGGTGTGAAGCCTCGCCCCGCTCTGCCAGCTACCTGACACAAGAGCTGGAAAGTACGCTCCCCAGCCCTAAAGTCAGGTAAATTCAAACCAGTGTCAGCGCTTATCACCCCAGCCAATGTTATCTGAGGCAAGTCCAATCCCTTGGCTACCATTTGAGTACCTATAAGTACGTCAGCCTCATGGGCTCGAAACTTAGTCAAGAGTTCCTCATGTGCTCGCCGACCAGAAGTTACATCTCTATCCCAGCGAAGAATGCGAGTTTGTGGGAAAAAATGCCGGACTTCTTCCTCCACCCTTTGAGTACCAATGCCCAAAAATCTGAGGCGATGGCTAAGACACTGAGGACATTCCACAGGCAGAGTAACGGAATAACGACAATGATGGCAAACTAACTTCCTTGTTGCCGAGTGATAGGTAAGAGATGCTGTGCAATGTGAGCAGCGGAAAACAAAGCCGCAGTCCCGACATTGAACAAAGGTGGCCGTGCCACGCCGATTGAGAAACAAGATCGCCTGCTCATGGTGAGCCAGAACCTCAGTCATGGCTCCAACCAGAGAGCGACTAAAAAGGCTCCGATTCCCGGCTTTCAGTTCGTCTCTTAAATCCACAACCTCAACTTCAGGCAAAGGTGATGGACCATACGGCGTAATGCGCTCTTTGAGCTCAATAAGCTGATACTCGCTCTGTTGCGCCCTGTAAAAAGTCTCCATGTCAGGTGTAGCGCTCCCCAAAATAACTACAGCACCAGTAAGTTCAGCCAATTTTATAGCCACATCTCGGGCATGGTACCGTGGTGACTTATCGGACTGCTTGTACGTCCACTCATGTTCTTCATCAATAACAATCAATCCGAGGTCAGGCTGAGGTGCAAAAAGGGCACTCCTCGGACCGATGACTACATCGCATCCACCTTCCTTTATTCGATGCCACTCATCAAACTGCTCACCTAAAGACAACCCGCTGTGAATCACAGCGACACGACCGGGGAAACGAGAGGCAAAGCGCTCTATCGTCTGTAGCGTGAGCGCAATTTCCGGAACAAGACAAATGCCTCGCTTGCCCTGAGCTACAAATTCAGCCAAAGCTCGAAGGTAAATCTCAGTCTTGCCGCTGCCTGTAACCCCGTGAAGCAGAAAAACTGACGGTGACCTGTGCAGGTTCCGCTGAACTATACAACTTTGAATTCTCTGCCAGGCTGCCTCCTGAGATGAAGTAAGCTTCGGCGGCAATGTCGGAGCAATTCTAAGATGAGCTAAAGGATCACGCCTGACCTCAACCTCCACCACAGAAATCAAGCCACGATTTTTCAAAGACTCAATAACCACCTTCTGGCAAGCAATAGACTTCCTGAGTTCAGCCAAAGGGACAGGTTGAGGCCGCTTAATCAGGAACTCGAGAACCGCTGCTTGCTTATCAGCTTTAGCTTTCCTCAGTCGAATAACTTCCGCCTCAGCCTCACCTGGGTCAATCTGTAGCTTCAAATGAGTAACTAGCTTTGGCTTTACTTTAGTTTCTTCGAGTTGTTGGCTTTTCACCATCAGACACCGCCGCAGAAGCTGTTGCGTAATCGACTCGGTTTTCTTTTTCCCAAACTTCCGCTCCAATTCTCTTATGTCAACCCTATCCTTGTTTTCAAGAAGACGTATAACCTGTATCTGCTCGGGATTAAGCTGCGATAAATCAACATGATCTGGCAAAAGTTGCAAAAAGGTGGCTAACCGTCGCTCAAACCCAGGAGGCAACATCAAGGCCACAGCATCAAAGAGAGGTGAAAGGTAATACTTATTCAACCAGAAGACAACCTCAAGGTGGGCCAAAGACAATAAAGGAAAAGATGTGATAAGACCACTGATTTCCTTAGTGACCTCAAATGAGGGATAATCGCTTACCTTGACAACAATGCCTTGAAGAATCTTAGAGCCAAAAGGCACCCAGACGGCTTGTCCGACATCGATCTTTAGCTCAGGGGGTATTGAATAACAAAAGCTACGGCGTTGAGCGATAGGCGAATTGACCGCCACTTCCGCATATTTCATTCCACTTTTTCAACTTCTCCAGCCACACCCTCCTCAACCACAGCTTCTTCAACTTCACCCTCTTCACCCACGGCCTCTACAACACCAGCTTTTTCAGCAATCTTCTCCCGTCTCTCTTTGAGGCGTGCCTCTCTGGCACTAAGCCGGCGTATGTAATAAAGTTTGGCACGGCGAACTTTGCCATGCCGTACCACCTCAACTTTCTCCAAAAACGGGGAGGCAAAGGGAAAGGTGTGCTCCACACCAACTCCATAAGTAACTCGTCTAACCGTAAAGTTACCACCGCCAGCCCCTCTCCTAACCCGAACTACCAGTCCAAGCAGTGTCTGAACACGCTCCCTGCTAGCTTCTTTAACCTTAAAACTAACCCTTACTGTATCGCCGGGGCTAATTTGAGGTATGTTAGGATTTACCTTAATTTGGCTGATAGAATTGACATTCATTTCTAGCTACATCCCTTCTATAAATTGATTTCAAAGGCTTCACTAAGCAGTCTCTTATCTTCCGGGGAAAGCACAGCTTTTCCCATAAGATCCGGACGCCGCTTCGCAGTCCGCAGCAGGCTTTGCTGGCGTCGCCATCGAGCAATCTCACCGTGATCTCCAGAAAGCAAAATTTCAGGTACTGTCCAGCCACGATATATTGCCGGACGAGTATACTGCGGATACTCCAATAGACTTCCAATGTGCGAATCCTCCGCTAAAGATGCCTCAGAGCCAAGCACTCCAGGCAACAGTCTAACCACACAGTCCACCACTGCCATGGCTGCCACTTCACCACCGCTGAGTAAATAGTCGCCAATGCTAATCTCATCACTGACCAAATGCTCGGCCACTCTCTCATCAACACCCTCATAATGGCCGCAAATAAGAATGAGATTCTGACAACCAGCTAGCTTCCGGGCAATCTCCTGATTAAAAAGTCGACCTTGTGGACTGAGCAGAATAGTCGACGCCGATGACAAGCCGAGTTCCTCATTGATACCCTCCACAGCTTCAAAAATAGGCTCGGGCTTGAGCACCATTCCAGCTCCACCACCGTAAGGATAGTCATCCACAATATGATGCTTGTCATGGGTATAAGCACGAATATCATGAAGCTTAATATCAACTAGGCCGCGTTCTGTGGCCCTCCCGATAATGCTACAGCTAAGCAAACCATCAAACATCTGGGGGAACAATGTCAGGATATCAATGCGCATTCAACTAGCCTCATCATGACCACATTCAGATGTTTTGCCCCCAAGAATCTCTAGTGCGTGAGGCAAAACAGGTAGGATGACCTCCAGGCATTCCTTCACCGCCTTAGGGCTGCCCGGAAGATTAACAATTAAACACTTGCCACGGCTACCTGCGACAGCGCGACTAAGTATCGCCTCAGGCTTTCTCTTCATCGTATCCATTCTCATAGCCTCAGTCAAACCAGGAATAATTTTATCAATCACTTCTAGCGTAGCCTCCGGTGTGACATCTCTGGGAGATAATCCAGTTCCACCGCTAGTTACGATAAGGTCAAGCCCAACTGCATCAGACCATTCTCTAAGTTTCTTTGAAATAATCTCCGCCTCATCAGACACAACCTCATATTTGGCCACCTCAATGCCCAGCCGGCTGATAAATTCCTTGGCAACCTGCCCACTCTTGTCGAGTCGCTCACCACGCCACCCCCTATCACTGATGACAAGGATGCCAGCTAACATCTGCCTATTTTACCATACCGAAGCTAAAGCTCAAAACCGCAAAAATCGACCCATACTTTAGTACTCCCCTAAAGTAAGCACAATTAACCATGATGACACAAGATATTGAGGTTATCTAAAATAAAATCACTACTTATTGAGAAACGTAACCTGGCTAAAATCAAAAACCCGGAAAAATTTATGAAAATAGTGGGAATTTTGGTGGGAAGGGTATTGACAAAGTGGGTAAAGTATGTTCATAATGGTAAACAGTGGGAAAAAGTGGTAAAAGGAGAAGTTATCATGGTAATTGATTGCATTCAATATCGAGTAGCCAATAGCAAGTTGTTCCATTTTCTAAAGGAGAACAGCCGCACCAACCTTGAACTCCAATTGATCCGCTTTTGGGCACGGCATCCCCGAGCCAGGCTAAGCCTCTATACAATTGCCAGCGCCCTAGACACCGCCAAGATTAACTTGAGAGAAGCAATCAGGTCTTTAATCGAAAAAGGTATACTCCAAGAGCAACAAGATGGCAATGACCTGATCACTTACTCACTGGCTAGTGACCCGCAGACACAGGAATACATCGAAGAACTAGCTAGATTAGATTGGAATGAAATAAGGGTCCTAGAAAAGCAGCTAGAAGGGGAAGCTGTACTGGCCTAAACACTAGTTGGAAGCAGATATGTTCCTAGGCGAATACGAATACAAAGTCGACAATAAAGGTAGATTGCCTCTGCCCCCTAAGTTCAGACAAGAACTGGGGGGTGAATTAGTGTTGACTAAAGGACTAGAGAAGTGCGTCGTCATCTATCCAGTGGCTGAATGGCACAAGGTGGCGGACACTTTGTCAGCTCAGGCTGTGCCATCGAGTAAATTCAGGACGATGAACCGGGCTATGTTCGGTACAGCCTTCAGCCTTTCGCTCGATGGTCAGGGAAGGATAGCTCTGCCATCTATTTTACGCAATCGCGCTGAAATAGGTGATACTGCCGTCGTAGTCGGTGCTAACAATTGTATCGAAATATGGAACCCAACTTTTTGGAACTCAGAAAAGACACTGGCTGAAGAGCAACTATGGCAAATCATAGAAAGCCTTGAGGAACAGCGATGAGTCTAACCATGGCTATACCTATTCATAAACCAGTGCTGCTTAGCGAGGCCGTAGAAGCATTACAGGCTAAACCGGGAAAACGCTATATTGACTGCACTTTAGGTTCAGGTGGGCATGCTTCAGCCATCCTGGAAAAGATTCTGCCTGATGGACAACTTCTGGGCATAGATGCCGACCCCGAAGCTATCAACATAGCTAAGCCCAGACTAGCCGACTATATTGGCTCAACTATCATAATAAATGACAATTTCGCTAATCTTGAGACCATCTGCAGAGAAAACAACTTCTTGCCTGTACATGGAATTCTTTTCGACCTCGGTCTCTCCTCCACACAGCTTGAGATTTCTGAACGCGGTTTTAGCTTCCAGCATGATGGACCACTGGATATGCGTTTTAGTCCAGCCCAGGAATTAACTGCGGCCGATATTGTCAATAATCTCCCCGAGGATAAGTTAAGTCAAATCATCAAAACCTATGGTGAGGAGCGTTACAGCAAGCGGATAGCACGGTGTATTGGAAAGAGCCGCCCTATAAGCAGCACGCTCCAACTAGCCAGCGTAGTAGAAAAAGCTATCGGCAGCCGTCACGGCAAGATCCACCCAGCCACTAGGACTTTTATGGCATTGCGCATCGCTGTTAATCGCGAACTGGAAAATCTAGCCACAGCCCTGAAGCAAACTGTCAATTGCCTCGACCACCGAGGCAGGCTGGTAGTTATCAGCTACCACTCTTTGGAAGACCGCATAGCCAAACAATTCATGATTCGAGAAAGCAAAGGATGCCTTTGCCCACCGGACACTCCAGTCTGTCAATGTGGGCATATGCCCAGTCTGAAAATAATATCAAAGAAGGCTATCACGCCATCTCTGACCGAAATTAAACTTAATCCTCGCAGTCGCAGCGCCAAGCTTAGAGTAGCCGAGCGCCTTTGATAATTACAAAACTTACTCATGGGAGGCAAATTGACCTTAAATAAAATTAAAGGAAGGAAACACTACGATGAAGAGGATCATTTCGGCTATTGATGTTGGCACAACCAAAATATGCACCATTACTGGCACTCTCGATTCCGGAGGCAATATGCAGGTCTTAGGGGTCGGTCTCGTGCCATCGCATGGCATGCATAAAGGTATGGTGGTCAACGTAGAAGAAGCCAGAGAATCGGTTGCCGAGTCGATAAGGCGAGCTGAACAGGCAAGCGGGCTAAAAGTGGAATCTGCCTATGTAGGTGTCACAGGCAGACACGTAAGCTCGCACAACAGCCATGGGGTAGTGGCTATACCACGCAATGACCGCTTGGTTAGACACGAAGACCTTAAGCGAGTCCTGTCTTCTGCCCAGCAGGTTAATATCCCGGATGACAGAAGGATACTCCACGCCATACCTCGCAACTATGCCTTAGACAATCAGGAAAGAATTAAGAATCCGGTAGGCATGCATGGCTTCAGGCTGGATGTGGAAACCCACATCATCACCGCTGCCGTATCCTCAGTCCAGAATTTGGTCAAATGTATTCGGAGCGTTGGGGTCGAAATCCAGGACCTCATTTTGGAGCCGCTAGCCAGCGGTGAAGCAGTACTGACACCAGAAGAAAGAGAGGTAGGAGTCATCCTGGCTGATATTGGCGGTGGCACCACTGACATCGCTGTATTCAAAGACGGAAGTATCTACCATACATCAATCATTCCGGTAGCTGGATACCAGGTGACCAGTGATCTCTCAATCGGCCTGGGTTTACCCTTTGAAATCGCCGAAGCTATGAAAAAGAAATATGGTAACGTCTATCCTGAGGTACTAAGTAAAAATCAAGAGTCCACACTGACTGTTGAAGACGGGCACAGCGTTTCCTACCGTGATCTATGTAATATCATCAAAGTCCGCATGGAAGAACTGCTGAGGCTAATTCTCCTCGAAATGCCTGACTCTAACTATGCCTCAATAGCTCCAGCCGGCCTGGTTCTCACCGGCGGTTCTTCCAACCTGGCCGGGTTCGAAGCTCTAGCCAAGGCAACCATACGTATTCAAGCAAGGATTGGTGAGCCTATGGGTGTGTATGGCATTACTGACATCCTCCATGACCCAGCTCAGTCCACCGGGGTTGGGCTCCTTCTCTGGGGAACGAGAAATCATGGTAAACCAACCTGGGAAGCCAAAAAGAGGAATGGTGCCCTTGATGGTTTCATGACATTACTGAAGAAATTCTTCGGTGTCTAAAAATACATAAAAAGGAAGGAGGCTAATTAAAAAAGATGGCAAAGTCAACATTTTCCAACGCACCAGCTCGAATCAGAGCTATAGGCATTGGCGGTGGTGGCTCCAACGCTATCACCCGGATGGTCCGTGAAAGCATCAAAGGCGTGGAATTCATCACCATGAACACCGATGCCCAGGCTTTGGCGCTGTCTGAAGCCCCTGTGCGTGTCCAGCTGGGCGAGAAGCTGACACGTGGGCTAGGTGCCGGTGGCGACCACACCATTGGTGCTGAAGCAGCCGAAGAGAGCCGGCAAACGATTAATGAGGTAATTTCCGGTGCTGACATGATTTTTGTCACTGCGGGAATGGGCGGTGGCACTGGCACCGGCGGCATCCCGGTTGTTGCCGATGTATCCCGACAGAGTGGCGCCTTAACTATTTGCATCGTAACCAAGCCATTCAGTTTTGAAGGTACTCGCCGAAACAAAGTAGCCGAGGAAGGCATACTACAGCTGTGCGACAAAGTAGATACCCTGGTTATCATACCCAATGACCGTCTTCTTGAGCTTTGTGACGCCAAGACCACTGTAGACAATGCCTTCAGACTAGCTGATGATGTGCTCCGACTGGCAGTTCAAGCTATTGCCGAAGTGGTAACCGTCCCCGGATTAATCAACCTCGACTTCGCCGATATCAGGTCAATAATGAAGAACGCCGGGCCTGCCTGGATGTCAGTAGGCAGAGGCAGCGGCCAGAACCGAGCTGTTGAGGCTGCCAGAGCTGCCCTTGCCAGCCCATTACTCGATGTTTCCATAAATGGCTCCAAGGGAGTACTATTCAATGTTACCGGCGGCAGCAGCCTCACACTGTTCGAGTGTAATGAGGCTGCGGAAGTCATTGCCCAAGCGGTCGACCCAGATGCAAACATCGTCTTCGGCGTCGTCTTTAATCCGCAAATGGATGACGAGGTACAGATCACCATTATTGCCACCGGTTTCACCGCTCAATACGGAGCCGGAGTCCCCACTGAAGCTGAGTTGCGTCGTTTACTACGAGGTGTAGCTGAAGATAGCCTCGACGTCCCCTCATTCCTCCGTCGTTCGTCGCATTACCCCGCTGCCCAACCAGTGCCCTCACCCCAGGCCAGAGCACCCCGCTAACCCTCCACCAACCCTCCACCCTCCCCCAATAGAGCGGCAACCCAAATTGCCGCTCTATTTTTTACTTCTTGTTTCATTTTATGTCTATATCCTGCTTGACACCACCTATATATTGGTATAAAATATCTCTATACCACACTTTGTAGGGGTATCCTGATGAAATGTCCCTATTGCGGTGATGCTGAATCAAAGGTAATCGACTCCAGGAGCATAGGTGATGGCATTAGACGTCGCCGTCAATGTCTTCATTGTGGAACCCGCTTTACTACCTACGAACATATGCAATCCAGAAATCTTTTTGTAATTAAAAAAGACAACAGGCGCGAGGAGTTCAACCGAGATAAACTGCTGGCCGGCATTCGCAAAGCCTGTGAAAAATGCCCACTGCCGACCGGTAATATCGATAAGCTTGTGGACAATATCGAAGCTGATCTTTATCGCCTGGGCAAAACCGAAGTCCCCAGTTCCGTCATCGGCGACATGGTAATGGAAAGGCTGCAGGAGCTAGACCATATAGCCTATATTCGCTTTGCCAGCGTCTACCGCGAGTTCACCGACATTGCCGCATTAAAACAGGCAGTAGATACTCTTGTAGACACTGAATCCAAGGCACCACCAGCTGGTCAACTGCCACTCTTATCACAAGAAGAACTGACCATCTTGGGGCAACGTCATCGGAGGCGGAGGTAAGTGGCTGCTCGACAGAATAAGAATCAACCCCGAACCTCCAATCATAACCGCATCGCCCGGGCTATTTTCGCGGCTGCTGAGTCTACGGGCATAAATGATAGGAAACTGCTCGAGGAACTCACTGGTCAAGTAATTCAAAGACTAGAGTCAAGACCAGCCTTACCGGGAATGGAACACCTCGTCCCGAGGCAGGAAAAAAAGCAGACACCATCTGCCTCCCAGATCGAAGTGGCAGTTCAAGAAATCCTGGCTGAGAAGACCAAGATAGCAGAGCCGCCCGCGCCTAAATTAGAGGCTGAAGTCAAACCGAAAGCCACGAAAATTAAAATAGCAGAAAAACCAGCGCCCAAGACGGAGACCAAAGCTAAACTGAGGGTAGAAGTAACTCAAAACGCTCTTACAGTCTTGGAAAAGAGGTATTTGAAAAAAGATAGCCAGGGAAAGGTCATTGAGACACCAGATGAGATGTTCCGACGTGTCGCCAAGCATATTGCCTCAGCTGAACATGTCTACAACCCCAAGGCAGACATTGTCGATTGGGAAGAGAAGTTTTATCAGTTCATGACATCTCTGGAATTCCTGCCCAATTCCCCAACCCTAATGAATGCCGGACGAGAACTGGGACAACTCTCAGCTTGTTTCGTTATACCTGTTGAGGATTCCATGGAATCAATTTTTGATGCTGTAAAATACACAGCTTTAATCCACAAAAGCGGCGGCGGCACCGGCTTCTCCTTTTCCCGTCTCAGACCAAAGAGAGACAGGGTGGGTTCCACCGGCGGTGTCGCTAGCGGTCCAGTATCTTTTATGCGAGCCTTCGACACAGCTACCGATGTAATCAAGCAGGGTGGCATGCGCCGAGGTGCCAATATGGCTATCCTCAACGTCGACCATCCCGATATCCTGGACTTCATCACAGCTAAAGAAGACCAAAGAGCGCTAACTAACTTCAATCTATCGGTCGCCGTAACCAACGAGTTCATGGAGGCTATAGAAAAGGACAGGGAGTACAATCTAGTAAATCCACATACCAAAGAGGTGGTCGAAAAACTCAACGCTAGAGAGGTCTTTAGAAAAATCACAGAGACGGCCTGGCGTACTGGTGACCCTGGCATCGTTTTCATTGATAACGTAAACAAGAATAATCCTACACCAAACTTAGGCAAAATAGAGAGCACCAATCCTTGCGGTGAACAACCTTTACTGCCCTTTGAGTCCTGTAATTTAGCCTCAATCAACCTCTCCAAAATGGTCAAAAACGAAGACGGCAAACCTGAAATTGACTATGGCAAGCTGGGCCAGGCTGTCAGGCTGGGTATCCGCTTTCTCGATGATGTCATAGATGTTAATAAATTCCCACTGCCTCAAATCGAGAAAATGACCAAAGCCACCAGAAAGATAGGGCTTGGCGTCATGGGATTTGCTGATATATTGATCAAGCTCCGCATCCCCTACAACTCTGATAAAGCATTAGAAGTGGCTGAGAACGTCATGCGCTTTATATCTGAAGAGGCGACCAAGGAATCAGTGAGACTGGGAGAGGAACGAGGCCTATTCCCTGCTTTCAAAGGCAGCATTTACGATACAAACAACGGGTTAAAACCTAGGAATGCTTCGCGGACTACCATTGCCCCCACCGGGACATTAAGCATAATTGCCAGCTGTTCTAGTGGCATCGAGCCCCTCTTTGCCCTCAGTTATACTCGCCATATCCTGGACGGCCAACAACTAATAGAAGTCAATCCCTACTTCGAAGAAACAGCCAAGAAAGAGGCCTTCTATTCCCCGGAACTAATGCAACAGCTCGCTGAGGGGAAAATGCTGCGAGATGTTGAGAATGTACCCGATTGGGTAAAAGACGTCTTTGTCACCGCTCATGACATAACGCCTGAGTGGCACGTGAGAATGCAGGCAGCTTTCCAGAAGTTCACCGATAGCGCCGTTTCCAAAACAGTCAACCTTCCGCACGAAGCCACAACGGAAGATGTAGCTCAAGTATACATGCTTGCCTACAAGCTTGGATTGAAAGGGATAACCATCTACCGAGACCGAAGCCGCGAAAGCCAGGTTCTAAACATTGCTCACATAGAAGAGCCACGTGAAGCCAAGCTCACACCAAGGTCACGACCCAAAGTTACCAAAGGAATTACCGAGCGAGTAACCACCGGTTGCGGTTACATATATGTCACCGTAAACTTCGACGACAAAGGTATCTGTGAAGTCTTTTCCAGCCTAGGAAAAGCCGGCGGTTGTGCCTCGGCACAACTGGAAGCTACCAGCCGACTAATCTCCTTAGCCTTAAGGTCAGGCATCGACCTGGGCTCTGTAGCCAAACACCTGCGTGGCATTCGATGCCCGTCTGTCGCCTGGGAGGAAGGGCGTGCTGTTCTCTCCTGCGCTGATGCTATCGCCAGCGTACTAGAGAAATACACTAAAGCCAAAGACACGGACACCTCCAAGGACTTTGGGGTAGCTAAGAACTGGGCAGGGCAATGCCCTGAGTGTGGTAACATCCTGATTTACCAGGAGGGCTGCCATATTTGCCCCAGTTGCGGCTATACTAAGTGTGGGTAGGTGGCAAAAGCATACTCTAAAGGGAAGCAGTTGTGGATAACCGCGAGCATAGCTACTCTCAAGCCTTCAAGCAAATAGCCAGGACCGCTAACTCGCCTCTACCTTTGAAAAATGTCCTAAATTCTGCGGCCAAAAGCGCAGCCAAAGCATTGAAGGCTGCTGGATGCTCCATAATGCTTCTGAATCCCCAAAAGGAACACTTAGACATCATAGCCGCCTATGGCCTCAGCGACCTGTATCTCCGAAAGGGCGCATTGAAAGCCAGTAGAAGCCTCCCTGAAGTACTAAATGGTAAACTAGTAGCTATCTTTGATGCTACACAAGACGAGCGAACCCAATATCCAGAAGCCGCCGAAATGGAGGGCATAAGCTCCGTACTGGCAGCTCCCATCCCACAGAGAGGAGAGGTAGTTGGAGAAATCCGAATCTACACTCGCGAACCGAGAAAATTCTCACAAGCCGATAAGGATTTCCTGGCCACTGTGGCTAACATAATCGCCGTTGCCTTAGAAAAAAACGAACTTTACCAAGTATTGAAAGCAGAACATGAGGAAACAGTAACCAAAAGGCGAAAACTTACTGAGACTCCTGAATTACCTTCATCTTCACTGAGACCGTCCAGCTTCGGCCACCCCAGCGAAGAGGAATTCGCCAAATTGCTTGATTTCTACCGCATTGAGTGGCTCTATGAACCCCGCTCTTTCCCTCTAGCCTGGCAGAACGGCAAAGTGGTAGAGATGTTTACTCCCGACTTCTACCTACCAGAGCTAGATCTCTACATCGAGCTCACTACCCTAAAGCAGAGCTTGATTACAGAGAAGAATCGCAAATTGCGCCGCCTCAGGGAGCTCTATCCTGAGATCAACATTAAGCTTCTCAACAAGAGCGATTACCTCAGACTACTAGCCAAATACGGCTACGGACGTCTGGGTGGAACAAAGGTGAAAGGGATAGACCTAGTCCTTTTCAGTCACACTCAAATCCAACGGCGTGTTAAAGCCTTGGCAAAACGCATATCACGCGATTACATGGGGAAGAAATTGGTCCTTGTCGGTATCCTTAAAGGTGTCATGTGCTTCATGGCCGACCTAATGCAACACATCACCCTACCACTTAACGTGGACTTTATGGCAATCTCATATTATGGCACCGATGACGAGTCAGCAGTAAAGATAACCAAAGACCTCGATACCAGCATAGCCGGGCTTGATGTGCTGATGGTCGAAGACATCGTAGACACCGGGATGACATTAAACTACGTTCTTAACCACCTGGCATCGCATAACCCAGCCAGCCTGCGTGTTTGCACTTTGCTGGATAAGCGAGTCCGCCGCCTTATTGACGTCCCGCTCGACTACATAGGCTTTGAGATCCCCGATGAATTCGTCGTCGGTTATGGGTTGGACTACCACGGGGAATATAGAAATCTACCTTTTATCGGTGTGCTTAAACCTAAACTGATTGAAGAGGATGGCAAGAAATAAAAAAATGCCCCAAGTAACCTTGCCCTTCCCGGTTCCTCATCATTCTGGCACTTTTCGGCCTTCGCCTACCTCGCACCAGCTCCTCTGCCTCCCCGGTCTTAGCTTGATTACTCGGGACAAAAAATACAATAGCACATTCTTTACATTTTGTCAAGCCCCCCTCGGATGATATATAATATTTTTGTTGCCAAATTAGATAAAATCACAGGTTGTTCTTAGTTAGATAGAATATTTACCTAACTCGACAGACTATTTTTTCCGGAGTATGTGATGGGAAAGATTTATATAATTGATGTAACCAACCGAGACGGCGTTCAGACAGCCAAACTAGGCCTATCCAAACTGGAAAAAACAATGATAAATATTTATCTGAATGAGATGGGTGTTTTCCAGTCAGAGCTTGGCTTTCCTACCACTAAACATGAAACAAATTATATCAAGGCAAACCTTGAGCTAGCTGAAATGGGCGTTTTGCAACCTATTCGCTTGGGCGGGTGGATTAGAGCAACGGTAGAAGACGTTGAAACAACTTTCAAGCTCGTCCCGAAGTTAAAGCACCTCAACGTCTCAATCTCGACATCTGAGCAAATGATTCAAGGTAAGTTTCTAGGCAGAAAGACAAAGGACGACATCACACAGATGATGGTTGAGGCTGTAGATGCTGCTCGTTCACATGGTACCGAATCCATAGGTGTGAACGCCGAGGATGCCTCAAGAACAGACTTAGCTTACTTAATCAAGTTCGCCTCACAAGCCAAATTGCACGGCGCTGACAGGTTTAGGTACTGTGATACTCTTGGCTACGATAATCCATTCACCATTTACGAGACTGTGAATGCGCTGGCCAAGGAAGTATCCATGCCGATTGAGATTCACTGTCATGGCGACCTTGGTATGGCCGTAGCTACTTCCATTGCTGGAGCTAAAGGCGCTATTGATGGCGGGCAAGACGCTTATATTAATACAACTGTTAACGGCATCGGAGAACGAGCTGGTAATGCCGACCTTCTAGCTACAGTTTTGGCAATAACCAAATCTAAAGGTTTTGCTGGTAAATATAAACTAGGCAGACCGATTGACCTATCAAAATCGTGGAAAACAGCCAACTTTGCTAGCTACGCTTTCGGCGTTCCCATCCCGATAAACCAGCCCGGGGTCGGAGCCAATGCCTTCGCCCATGCTTCTGGCATCCATGCCGACGGAGTTCTGAAAGACCCACAAAATTATGAGTTATATGATTATACCGAGCTAGGCAGAGGCACACCAGTCACTGTAGAAACAGGTAGAGAGATATGCTCGGGCGAATATGGAGGTATTTCAGGCTTCAGGCATATAATGAGAAAAATACAAGAGAGGATGGGAGGAGAAATAGAAGAGGAGATAGAGGAGAAAATAGAGGTATCATTTGCTAACGCCGCAGAGGCAGAGAAAATTCTGGAACTGGTAAGATACGCTAATGTGTGTGCACAGAAGCCGCTTGTCGAGGATGAGTTACTTTTTATTGCCCAATATCCGGACATCGCCAGGAAACTGCTGACACTAGCACCTCTGTCGTAGTCACGCTCCTCTTAAAACAAAGGTATATATTTCACAAAGTAGACTGCTTTAGCCAGCCCGACTGTACACACCAGTGGAAATAAATCTAACACCAATCGGCTTCGTCAAAAACAGCATAAAAGAACCGAAAAGAGAAGACTGGCAAACGGTTACCTCCGAGATAATAATCAAGGAGGACTTGAAGGAAGCCCTCAGCCGGATAGACGAATTCTCCCACATCATCGTCATCTACTGGATGCACAAAGTACCCCCATCGCAGCGCTCAGTAATAAAAGTACATCCCAAAGCCAACCCTGACCTGCCCCTCGTCGGTGTCTTTGCCAGCCGCAGCCCGGCACGCCCCAATCCAATAGGTATAACTACCGTCAAACTGCTGGAACGCCGGGATAATGTTCTCAAAGTCATAGGCCTTGATGCTATAGATGGGACGCCAGTGCTGGATGTTAAGCCCTATATCCCCGGCAATAACTCCTCCACCGGGGCAAAGACCCCTGGCTGGCTAACAAAGTGATTGTCCCCTTAATGCGATGTGCCTCTTTAAGAGAACGTTTATCAATATTCTATTTACAATGTAGTTGCGACCCTTTAGAGTCGCCTTTTTATAGCGAGGCTAAAGCCTCATAGCTACATTTGTAAACACCCCCCTTGAAGAAGAGTGTTTAGCAAAGGCTCAACCGTGTCATCCTGAGCCCCTCTTCCATGTCATCCTGAGCGCAGCGAAGGATCTTGAAACGAGAAATCTAGGCCCTTAGCTTCGTGGAGTTCGATCTTAGCTGGATTCTTCGGTCGCGGCGTTTATCCTGAGCCAGATATTTCAGTCGTTTCGCTCCCTCAGTATGACAGAAGGCGAAGGGTTCCCTCAGAATGACAGGTTTACCATTTGTAAACAATTTTCCCTTCAGCTCATTTGACATCTGCTTATTACAACATTAATATAACTCTCAGCGCGGGTGTAATTCAGTGGCAGAATGCTTGCTTCCCAAGCAAGACGTCGGCAGTTCGAATCTGCTCACCCGCTCCATAGTCAGCTTTGAAAAGAGGTTCACGACTAGTCTGCCCTGAACTTGACCAGATAGCAGCCAGATACTAGCACCCCAAACCCGCTGCCACTCCTTGCCGGTTATTAATACAACGCTCGTTCGTAGAACACTTATACTAGTATAGATAGTTACAGGTAGTGTAAATCGGCTATACTATCGGCAATTGATACTGTAACATTTTGGTCGGTTGGGGTTGAAAATAGGAGAGAGACCTCACAGAATTAAAGATGGCTTCAAGTAGGCTAATCTTTAGATTAAGGAGGTCTCTCAATGGAAAGCATAGACGGGTTAGCAGTAAAACTCAAGGGGGATGTGGGGAGGTGGGAGGAGGAAATCTTTAAGTGGAGTTGTATGTTAGCTCAGGAGTTAGCCAAGACTCTGCTGGAGAATATAGACAAGCAGCTAATGAAGGAAAGGGACCAAAGTCTTAAAGTAGAGTGTCTCAAGGAGCACCGGGTAAGTACTATCTTTGGAGATGTCAGGATAAGACGAAGGCTATATCGAGATAGCAATGGTGAGAACCGTTTCCTCCTGGATGAGAAGATGGGACTGGATAAAGGTTGTCATGTAAGCCCTAAGGTAAAGGAAATGGCTACTTTTATCTCCAGCCACTTCCCCTTCCACAAATCCGAA
>Ga0194112_10000477_pt1 | contig 58615 bp, 53 predicted proteins | sample TA2MahC400mmetaG_FD_146191 | JGI IMG/M metagenome (GOLD analysis project Ga0194112, IMG submission 146191) | Freshwater microbial communities from Lake Tanganyika, Tanzania - TA2015016 Mahale Deep Cast 400m | ecosystem: Environmental > Aquatic > Freshwater > Lake | place: Tanzania: Lake... | reverse complement strand
CCCGCCCGACGCGGCCTCCGCAGAGGCCGTCGTCCTTTGAAACTGCTGATGACTCTTGGGCAGAGGGTTCAGAGCCTCAATCAAATCGAAAAACCATCACAACCTTTCGTACGGTGAAACAAATGGGCTAATCGCGAGAGGAAATAATCACGTCAGTGATCTGGCCGTGGACCTCATAGTTGGGGCCGGGGGACGCACCGTATTGGCCGACGTGCAACGCGCCGGGCCAGCGATCGGTCTTGATGTCACCAGCTTTCTCAGCGACAAGCTGGCCGTCCTGATAGAGCCGCAGCGTTTTGCCGTCGGAGGTCGCGCGCAGATGCGTCCACTGGTTCAACGCAACCTTGCCGCCGTCGCAGACGACGCCACCGGCGTACCAGCGCCATTTGCCGCCGATGGCTTGGAGGAACCAGCCCGCTCCTCCCCACGCGCCGCAACTGACCACGACCGGCATCTTGCCGGGCTTCTCCAACTTGACGCGGCACTCGACGGTGAGCGGATGCGTCAGGTCAAACGTCTTGCAGTGCGGCAACGTGCCGTGACCATTGTAGCGAACCACATCGTTGGCTGACGCTGCGGGGACGGTGACACTGGCGTGGCTCGGCTGGCTGCGGTCGGCGCCGGAGACGAAGATCAACGTGTAGTCGTGTTTGCCGGCGGGCGGCTCGGTGTCGGTGAAACGTCCGGCGGCAGTCTGCGCGAGCAGCGCGCCGTCGCGGTGAATCTCGGCCTCGACACCGATGGTGCGGGCACTGCGTTCCCACGTCAACAGAACCGCGCCGTTGTTGTTCACGCGGGCTTCGAGTTTCACGCCGTCGGGCAACGGCGGCGGAATGAATATCCGACTTTGTCCGGGTTCGATCTCGGCGCCGGGCATGTCCACGCGCGGGTTGGCGAGTACGGCGGCGCGGGCTTGCTGGATGGTGGCGAGCATTTTCGCGTACACGGGGTCGTTGGTGGAGGTAAAGCTGATGACAGCTTCCCCGGAGCGGTCGGGCCTGACCAGTTCGCGCTTCGCAAACATTTCAGGGGGCTGCACTGCATGGGCGTACCGGTTCCAGAGCAGGCGAATCCGTTGGCGCTCGGTCGTGACTTCCCGGTTGCGGCAGAACGAGAGGTCGCCGGCAAGCGGGGCGCGAAGGATGCGGCTCATCTGCGGATCGCGAAGATTGATCCAGTCGTTCTCGAAATAGCTGGAGTGGCATTTCATACACCCGGCGTCCTTCATCTGCATCTTGAGCGAAGCGACCACATTGCTCCAGCCGGCGGTCCTGCAACCGGCGGCGGTCTGGTCCCAACTGCCGTGGTAGAGGCCGTTGCTGTCAATCCATGCGAGCAAAAGGTCGCGCTCGGTGCGTGTGAGATTCGGGATGCGGTCCTCGTGTCCGCTGACGAGCAGCGCGGCCAGCGGCGCGGCACCGGAGCCGTGGGCGCGGGCGGGGAAGATTTGCGACGACCAGAGCGCAGTGCCGTTCATGCAGTCAATGCCGGAAATGTAGTGGGCGGTGAGCTGGGTGAGGTTGCGGTTGGCGAGGTTCTCGTAGCTGATATTGAAGAACTCGGTCCAGCCGCCCGAAAGATCGAGGCCGGCAGCGATGCCTTTGGGGCCGCCGTGGCATGAGACGCAATGTTTGTCGAGAACCGGCTGCACCATCGTCGGGTAATCCATGTAGCCGGTGCCCCAGGATTCCGTTTTCAGTTTCAACGGGGGTTTGCGGAGGTACTCGCGCGCGGCGGCCATGTTGATGGGTGTGCCGTATTTCGGTTCGTGGCAACCGATGCAGGAGCGGATCGTCCCCGGTGCCGCTTGGACGAACGTTCTCATGCTGCGCAGCATCCGGCCTTCGGCATCGAGCGCCTGCAGATAAAGAGCGCGACCGGACGGCGCTTCAAAATAGGCGGAACCACTCGCGTCCACAGGGACAATGCCGTGATAGATTTTCGCGCCAAACGCAAGGGCGGCGCTGACGAGAAATGTCTGGTTGAACGGACTGCCCCCCATTTTGCTGCCGCTGACGCGCGAGGTCTCTTCGAGAACGCGAAGCCACTTCACTTCGCCGCGGGCGACGCCGTCCATGCCGTTGTAGATGTCCTGCACAAAGAACCGCCCTGTCTTTGCTGACGGGTCGGTCGTGTCTGGCAACACCGGCGGAACACGACGGGGTTTGACGAGCATCGGCGAGTGAAGGCAGATATCCGGGTCGGACAACAAGGTGAACCGGTCGCCCCGGCGATTCATCATCTCGATGCAATTGCGTTTTGCGCCTTGCGGGCGGCCGCTGAAGATGACCACGTTGCTCGACAACGGCCACGGCTCGCACGACGCGCCCTTGTCGTAGGTCGGCTGGTCTGGATTTTCAAGGTTCGTGATCGCCTTCGGGTCGTTCTTGCCGACGCGCGGATCAATGAAGGCAATCGAACCGTACGGCGGCGCGTTGTGCTTGGTGAGCGCGCCGACGATGAGATGCGTGCCCGGCACGGCGCGCGCATCAAGGATCGCTTCCGGGAAAACCATGTTGTTGGCATAGAACGCCGTCTCCTGCGTGCCGTCGGGATTCATCGTCCAGAGCGACTGGATGGTGAGCGCGTTCTTGTCCACGTACTCCCAACGGCCAAACAGGATGCGCCCGTCCGGAAGGATGGACGGATCGAACTCGTTGACATTATTGACGGAGATTGGCCGGATGCCGGAGCCGTCGGCGTTCATCACGTGGAGGATGGCGACGCCGGTGTTATTGCAGGGCACGAGACCGCTTGCACGTGTGGAAAGAAACACGATACGCCCATCGGGCAAGTAAGCAGGGGCGAAGTCGTGCTGGCCTTTGAACTTGCCTTTGTAAAGATCACACGACGGCGCAGGGTCCGTGATCCGTCGCAATCCCCTCCCATCAATGCCGATCTCGTAAATGCTCGTGCTGCCTTCTGGTTCACCCTTGAAACAGAAGATGACCTTCTTTGCATCCCACGACAGTTCCGGGTGGTTATACACGCCGACACCGAGCGTGCCCGGCGTGCCCTCATCTATCACAGGACGAATCCTCCACGTTTCCTTTGCCTCCGACGGATTTTCCAAGACGTAAATGCCGCCGCCGCCCGGCGGCCATTTGTAACAGGTATCGTAGATGTGGATGCCGGTGTAAGAATGGTGCTTGGTGAACAGCAAGGGCGCGTCGAGCATCTGACGCATCGCGTCCTGGGCGTCCTGCGCCAGCGACACGGTGGCACCGAGCACAATCATGATTATCATGTTCATACCATACCTGTGTGGTTGTTGTAACATGTTCACGGCATCGTGGCGATGGTTTTTCTGTTGCGCCATCGGCCTCTGACCGCTATTTTGCACGCGCTTTGAGCACTTTCCCGCAATTGAATATTGGTCTCGTTGGCGCCGGCATCGTTGGCGGCGGCGTGGTGAAGAACCTCACCCGCAACGCCGGCCTCATCGCCGAGCGCATCGGCATTCGGTTGAACCTGAAATGGGTATGCGACAAGGACGCCGCGCGCCTCGCCGCGCTGCCCGTGCCGAAAAACGCCCGGACTTCCGACGCCCAACAACTGCTCGCTGACCCCGACGTGCCGGTCGTCGTGGAACTGGTCGGCGGCACCGGGTTTGCCAAGACGCTCATCCTCGATGCGCTGCGGCGCGGCAAGATTGTCGTCACGGCCAACAAGGCGTTGCTCGCGCATGACGGCGAGGAGATTTTCGCGACAGCGGCAAAGAACAAAACAAACATCTTCTACGAGGCGAGCGTCGCCGGCGGCATTCCGATCATCAAGGCGTTGCGCGAGGGATTCGTCGCCAACCAATTCCCACTCATCTACGGCATCGTCAACGGCACCTGCAACTACATCCTCTCCCGCATGAGCGCGGAGGGGAAAGATTTCAACGATGTGCTCGCCGAAGCGCAGAAACTCGGCTACGCGGAAGCCGATCCGGGGCTGGACATTGACGGCATTGACACGGCGCACAAGGCGACCATCCTCGCCTCGCTCGCGCACGGTTTCTGGACCGGCTACGACAACGCGTACGTCGAGGGCATCCGTCACGTCTCGCAAATGGACATCCAGGTCGCGCGCGAACTGGGCTACGCCATCAAGTTGCTGGCGATCATCAAGTCAACCGACGGCGCCGTCGAAGTGCGCGTGCATCCCACGTTGATTCCGCAACGGCACGTGCTGGCCAGCGTCAACGGCGTCTTCAACGCCGTGGCGGTGCGCGGCGACGTGGTGGGCGACACGATGTTCTACGGGCGCGGCGCCGGGGCCGACGCCACCAGCAGCGCGGTCATCGCCGACCTCGCCGATGCAGCGTTGAACCTGAAGTTTGGCAGCGTCGGGCGCGTGCCGGCGTTTGTGTCGCACCGGCTGCACGCGAAGCTGCGGACGATTGACGAAGTGGAGTCGCGTTACTACCTGCGATTGACCGTTGCGGATCGCGCGGGTGTGATTGCGAAGATTTCGAAGGTGCTTGGCGACGCGAAGATCAGCATCGCGTCGGTGTTGCAACGCGAATCGGAAACCAATATCGTGCCGTTGATCATGATGTTGCACACCGCGAAGGACCGGGCGGTGCGCGACGCCGTGGCGAAGATTGACCATCTCGACGTGGTGAAAGACAAGACCGTGGTCTTGCGCGTGGAAAGTTTCGAGTAGCGCCATGACAGAAATCGAACAAAGGCAGACCGAGAGTCTGCGGCGCTTGGGTATTGCTGGCAGACTGCAAATGGCGTTCAGCATGTTTGATTTCGCGCGTGAACGTTTGGCGACCTTCCTGCGCAGTCGGAATCCCAACTGGTCGCCGGAGCAAATTCAGCGTGCCATAGCCGACCGCATGAAGAGCAAACACGCATGAGCATGACCCAGCAAGAGGTATTCGAGACGGTCGTGCGGCTGTTTGATCAGGTCGGCGTCCGTTACATGTTGTGCGGTTCAGTGGCCGCCATGGCGTACGGCGAGCCTCGTTACACCAACGGCTTCGATTTCGTCATCGCGGTTGCCCCATCGAAACTCGATGACTTTCACCGCGCCTTCTCGGAGTCGGGATTTTATGTGCCAGCCGTTGACGTGATGTTGGATGAGTTCCGCCGGCACAGGCAGTTCAACCTGTTGCACAACGACACGGGGATCAAGATTGACTGCATGGTCGTCAAAGTGACGCCCTTTGGGCGCGAGGAATTCGAACGTCGGCAACTGCGTCAAGTGACAGCGACGTGCGTTGCCACTGTGGCACGGCCCGAGGATGTCATTCTTGGTAAACTCGAATACTGCAAGATGGGACAATCGGAGAAACACCTTCACGACATTCGTGGCATCCTGCGAGTGTCGGGCGCAGAAATTGACCTTGATTACGTACGCCGGTGGGTTAAAGAACTCGGCCTTGAACAGCAATGGAACCTCGTCCAACCAACCTAATCACATGGCACTGATCGTACAAAAATACGGAGGCACATCCGTCGGCAACCCCGAACGGATCAAAAACGTTGCCAAACGGGTGCTCGAAACGCAGCAGGCCGGCAACCGCGTTGTCGCGGTCGTCTCGGCCATGAGCGGCGTGACCGACAACCTCATCAAGCTCGCGAAGGAAGTTCATCCCGAACCCGATGAGCGCGAGATGGACGTGCTGCTCGCCACGGGCGAGCAGACCACGATCGCGCTGTTGGCGATGGCGTTGCACGGCCTCGGCGCGAAAGCCACCTCGCTCACCGGCGCCCAAGCCGGCATCGTGACCGACGGCGTCCACACCAAGGCCAAGGTCGCCAACATCACCCCGAAGCGCGTTCACCAGCTTCTCGACGACGGACACGCGGTCATCATCGCGGGCTTTCAAGGCGAGACGCCGGAGGGGCACATCACGACGCTGGGCCGGGGCGGCAGCGACCTCAGTGCCATCGCCATCGCGGCGGCGGTCACGGCGGATGTCTGCGAGATTTACACCGACGTGGACGGCGTCTATACCGCCGACCCGCGGATCATTCCCGACGCGAAGAAGATTCCCGAGATCAGCTATGATGAGATGCTGGAGATGGCCGCGCTCGGCTCGAAAGTCATGCAGGCGCGCTCGGTCGAGTTCGCCAAGAAATTCAACGTCGTCTTTGCCGTCCGCAGCAGTTTCAACAACAACCCAGGAACCATCGTGAAAGCCGAAACAGCCAAAATGGAAGATGTCGTCATCCGCGGCGTTGCCGTGGACAAGAAACAAGCCAAAGTCACCATCGCCGGCGTGCCGGACAAACCGGGCGTGGCCGCGAAAGTCTTCAAGACCATCGCGGACGCCCACATTAACATTGACGTCATCGTGCAGAACGTCAGCGCCCAGGGGCACACGGACATTTCGTTTACCGTGGGCGACACCGATGCCGCCAAGTCCGTGAAGGTGCTCCAGCCCGTCGTCAAAGAGATTGGCGCCAGCGGCGCCACCTCCACCGGCGACATCGCCAAACTCAGCGTCGTCGGCATCGGCATGCGGAGCCATCCCGGTGTGGCGGCGAAGATGTTTGAGACGCTGGCCAACGCGGGCGTGAACATCGCCATGATCTCCACCAGCGAGATCAAAATCAGCGTCATCATCGGACTGGCGGACGCGGACAGGGCCGCGCGCGCGATTCACGACGCATTCAACCTTTCGAAGTGATGGAGACCACCATGAGCGAGACAGCCAAACTGGAACTTGATGGAAAGGCATACCAGCTGCCGGTCATCGTCGGTTCCGGCGGCGAGCGGGCGCTTGATATTTCCTCGCTCCGACAGACCGCCGGCTGCATCACGCTGGACGACGCGTATGCGAACACCGGGGCATGCCAGAGCGCCATTACATACATTGACGGCGACCAGGGAATCCTCCGCTATCGCGGCATCCCGATTGAAGAACTGGCGGAACATTCGACCTTTATCGAAACTGCGTTCCTGCTGATTTACGGTCGCCTGCCCGTGCGGGCGGAAATGCGGCGCCTTTCGGACCTCCTGACGCAGAACGAAATGATTCACGAGGACATGAAGTTCCACTTTGAGGGGTTTCCGCCCAATGCGCACCCGATGGCGATTCTGTCGGCCATGATCAATGCCAGCAGTTGTTTTCACCCACGATTGCTGGAAGGATACAGTCCCGAACACTTCGACCTGCAGGCGGCGCGACTGATGTCGAAGGTGCGGACGATTGCGGCTTTCGCCTTCCGCAAATCGCGCGGCTTGCCGATCATCTATCCAAAACCGGTTTACAAGTACACGGCCAACTTCCTGCACATGATGTTCAGCGAGCCGTACCAGGACTACGACCTCAAGCCGGAAGTCGTGCGCGCGCTCGACCTGATCTTCCTGCTCCACGCCGACCACGAGCAGAACTGCTCGACCACCACCGTGCGGATGATCGCCAGCGCGCAGGCCAATCTCTTCGCCTGCGCCGCCGGCGGCGTCTGCGCGCTCTGGGGACCGTTGCACGGCGGGGCCAACCAGGCCGTCATCCAGATGCTGGAAGAAATCCACACCACCGGCGATGACGGTTCCAAGTTTCTTGCTGCCGTCAAGGACAAGAGCGATCGCGCGCGATTGATGGGCTTCGGCCACCGCGTCTATAAAAACTACGACCCGCGCGCCAAGATCATCAAGGCGCAATGCCACAAACTGCTGCGCCAGTTGAAGGCGGATGACCCCCTGCTGGCAATTGCGCACAAGCTGGAGGAAGCCGCGCTCAAGGACGAGTATTTCGTCTCGCGCAAACTCTATCCCAACGTGGATTTCTACAGCGGGATCATCATGCGCGCCATCGGCATTCCCGTGGAAATGTTCACGGTCATCTTTGCCATCGGGCGAATGCCGGGCTGGATTGCGCACTACAAAGAAGTCATGGATCGCAAGAACGGCCGCATTTACCGTCCGCGCCAAGTGTACGTCGGCCCGCTGCTGCAGTCCTACGTCCCCATCGAGCAGCGCGCTGACTAGCCGGTCAGCTTCAGAAAGTTGACGAGAATCCGCCGGCCATCCTCCGTCAGGATGGATTCGGGATGAAACTGGACGCCCCAAATCGGAAGCGACCTGTGCCGCACGCCCATGATTTCGCCTTCCGGTTTTGTCTCGGCGGTAATCTCCAGGCATGACGGGCAAGTCTCGCGCTGGATGAGCAGCGAATGATACCGTGTGGCCGTGAACGGATTCGGCATGCCCGCAAACAGGTCTTTTCCGTTGTGATGGATTGGCGAGGTCTTGCCGTGCATGAGACGGCCGGCGCGGACCACTTCGCCGCCGAACACGTGGCCGATGCATTGGTGACCCAGACAAACTCCCAAGGTGGGGATGGTCGGGCCAAATGCCCGGATGATGTCGTTCGACAGTCCCGCTTCCTTCGGCGAGCAAGGCCCCGGTGAAATCAGCAGCCGACCGGGGTTGAGCGCGCGAATCTCATCAAGAGTGATTTCGTCGTTGCGAACGACGCGCATCACCACGCCCAGTTCGCCCAGGTACTGGACGAGGTTGTAGGTGAAACTGTCGTAGTTGTCGATGACCAGCAACATGGCGCCCGTCTCAGGCGAGGCCGCAACGCATCGTGGCGGCGCGAATCGTGTTCCGCATCAACATCGCAATCGTCATCGGGCCAACGCCGCCCGGCACCGGCGTCAACAGTCCCGCCTTCTCTTTCACCGCATCAAAGTCCACATCACCCACCAACCGGTAGCCCTTCGGCGCGGTCGGGTCCTCGACCCGATTGATGCCGACATCAATGACCACCGCGCCCTCGCGCACCATTTCGGGTTTCACAAACCGAGCCACGCCAATGGCGGCAATCAAGATGTCAGCGCTCCGGCAAATCTCCGCGAGGCCCTTGCTCCGCGAATGCGCAACAGTGACCGTCGCATTCGCGTTGCGCGCCTTCTGCGAGAGAATCAACGAGACCGGCCGCCCCACGATCCGGCTCCGGCCAAGCACCACCACGTGCGCGCCCTCGACGGCCACGCCGCTGCGCGCAAGCAACTCCTGCACGCCGGCCGGGGTGCACGGAACGAAGCCGCTCGGATCACCCAGCGCAACCTTGCCCACGTTGAGCGGATGAAATCCGTCCACGTCCTTCGACGGGGCAATGGCGGCGAAAACGGCTTCCTCGGAGATTTGCTTCGGCGTCGGCGACTGGACAAGAATGCCGTGGATGTTCTCCTGCTGATTGAGCCGGTCAATCATCGCCAGCAACCCGGCCTGCGCGGTGGCTGACGGCAACGCGATCTTTTCCGAGTGCATCCCGAGACGGGCGCACATCTTGTCCTTCGAAGCAACGTAGGCCGCGCTGGCCGGGTTGTCGCCCACGAGGATGACCGCAAGACCGGGCGTCAGCCCGCGGTCGCGTTTCAGGCGCGCGACCTCGGCGGCGTTCTCCGTGTTAATCTGCTCTGCAATTTGTTTGCCGTCAATCAGCGCTGCGCTCATCGCGATCCTTTCACCAGACCGGTTCAATCCGCTCGACAGCAATGATCGGATAACGCTCGCCCCGCCGCCAACGCAGATTGCCGAGGACGCGAACGTGTTTCCCCTCAAATTTGTCCAGTTCCGACAGCGACATCTCAAGATACGCAATTCTGTATTGTCGCCGCTCAAACATCAGCGTCATCAATTCATACGGAGCCCCCGGTGTTCCCGATCGTTTGACACCCGACTCGACCGACTGGAAAATGCCATCGCGCACAACATAATACTGCAACGTTTCCGGCTCGGTTGGCGCCGTCGGGGTCTGCGGGAAGACCGGAGCCGGCGTGAGGATCGGCTCCGTCGGCGCTACCGCTGCCGGTGGTTCGGCCACAGGCGCTGCCACAGGGGCGGACACGACTTCATTTACCTTCGGCGCAACCGGTGGCGCAGGCGTCAACGCCGGGACGATAACCGGGGCCGCCAGGGGCGCCGCCTCTAGATATTCAGACGCCACCCAACCGCTGCACTTTGGCGTCGGCTTGATCTGCGTCCACTCACCGGCCACTTTGACGACGCTGACCTTTTCTCCTTTGGCGAGTTTGCCGACGTCCTTGAAATTGGTTCCGGGACCGGAACGGATGTTGACGGCGTCGCCGGCCGCCTTGCCGTCGGCGATCAGTTTCGAGAGAACGTAACACTTCGCGCTGGCCGGGAGCGTAATCCGCGACCACTGCTGCGTCTTGCCACCCTCGACCACCGGTTTCGTTTCAAGAACATTCACTTCATCGCCCTTGTTCACTTGCGTGATCAGTTCGGCGGTCAAGCCGGGACGCGCACGCAGATTGACGTTGTTGGCCTTCAGCAGGCTGGCCGCAGGCTTCGCAAATGCCACGGCGGCGGCAAGGCTAATCGCACAGCAAATGATGCACTTCTTCATCGGTCAAATACCTCCATTGTCCTGGTTTCAGGTTTCCAAGCTTCAAATGTCCAATCTCCACACGGACCAGACGCTGCACGGGATGCCCGACGGCGGCCATCATCCGGCGGATTTGTCGTTTCCTGCCCTCCCGTATCGTCAGCACCAGTTCACTCACTTCGCGCCCCGTTCGCACCAATGTCACACTGTCGGCCCGCAGACGTTCCCCCTCGCTGACGATCCCATTGAGCAGCCGCGTGTTGGTCTCGGCCCCCCAAGCACCGGCGACGTGCACACGGTATTTCTTTGGCCTTTTATAGCGAGGATGCGTCAGTCGCAAGCTAAAACTGCCGTCGTTGGTCAACAATAGGAGTCCCTCGGAATCCGCGTCGAGTCGTCCGACCGTGTAGAGCCGCGGCAAACCCGTCGGCAAAAGGTCGAGTGCCCGCCTGCGGCCATGCGTGTCGTGGCTGGTACAATGAACGCCTCGTGGTTTATGCAGTGCAATATACAGTTTGCGCTCCGCTGCGGCCGGTCTGCCGTCGAACTCCACGCGGTCGGTGCCCGCATCCACCTTGGTTCCCAATGCGACGACGATTCGCCCGTTGACCGTGACGCGCCCCTCCTGGATGAGCCGATCGCAGGCGCGTCGCGAACCGGCGCCCGCCTCGGCGAGGAATCGTTGCAGTCGGACGAACACGTCGCGCCGCCGCGATTATTCGGGCTTGGTTTTGGGGAGGCCGAAAACGCGTTGGCCTTCCTTCCAACGGCCTTGTTTCTTGAGCGTTTCGACGCGCTCGAAACGCTTCAGCACGTTGCGGCGCGTGGTAATCTTGTTGGCGGATTTCAGGCTGGAATGTTGTGACATGGTCAAAACCTACTGTTTCTTTGGTTGTTTGAGTTTTTCGATTCTTTCTCGCGCGTCCTTCGCGAACTCCAGTTTCTTACCAGAAGCCAGGTATTTTTCAAAATGTTTTATCGCCGTCGCCGGCGCGCTCTCTTCGTGGAGCAACCCGAGTTTGAAATGAATCAGGTGGTAATCCGGACGCAACTGGAGCGCCTTCTCGTACGCTTTTGCCGCGTCTGCGGCTTGTTTCAAGTTGCGGTATGCATCGCCCATTCCGCTGTACGCATGCGCGTATTTGTCGTCCTTGGCGATGGCTTTCTTGTAACAGACCAGCGCGGCCTCGAAGTCCTTCCCGGCGGCGTAGATGTCGCCCATGGCATTGTTGTAATAGGGAACAGAAGGGTCGTCATCGAGCGCTTTTTGCAGTAGCCGTTTCGCCTCCGGAAGTTTTCCTTGCGCAAAATGGCACACCCCGAGACTATAATAGGCATCGCCATTGCGGCGCCCCGCCTTTTCCTCCAAATTCACAAACGTCTCCAGGTGTTTCTGCGCGGCCTCCATTTCACCGTCCTCCTTGAGCAGCACACCCAGGTTATGGTGTGCCCGTCCAAAATTCGCGTCGCACGCCAGCGCTTTCTCATAAGCTTGTTTCGCCTCAGCGCGCTGGTTGCCTTCGTCGTAGCGCACTCCCAATTGCGTCCAGACATCAGCATCGTTCGGCATCAGTTCCAAATAGCGCTTGTAGTGGCCAATCGCTTCGTCCATCTGCTTCAACTTTTCACAGACCACCGCGAGATTATAGAGCGCGTCGAGATGTTTCGGAAACATCTTCAACGCGCGCTCGTACTCGCTCTTCGCGCGTGGCAGGGAATTCTTCTCAACAAACTGGTTCCCCCGCATCACATATTCGTTTGCATCGTTGACGGCCCGCTTCTCGGCTGCGCTCAATTCCGCCCCGCGCGCCGAGGACAACGCCATCAACACAACCATCATCATCACGATCCATTTCATCATCTTGCTCCTAGTTTCTGCAACGCTTCAGTCGCCTGCTTGACGACCGTGCTCGACGGACATTCACGCGCCAGTTGCTCCAACGCAGCGCGACCCTTCTCGTTTTGCCCAAGCGCCAGCCGGCTTAGCCCCAGACAATACAACGCCTTGTCCTTCCGCGCGAATGCCGGCCAACGCTCCAGCAACTGCTCGTAACAATACGCCGCCTTCGCATGCCGCCCTTGCTGCCCCAACACCACGCCCAGCGCCAACAACGCATCTGCGGTGTGTCCCCTGCGGTTTGACTCGTCATGCGCAATCACATTCCGCAAATGCGGTTCCGCCAAATCCTCACGCCCTTCGTCCAGGCACAGCGCGGCCACCTTCCAATTGGCCGTCACGTCTGACGGGGCTTGCGTTGCCTGTTGCTGCAACTCACGGAACGAGTCCGTACCGCGTTGCGCCTGCGCCATCCGGGCGAGCAATCGTTCTTTCTCCACCATCCCGGCCGCGCGCGACAGTTCCCCGCCCTTTCCGTCCAACAATACCACCGTTGGCACGCCGCGCACATCATAACGTCGCGCCTGTTCCCCGTGCACCGCCGCGTCCACGCGGGCGCAGACAAACTCCATTGCCCGCCCGGCCACCTCGCCCGCCGCCAGCACACCCGACTCGAACTGCCGGCAGTACGCCGAGTCCGGCACGAAGAAATACGCCAACACCAGCCGCTTGGATTTCCGCGCCTCCTTCAGTGCCTCGTCCAGGGAACGCCACCACGTCACCTGTCCCCGCAATTTCGCCAGCGATTCCGCTGCCATTTCGCGCACCGGCGCCGAGGCATCCGACTTCACTGCCGTTTCCAGCCACGACACCGCCTCGCGCCGTCCAGATTGACCAAGCGCCAGCGCTGCCGACCAACGAACCATCGAGTCGCTGTCGTCCCGAAGCCTGGAATGCACCAGTTCCAGGTCCGCGTCCGCATCGCTGACACGCAACAACCCCGTCACCGCCATCTGGCGCGCCTCGCCGTTTGCCGAGGCAATCATCACTCGAAACTGGTTGACCACCCGTTCACCGCCGAGTTGCGTCAGCCGATCGGCAGCCTCTGCTCGCGCCTCGTCGTTTCCGGAACGCAGTTGACCCAACAAATCATCCACCACATCGCCGCGCGCCGTTCCGAGCAAACAACAAAACGCCACCGACATCACGGCGTCGCGCAACCATTTCAAGTACCGCTTTTCGCCCCGCGCCACCGACAAAAAAATAATTTCCGGCACTTCATAGCCGTGGGCCGCCTTGATCGCCCGCATCACCGACGGCGCCTTCGCCCCGGTCGTCTTGATCAACAAGAGGCATTCGGCGCTCCGTTCGAGTTTCCCCTGCCACCAGTAGTGCGACTCAATGACGGGAACAATATTCACGCACGCGGCCAATTTCGGCTCCAGAACCGCGCGCGCCAGCGCGCGCGCTTCCGCCCTCGACGCACAGGTCACCATGCCAACCAAATACCGGCTCATGAGGTCTCCTTGTCCACGATCTGCAGCACCTCCGTCAACCGATGAATCACAAACTCCGCGTCCTTTGCCCACGGCGGCAATACGCTGCCCTCCACAAACACCGCGCTCCGGGCGCCCGCGTTGCGCGCGCACAACACATCCCACTTGTAATCGCCGACCATCAGGAGCTTGCCCGGCTTCGTGCCCCAGCAGCGGGCAATCCGTCGAATCGGCTCCGGTGAAGGCTTGTGCGGGCCATCCTCACGACTGAAGGAGATGTCAAACTCCAAGCTGAGCCGCCCACACACGAGATCCACCGAACGGCGCGAGTTGCGAGTGAGCAACGCCGCGGGCAACCGCCGCTGTCGCAGCCCGCGCAACACGGTGCGCGCGCCGCGGTTGAGCTTTGTGCGCGCGGCCGCCTGCTTCTCGTATTTCACAATGATCCGCATCAACCGGGCCTGCTCGGCTCCGCGAACGGCGTCGAGGTGATCCAGCAAATCAACGTCCCCGACGTTTGCCTCGGCTTTGATCTTGTCAAAGTCGAAACACATCGTCGTCAGGGTGCCGTCCATGTCGAAAATAACACCGTCAATGGCCATAAAGTCGGCGCAGTAAAGCCCAACCCGCGAACAAAATCAATGATGAATACCCTTCGGCCGGCCAGGCGCGGCTTTTGATTTGCATTCGTCCTGCTCCGTGGCTAAGTTCCCGCCGTCCTTTTCAACCCAGGAGAATCACATGGCCGCAGCCAGCAAGAAAAACAATTTCAACGTCCGCGATCTCTCACTCGCTGAGTGGGGACGCAAGACCATCGAGGTTTCCGAGCACGAGATGCCCGGCCTGATGGCCATCCGCGCCAAGTACGCCCCCCAGAAACCGCTCAAGGGCGTCCGCATCACCGGTTCGCTGCACATGACCATCGAGACGGCCATTCTCATCGAGACGCTCAGCCAACTCGGCGCCTCCGTGCGCTGGGCGAGTTGCAACATTTTTTCCACGCAAGACCATGCCGCTGCCGCCATCGCCAAGGCCGGAATCTCTGTCTTTGCGTGGAAAGGCGAAACGCTTGAAGAATACTGGGAGTGCACCCTCGCCGCGCTCACCCACCCCGGCAACCTTGGGCCGCAACTGATCGTGGACGACGGCGGCGATGCCACCCTGCTCATCCACAAAGGGTACGAACTCGAAAACGGCGATAACTGGGTCAACACCGCCAGCGCCAGCCACGAGGAGCAAGTCATCAAGAACCTCCTCAAGCGCGTCCTCAAGGAGCGCCCCGGTTTCTGGCACACGGTCGTCAAAGACTGGAAAGGCGTCAGCGAAGAAACAACCACCGGCGTCCACCGTCTCTACCAGATGCTCGAAGCCGGCAAACTGCTGGTGCCGGCCATCAACGTCAATGACTCCGTCACGAAATCCAAGTTCGACAACCTGTACGGTTGCCGCGAGTCTCTTGCCGATGGCATCAAACGCGCCACCGACGTGATGATCGCCGGCAAAGTCGCCGTCGTTTGCGGGTATGGCGACGTTGGCAAGGGAAGCGCGCATTCCCTGCGCGGATTCGGCGCGCGCGTCATCGTCACGGAGATTGACCCGATCAACGCGCTTCAGGCGGCGATGGAAGGCTTCCAAGTGGCCACTGTCGAGGATACGCTCGGCAAGGCCGATCTCTACGTCACGGCCACCGGCAACTGCGACGTCATCACGCTGGAACACATGCAGAAGATGAAAGACCAGGCCATCGTCTGCAACATCGGCCATTTCGACAACGAAATCCAGATTGACCGCCTTAACAAAGCCCCCGGCGTCAAGAAGCTCAACATCAAGCCACAGGTGGACAAGTACACTTTCCCCGGCGGCCACAGCATCTACGTTCTGGCCGAAGGCCGGCTGGTCAATCTCGGTTGCGCCACGGGACATCCGAGTTTTGTCATGTCCAACAGCTTCACCAACCAATGCCTTGCGCAGATGGATTTGTGGAAGAAGAAAGACACGAACAAGGTTGGTGTCTATTGTCTCCCGAAGAAACTCGACGAGGAAGTCGCGCGCCTGCACTTGGGCAAAATCGGCGTGAAGCTCACCAAACTCTCGAAAACTCAGGCCGACTACATCGGCGTTCCCGTCGAAGGGCCGTACAAGCCCGATCACTACCGGTATTGATTCGCCTTCAGAACCGTTCGCGGTGCAGCACTTCCTGAAGAGCGCGCTTCGGAGGCACGGAGGCCGGTTTCGCAGGGCGGCCAATGGCGACCAAACCGATTAGTTTCTGGTCGGGTGGCGCGTTGAGCATCTGCGCAACGGCGGCGCAATACGGTTTCTTGTCGCCGGCCACCCAGCAGGAGCCGAGGCCGTGTGCGTGTGCGGCCAGTAAGATGTTCTGAATGGCGGCGCTGCCGTCTTCCAAGTAGTACTTCACGTCGCGGCAGAACACCACGATGCAGACCGGCGCCTCGGCAATGAAACGCCCCGTGTCAATCATGTCAGCCAGTTTCTTGCGCGTGACGGCGTGGGTGACAACAACGAACTCCCACGGCTGGATGTTTCGCGCCGTCGCGGCGAGACGACCGCAATCAACGATGTCCTCGATGATTGACGGGGAAACCGGATCGGTCCGGTAGGCGCGGACGCTACGGCGGGTTTTCAGGGCGGCGAGCGCATCCATTAGAGGGAAAGCAGGTACTCCACAAGGTCATCGAGTTCCTGCTTGCTCAGGTTCGACGTTTTTCCGTGGCGGTCGCCGGGATTGAAGGTCGTCAACACTTCCATCACCGTGGCTGCGCGCCCGTCGTGCAGGTACGGCGCCGTTCGCCAAAGCTCGTTCAAGCCCGGTGTGTCGAAGGCCCGCCCCTTGTCCGGACCGATGCCCGTGCCAATGTCGTATTCGCGCAGGTTGGTGAAGTACGGCCCGCTGTGGCAGTCACCGCAATTCGCCTTCCGGAACACGTTCCTGCCCCGGCGCGCCGACGGACTGAGGTCGCCGCGCACCAAGTGCGGGCTGGGAACGGGCGTGAGCGCCTTGAGGAATTCATCCACGGCCTTGCTTTCCTCTTCCGGCGGAAGGGCAAATTGAATGAACTTGAACCCGGAGCGGACAGCCGCCTCCGCGCCTTCACGAACACTCAGGCTCATGGACGGCGGAGTCTTGTGAGTGTAAAGCATGTTCTTGGTGTTTTTCGGATTGCCGATGCCGTCGTTGAGCAAGTCCCAATTCAATCCGTCCACGCGAATGTCGGGATGACAGGAGACGCAGCTTTGCCACTTTTGGAAACAACGCTCCGCATCGTGGAAGATCATTTCGCCGCGGCGCACGACCGTCATGTCCGGTTGGCGCCCCAGTGACAAGGACTGGGGACGTGTGGTCGCAGCCGGGTCAATATCCACTGCTGCCAGTGTCCCGGTGAAATACTCCGCGGCGTACACTTTCCCGCCGGCGATGGCGACTCCTCGCGGACTGTTGCCCGGAAGCCGGATGCGACGACGGATCCCCACGAGGAACGTCAAGTCGCTTGGCACGTCGCTGTAGCTGCCGGTGACCTCGGTGACTTTCGTCCCGGCAGCGGCCTTGGCGAGCCGCTCATGCAATGCAACCCGGTCAATGATACTCAGTTCATGCGACCCGGAATGCGTCACACACAAATACTTGCCATCAGCCGTGCAAACCACGCCCCACGGGTTGGCCGCGCCCATCTCGACTTCGTCCAGCAACACCGTGTTCACCACCTTGCGTTCCATCACGTCTATGATCGTCAGGCCTGCGGTGCACATCCAGCCGCGTTCCAGTTGCGTGGTCGGCAGTTGGTAGTGCGCGAGGATGTGGGTGACGTAGGCGTACTTCCCACAGGGCGAGACGCAGACGCCGCGCAGCGACATCGAACCGTCCGGCAACGACAAGTCGGCGACGACCTTGTTCGAATCCGTGTCAATGACCGACACGACTGCAGCGACATAGTTGCTGGTCGCCGGGGCGGTCGGCAGGAGGTTGGCGACGAAAACCGTCTTGCCATCCGGGGTGACGGCGAGCGCCACCGGCTCGCGCGGCACCGGAATGCGGCTCACTTCCTTGCCGCTCTTCAGGTCATAGACGCCAATATTGTTGTTAAACCGGTTGGAGACGTACAGCTTGGCGCCGTCCGGCGAGACAGCCACTGCGGTTGGCGTGTGCCCCGCGGGCAGACGGTTGACCACCCGTCGGCGCGCGACATCAATGACGTGAATCTGCCCCTGCGGTTCAGCGCCGGCGACATAAAGGTGGGTGCCGTTGGGGGCAAACACAAGGTCAGCCGGCGTTTGCGACAGGCTGATCGCCCCGGCAACCTTGCTGGTGCCGATGTCAAAAATCGTCACGCGCTTGCCCGTTGCGTCGCTGATATACAGCGCCTTGCCGTCGCGGCCGGGCGCGAGCGCCACCGGCGACAGGTACGGCGCGCCGAAGACCTGCTGGCCGGCGAGAAAGCACAGGACACCAATTGCCAGGAAAGGATGGAGCGTTTTCATAGTTTTGATGTAGAACAGACGGTTGGGGTTTCGTGTCATTCAGAATTATTTCACCTCTACGGATGCAGTCTGACGGACGGGGCCGTTAAGGGCATCCGTCTCGCCGATCACGCGGAAGCTGGTGTTGTACACCTTCTGCCACGACGGATAGCTGAGACGGAACGCCGAGCGCGCCCGGTGCGGACGGTCATAGAACGAACCACCGCGTGCCACGCGCTCACCGGCGGCGGCGAGATCGTTGCGGCCATCGTTGTCGCGGTACGGATACGCGAAGTACAACGACCGGGTCCACTCGGCGGCGTTGCCGTGCATGGCGCACAGGCCCCAGGCGTTCGGCTGCCAGCGGTCAACGTTGTCGGTCACGACGGCGCTGTCGTTGACGGTCGGGATGCTCGGCAGCCACTTCGGCGAATCGCGCTTGCAAAGCTCGGCCAACCGCTGGTCGGCAAGATTGGCCACCCTCGCAAAGTCCGCGCCGACGTCGCCGTAATTCATCGCGGTCGCCGTCCCCGCCCGGCAGGCGTACTCCCATTGCGCCTCGGTCGGCAACGCGAACTTCCGGCCTGTCTTCTGGCTGAGCCACGCACAGAACTGCTGCGCCTGTTGCCACGTCACGCGGACCACCGGCTGTCGGTCGCGGTTGGCGGGTTCGCCGCGCACCGACTGGTCCTTGTTGAAATGGCTGATGTACCCGCTGTCGTGGGCCGGGTCGAACTTGCGGAACTGTTCATTAGTGATCTCGAACTTGCCCATGTAAAACGCCTTCTCGATGCGCACCTGGGTCTGCGGCGCTTCATCGGCGTGGCCGTTCGCGTCGCCCATCACAAACTCGCCCGCCGGCACCAGCGTCAACACCATCGGCGCGCCGTCGAGGTCAATCGTCAGTTCCGTCGGCAACCCCGCGGCGCTCTGGCGGCGTTTCGCCTCCGACTCGTCAAACGGCCACCCCCCGGCCTTCACGTCCGCCGCTGCGGCGCGCTGCACCGGCGGCGGCCTGACAAACGCGACCGGTAGCGGTTCCGGCGTCGGATACACTTCCGGGTCGTCGCTGATGCCGGCGTACAGCTTGCGATACTCGGAGCGGAGCGCGTGCGGCCCGGTGATCTTCTGGCCGCGATGTTCAGCCCAGGTGCCATGGCACGGTACGTTCAGGTCCACCCATGTCACCAGACGGCTCCAGGCGTCGGCGTCAAGCGTCACGCCGTGGTGGCCCTTTCGAAGCATCTGGAACAGTTCGCTGGTGCTGACGTGATACTCCATCGGCGCCAGGATGTGAAAATCGCTCTCCGGCCCCGGCCGCCGCACGTAGGGCATCAAGGCGGCATACGACGCATCAAACGGGAAGGCGCCCTTCTTCCGGTTCAATTCATACGGGGGCTGGTCGGCGCGGAAGTTCGGCATCGCCGCATTCTTCCCGTCGTGGCAGCCGGCGCAATACTTGTCGAGCACCGGTTGGACTTCGCGCCGAAAACTGAATCCGCGTTCCGGGCCGTTCCACGGCGCGATCGCTGAGGGCGCGCGCCGCATCGCGAGGCTCGGCTTGGCGGGCGGCCCCGAATTGACCGACTCGTGGCAGCCGACGCACGAGGCGTTCTCGCCCGGCATGGTGACGAACCAACTTCGCATCAACGCGACCGCTTCGCCGCGTTCGTTGAGGGGCTGGATCGCGATGGGCGTGTTGGCGGGCACTTTGAAATTTGCCGAGCCGTCTTCATACACCGGCACGGTCCCCATGATGCGATGCACGTCCCACGGCCCGTCAATGCCGACGTGAATATGCCCGCCCATCCCCCAGTAACCGTAATGAAAATTGAACAAGCGAAGCGATTTCACTGTGCCGCGCGGCACGCCCTTCAACCCCGGCCCCGCGTACACGTCGCTGAGAATGACGACTCCGTCCTTCGCTTCCGGGCGTGTGCGGTCGGGCAACACCTGCGGTTTGGTCCGGGCGACAAACGGGATCGGCTCGAACATCGCGTAGCCGTCCTCTTCGAGAAGGCAAACCATGTTGTCGAAAATGTCCACAAGGTAAATACCCCATTTCGATTGCGCCGTCGGCTGGCAGGAAACGAGGATGTATTTCTCGCTCAGCGGATACGGGTGCAGGAACTTCGGCCACGAGGCGTCCACCAACGCATCGCGAATGACCGGCTCAACTTTCTTGCCATAACCGGGAATCTTCTGGACCGCCCCCGTCGCCTCGAACCGTCCCTTGCCGAGATCAAAGAGCACCAACTCGCCCATTCGCGCCACGCCGTGGTGGCCGGAAACGATGCCGACGAACTTCGATGTCGAGCCGGGAATCTGGCGGGCATAAAAGATCGAGTTCGGCCAGTAGGAGTTGCTGCCGTAGAGCGAGAGTTGGCCGGTGCCGTCCGGGTTCATGCTCATCAACAGCCGCGTGAAATAATGCGCCGTGTCGGAGTACTCCCAGCGCGTGTACATCACCCGCCCGTCGTTGATCACGCGCGGATACCAGTTCTGATCCTGGTCGAACGTGAGCATCCGCACGTTCTTGCCGTCGGCGTCCATGCGGCAAAGGTTGGCGACCTTGTCGCCACCGCCCACGCACGGCACGCCGTGGATGTTCATCGTCGAGTTGAAAAGAATTTTTCCGTCCGGCAGATAACAACCGTCGAAGTTGTCAATCTTGGGAATCTCCGGCGTCACTTGGCGCAACCCTGAGCCGTCCGCCTGGATCTCCCAGAGTTGCCAGGCGTTCTTCGCGGACATCGAAAACATCATCCGGTCGGCGTCGAAATGCAGGTCCACGTCTCCCACGAACACCGGCTCCTGCGGGGTGAACAACGTCGTCACCGTCCCCCCCGGCCGCACCGGCGAGAGCACCGCGATTTCGTTCTCATAGCCCGTCTTCGGCAACGACGCGTTGCTCTGCCAGTTCTGCGGCAGACCGAGTTGTTTGCCCGACTTCTTCCCGCCCGGCGCCGTTGCGTCGGCACGCTTCACGAACAGCAGACGCTCGAAGTTCAACAGCGGATTCGCCAGCAACGCCTCGCGCTGGAGCGCACGAAACTGATCGGGATCCTTCACCGCGTCGAGCCGCTTCAGGAACTCCGCGCCCCGCGTGAACTGTGCGGGGAAGGATTGCGACAGGTCCTCGATGGCCATCCGCAACGCCGGCACATTGACGACCGGCGCTGACGGCGGGACGGAACCCGCAGCAAAATAAAACCCGCAATGCCCACTGATATTGAATATCTTCACGAGCAGCCGGTTTTCGCCCATCGTGAGGGGCAACATCACCTCGTCTTGCGGCCCCCCCACGCCGCGCGGCACGTTCTTGGAGTGGATCTTCTTGTTGTTCAGCCAGACTTCCATCCCGTCATCGCTGCCAAAGTGTGCGGTGATATTTGTCGCGGCTGTGGCGGAGAGCACGCGATACAGATAAGTGGAGGACGATCCGGGAGCGGTCAACTTGTGGACCTTGGCATCAATCCATTCGGGATGTTGCGACCAGATCGCCGCGCCGTTCTCGTCTTTCGCGGCCAGTTCAACAGCCCGTTCGGGAAACAAGGCTTCGCCGAACCCCTTCGCCTTGAGCGGGCGGGTCGCGTACCAAGGGCCGAAGCTCACGTTCGCCGCGCCCCACGCGCTGGCAACGCTCAGCAAGCTGATTAGCAACAAAAACCTTGGCATCATACCATGAGCTGAAAAATGCAGGTTCAGACTATAGCGGGCGCCATTCCCAACGACAAGCTATTCTTGAAATTCCATTCTTGAAATTCCAAGGATAAAGAGCGACCCAAACGATTGCCAGTTGGAATCATATAGTGCAATGGCTTCGGGAAGTCAATCTGCTCAGGGAAGGCGCGGTTGCGTGTGCGGCTTGACCTCGTACAAAGGGCGGATTCGTGCGGGTATGGCGCGGAGAGCTACAGTCCCTCGCGGTGTTGGAATCACTCTCCACTACCCCGGCAAGGTACTTTCCAAGACCTCGTTGGCCGGTGTCTTGTGAGCCACAGGTTGCACGTTCTATTGAGTAACGGTAGGCCACCCCACCCCGTACAAGGAGTCTCCTACCGGCTGGCGTCTTGGTGCGGGTTACGATGTTGCTCGCTCTCGGCAATGGTGATCCCCGGAATTGAGGTTACTTGACTATGCGCGTCCAGACCTTCGTTGAATTGGCTCAGGTACTCGAAGTCTCACGGCAAGCCCTCTGGCGTTACCGGAAGCTCAACGGCTCTCCCCGACCGTCCAGACGCGGGCATGATGTAGAGGCGTGGCGGGCTTGGATTCGAGCCTACCGGCCACCGGAGCCAACGATTGAGGAGTTGGCGGACATGATAGCGGCAGACCACCCGGCAGCGGAGCGGGAGCAGGTACGAGCGCGAATCATCCGTGAGTACCGGCAGTTCCTCAGCGACCTACCGGGCATCGCGGAGAAGGTGAACCGGGAGTTGGAAGAAGCCCTCGCCGGTGGCTCTTTGTAGATTATACTTGCACGTTCAATTTATGTGTGATAGTTTCTGCCATCATGCAAAAGACAGAATCACGATTGGAGACATTAGACGGCAGCTACAAAGCGGCAGACCTCAACAAGCTCGTTGGCCTCAGCTACCGGCAACTCAACGATTGGGAAGAACGGGCGGGCATCGTGACCTCAGAGCGGGAATCCGCAGAAGGTTGGCGGAAGTTCACGGCGGAGAAGGTTATGGCGTTGGCGGTATGCGCGGCGGTGCGGCGTCAATTCTCGCTCCCCCTCGAAGATGTAGGCCATCTGTACCAGTGGCTCACCGGCAGGCGCAAGGATAGCGTCCAAGACCTCGTTGGCGGGTTGGCTGAGGAGAAGCTCGAAGCGATGGAGAGCAACCCGAAGATTGCGGCTCTGCTCAACCTCACCGGCGCGGAGCGGAGCGCGACCCTGAGCGACAAGGCCAAGAGCGTGTTGTACCGGGAGTACCTCAACGCCAAGCTCAACGTGCTCTCCACCCGGCCAATGGTGCGGGCGTACACGCTGGCGGCTATCGGGTACACGGTGTACCTGCTCACCGATCTACACGGCTCTCCGATGATTCTGACTGAGGAGCAGCTTGTACGTTGGCTCGCTCAACGCAACCTCTCCAAGCCCTCAATCCTCTGCCCGCTCAACCCGATTCTCAACGAAGTGCTCACGAAGGCGGACAAGTCCCGGTTGGAGTTGGACAAGTTCGCTCCCTCGTTTTGGAGTCTCTGGCAGAAGCTCAACGAGCGACCCGACCTCACCGCTCAGGAGCGGAAGGTACTCGCTCTGATTCGAGAGCGGGCGTACCAGAAGGTGACAGTAACCGTCAAAGGCGGCGACGTGATCTACGCGGACTCGGAGACAGAGGAACAGGTACAAGAGGAACAGGCGGCGCGGATTCTCGACGTACTCAACTCGAAGGCATACGAGACGATGACCGTCCACGTCCGCGACGGCAAGGTGATTCAACTTGGACGTAAGAGCAGACAGAAACTCAGCGCGGTAACAGGATAACCCTGAGCCATGCGGAGCAACCAGACACAAACCCGAAGTGACAGGATAACCCTGAGCGGACGGCAGCGCGGCGCGGCTATGCGCCAAAGGTTGCCATGCTCACGTTGGAGCGGTGCCGGGAGATTCTCGGCAAGGAATGTACGTTGTCGGATTCAGAGTTGGAGCTACTCCGCGACCAGTTGTACGGGTTGGCGGACGTGGCAGTTGAGGCGTTCGTTGACCAGCGGCAGAGACGCGGGAAAGCCTCTCCCGTTGCGTACAAGCCCGAAATCCGGGCGATTGACGGCGGAGACGGGCTTGGACACGGCCAAGACCCCGTTGCCTTCCAAGACGCGGCGGCTCTGCTCTCCCCGGATGACCGGGCGGAGATTGAGGAGCGAGCGGCCATCATGGAGTTGGACGGCGGGCTTGACCGCGACCGGGCAGAGCGATATTCCTTCTCCGACCTCTGGCGACGGAAACACAAAACCCAAAGATAAGGAGAGCAGACAATGAGAACTAAAGCGTTGTTGATGGGTCTGGCGTTAGCAGTGGCGAGTGTATCGGCAGAGGATTTGGTGGTCGGTACAAACCGTCTAGAGGGCGTTCGTTCGTATGGTCCGGTGAACAACGGAAAAGTGCCTGTGTTCCATAGTCGCGGCGTGACGACTGTGTCAGTCTTGGAACTTCCGCAAAGTGTGCAACGCAAATTGGGAATTGATTCTGAGAAGGCATCCGCAATGAAACGCGCTGCTCTACAGGAACAGGCGAAGAGCCTGCCGCCATCTCCCGATAAGTACGGCGAGAAGATGCCGCTTCGCATCGTTGGCGGTGAGGTGTATGACTTCAGCAGAATAATCGCGTGGGCGAACACGGCATACGAGGCGGACTTGGCGCTGGGGCCGAGAGTCAGCGCAGGTGACCGTTTCGGCAGAATTGGTTTGGGCGTTGGGCGAAATGAGAAACTCGAACTTCTTCAGGCCAAGCGCTCGTTGCTGAATCCTCAGAATGAAAAGTGGTCTCAGTTTCTTATCAGAGGTAAAGTGCTTCAGGTTCTTGCAGACGGGATTCTGGTGGATTGCGGCTCTCGCAACGTATTCCTTCGGAATCATCCGCAGAAGGCAAAACTGGTTGACGGTGCGGAGATTCATGCTGTCGCAATCCCAGTCGCACCATATTCCTACGTGAATACAATGGGAGCACGCACAACCGTTGCCGGTTATGACTTCGGGTTGCTGCCAACGGGCACAGTAACCAAGGCAGTTCAACCTCGCGCACCGGAGAATTGAGGAGACAAGGCCATGATGCGAGCGGTGATCTACTGCCGGGTGTCCACTGAGGAGCAGGTAAAGAACCTCTCGTTGCCAACGCAACAGAAGGCGTGCGCGGACTACTGCTCCCGGCATGGATTCGACGTTGACCGGGTGTTCGTGGAAGAAGGCGAATCCGCCAAGAGCGTCCATCGCACAGAGTTTCAGAAGCTCTTGGCGTACTGCCGTGAGAACAAGGGCAAGGTGCAATGCCTCGTTGTCTATAACCTCTCCCGCTTCTCCCGCAACACGCATGACCACCTTGCGGTACGCGCCCTCCTCAGCGGCTTCGGAATCAGTCTCCGCTCCGTCAACGAGCCGATTGACGAAACATCTACCGGCAAGCTCATGGAATCCATCCTCGCCAGTTTCGCACAATTCGACAACGATATCCGGGCGGAGCGGACAGCAGCAGGAATGAAGGCGGCGTTGGAAAAAGGGCGTTGGCCTTACAAAGCTCCGATTGGCTACCTCAACGCCACCGGCAAGGATGGAGAGCCAACACTGATTCCCGACCCCGACCGGGCGGATATGGTGCGGAAGGCGTTTGACCTCTACGCCAGCGGATTGCACACCAAGCGCGACGTGCTCCGCATGGTGACAAACGAAGGCTTGCGGACTGCGAAGAAAAATCTGCGCGTCACTCCGCAGACCTTTGACCGGCTCTTACGGAATCCGATCTACAGCGGAAAGCTCGTTGCATTCAACGGCAGCGTGCGGACACGCGGCAGCTTCGAGCCTCTGGTGACTGAGGAGACGTTCAATCGAGCGCAAGCGGTGCTCAACGGGAAACGGCTCACCGTGACCCCTCACCAGCGGAATAACCCGGAGTTCCCGCTCAGGGTGTTCGTGCGGTGCGGCGATTGCGAGCGACCGTTGACCGGCTCCAAGTCCACCGGGCGGAAGGGCGTCAAGTATTCGTACTACCACTGCCCGAAGTGCGGGAAGGTGCGGGAGCACAAGGTTGAGTTGGAGCGGCAGTTCGTGGAATACTTGGAGCAGCTACAACCGAAGGCGGAGTACGTGAAGCTCCTCAACGAAATCGTCTTGGACGTTTGGAAAAAGAAGCAGGTGGAAGCCATCGCTCAGACAACCGCTCTTGACCAGCAACTCACCGATCTACAGGAACGGAAGCAGAAGCTCGTTGACGCCTTCGTGTACCGGCAGGCGATTGACCAAGCGACCTATCAGCGGGAGTTGGACAAGCTCAACGAGGAAATCACGTTGGCGGAAATGGCGGCTCACGAAGCGAAGCTTGAAGCCTTTGACGTGGAAGCGGTGCTCAACTCCTCCGAGTACGTCCTAACCAACGCGGCGCGGCTCTGGATGGAGTTCCCGTTGGAGCAGAAGCAGCGGTTGCAACGGGTGCTATTCCCCGCGGGCGTCACGTTTTTCGAGAGCGGATTTAGAACCACCGCAACCAACCTGATTTTCAACCTCTTACAACAGCCTCAGCCCGAAAAAGCACGAATGGCGACCCCAGCGGGATTCGAACCCGCGTTACCGCCGTGAAAGGGCGATGTCCTGGACCGGGCTAGACGATGGGGTCACCGAAAAGCGCGGTGACTATAACGAATAAACTCCGTTTGGCAACGGCGAAGTTGCGCATCACACCGCCAGGATTTCCTTCTCCTTGTGTCCCAGAACCGTGTCTATTTCCTTGATGTATTCGTCGGTCCTGTTCTGGATTTCCTTCTCGGCATGACGGAGGTCGTCCTCGGTGATCTTCCCTTCCTTCTGCAATTTCTTCGCGGCGTCCATTCCGTGTCGCCGCTCATTGCGTATGGCAATGCGGCCGTCCTCTGCCAGTTTCTTGACGTGCTTGTCCAACTGTATGCGCCGCTCTTTGTCCAGTTCGGGAATCGGAATCCGTATGAGTTTACCGTCGCTGACCGGTTGAATGCCGAGCGAGGAGGTTTGAATCGCCTTGACGACCGCCGGGACAACGGTCGGATCCCAGGGCTGAATGACAACCAGCCGCGGCTCCGGCGTGGACAGCCCGGCCAACTCGCGCAATCGCATCTGGGCGCCGTAGGCTTCCACTTGGATGTTTTCCACGAGCGAGGTGGACGCCTTGCCCGTGCGCACGGTGGCGAATTCCTGATGAACGACCTCCAAGGTCTTCATCATCTTCTCTTCCATGGTGTCGAGGACTTCTTGCAAGCTCATGGCCGACAGATTAGAAAGTCCAAGCAAGAATGTCAATCACTCGCACACTGCTTATAGATGCCGACGACACGCTCTGGGAGAACAACATCTACTACGAGCGGGTCATCGCAGAGTTTGTCGCTGCGCTCGGCCAACACGGCGTCCCTGCGCACCGCGCGCATGAGACGCTCTGGGAAACCGAGATGCGCAACGTGAAGATCACCGGCTACGGCAGCAACGCCTTCTGTCAATCGCTCCACGAAGTCGCCCGCGAACTCGGCGTCACCGACCTCGAACTGCAAATCAGCCAGTGGGAGAACTTCATCCTCCATCACCCCATCGAACTGATGACGGGCGTCCGCGAGACCATTCCCCGGCTTCATGCCTGCAATCGCCTGATCCTGCTCAGCAAAGGTCGTGACGACGAACAACTCGGCAAACTCCGTCGCTCGGGGCTTGAGCCGTACTTCCACGTCACTGAGATCGTCTTCGACAAAACCGTCGCCACCTACCAATCACTCATCGCCAATCACCGTTTGACTCCGTCCGAAACATGGATGATCGGTAACTCACCGCGTTCGGACATCAATCCCGCAAAAGCGGCGGGACTCGGCACGGTCTTCATTCCCTACCACACCACATGGCAACATGAAGTCGAGGAAATAAACGCTGACGGCGGCGAGACGCTTGTGTTAGAAACCTTCGCTCAACTCGCCGACCATTTTATCAAGGAGATACCATGAACAATATTCCCGTCCTCTGCATCACCGAACAATCGCTTGCCGCCGGGTACGAGAAGGCGCTCGTCGCGCTTCACGAACACGGCACCCGGTTCAAGACGCAGTACGACAAACCGGGCGACCCGCTCAGCCTCGATTGCACGCTCAACCTCACCGTGCTCGACCCGCTCGCCGAGCCGATGATTCACAAAGCCTTCCCCGGCGGGATCGAAGACCTGCGCGAGTACGTGCTCGAAGTCCAAGGCATCAAGGATCATTGGGTCAAGAACATGAACGACCCGAACGATACACGCTGGGAATACACCTATCATGGTCGGCTCGCTCAATACGGCACGTGGAAGGAGTCCGACAAACGCATCGGCCCGTTCAACGTCAACCAGATCGAAGCCGTCATTGCCAAGCTTGCCAAACAACCATTCACGCGCCAGGCGCAGATGATCACGTGGATGCCGAACATTGACCTCGACTGCTACGACCCGCCCTGCCTCCAATCGCTCTGGTACCGGCTCATGGAGGACGACGGCGTGTATTGGCTCAACTGCAACATCCGGTTCCGCAGCAACGATGCGTGGGGCGCCAGTTTCATGAACATGTTCGGGTTCACCATGTTCAATAAGGAGATTATCGCCGCCGGGATCGAGAAACGCCTCGGCAAACCGGTCAAACTGGGACGGCTGAACTGGCAGGCTGATTCCTATCACATTTACGGCAAGGACATCGCCGACGCCAAGGCCCGTCTCTTTGACCGCATCGCAACAACAACCTTGGAAGATCGCAGCTACCGTTTTGACGATGAGATGATCGCCGAGATGTACCACGAAGCCGAAGCCAGCGTCCGCGCCAAGATCGCCGAGTACGACCGAACGCATTGATCAGAAAATCCGAAGCACGAAATCCGAAATCCGAAACAAATCCGAATGTTCAAATATTAAATGGCGCCGTCTTTTCGTTGCAGCGGGTGTCTGTACAGACGAGTCATCCGCGTGCAGGCGTCGAGCGATTTCTTGCCTTCGTCGTTCGTCCAGACTTCGTCGTAGATTGCTTTCGCAGGTTTCCCGCGCAACTTGCGTTCTTTCAGAATTGTCCCGTCCGCTTTGCAAGACAATTCCCAGAAACGTGGTGGTTGGTTTCGGTTCACCCGGTTGCTCAGAATCACCAAAACTGTTCGTCTGTTTCTCGTTTTATTCATACAAGGACAACGGTGCTGTATCCGTCAATAACAACGACGTCCGGCTATGGCGACAAAGTCAATCCGTGCAGGTCAAAACCGGTCCAGTTCTTGGGCGCGGGCTTGAGTTCAAGCACACATTCACCGGCGCTGGGAATCGTCACTGTACCCAGACGGATTTGCCGCCGGTCACCGACGGCGACGGCAGGCACATTGACCGACACCGAGGCCTTGTCGAGAACCAGATTCAACCCTCCCCCACCCTTACCGGAGATTTCGGCGGTGACCGTGTACACGCCGGGCTTGTTGGCCATGAAATTCCACGATAGACGGGACTCGTGCGAATCCCACTGCGTGACTTTCGCGTTGGCTCCCTTGCCTTCCAAGCGGGCGTGGGCGCGCAAGCTGTTGTGAATGTCCGCCCATTCGGCTCCCAACACAATTTTTCCATCAGACTGCGGTTGTGGCAGGCGGCGTTCCACTTCAAGCGGGCCGCTGTACCGAAGTTCAATCACGCTGACATGCGCGTCCGGCGCTTGCGCCGGCACGGTCAACGCCACGTCGCCATTGTTCGCAGCCGCATTCAACTTTGCCTTGGTGGCAAGCAACCGGGCACTCGTGACGCGGTTGCGCAGGCCGGGCACCACCAGTTGTCCATCCGACGGCCAGTCGAAGACGTGCAAGTAAAGCGTGCCGCCGCTGCGACCGATTTTCTTGGTGCAACGTCCCCACGTGAGGCGCGCAAACGGGCTGGCTGTGGTGCCGTAAATGGATTCGCCGTTGCGTTTCATCCACGCACCGATTTCCTTGAGCCGTTGAATGCTGGGGGCAGGGATTTCGCCTTCGGCCGTGGGACCGACGTTGAGCAGGTAATTACCTCCTTTGCTGACGATGTCCACGAGGTTGCGGATCAAGACTTCCGTGCTCTTCCAGTTCTGGTCGTAGCTCTTGTAACCCCACGTGTCGTTCATCGTCATGCAGGTTTCCCAATCGCGATCCTTGAACCCGGTGGCGGGGATGTGTTGTTCAGGCGTCTCGGTGTCGCCCTTGAAATCGCCGCCGAGCCGGTTGTTGGTAATCAGACCAGGTCGCAACGCAATGAGATCGTGCAACGGCTTGGCGCGCTCCGTCGTCATCCACGCGGGCGTGTCCCACCAGAGGATGTCGGGCTTGATGCGCGTGAGAATCTCGCGGGTCTGGGGAATGGCAATTGTTCGGAGATAGTCGTCGAAACTTCCCTTGTGCGCTTCATCCCAACCTTCGCCTTCCTTGTGCCGGGATTTCGCCCCGCCGGGATGCGTCCAGTCCTGGGCTTGGGAATAATACGTCCCGAACTTCAATCCTTGGCGGCGCGACGCCTTGGCGAGCGGCCCGATGAGGTCCTTGCCGTACGGCGTCGCATTGGCGATGTCCCAGTCGGTCACGTCGGAGGGAAACAACGCAAAGCCGTCGTGATGTTTGGCGGTAATGACGATGTATTTCATCCCCGCTTCCTTTGCCAAGGCGGCCCATGCGTTGGGGTCGTACTTGACGGGATTGAACTGCCGGGCAAAGGCGCGGTACTCGGCGACGGGGATCTTCGCGTTCAACATGATCCATTCGCCGATCCGCGGAATCTGTTCGCCGCGGTACGTTCCCGCCGGTACGGCGTACACGCCCCAGTGGATGAACATGCCGAACTTGGCATCGCGCCACCAAGCCATCCGGGCGTTGCGTTGCTGCGGGGTTTCGGGAGCCGCGCTCATGGCGGGCGTCACCGCCATCAAACCGAGCAAGAAGCCGGTGAGGATTGTTTTCATAACTTGTTCTCTGTTACGCTTTGTCGCTGACAATGGTACCGATGGGTTTGCCGCAGATGGCGCGCTGGATGTTGCCGCGCTTGAAGAGGTCGAAGACGAGAATGGGAATTTTGTTCTCCATGCACAGGCTGAAGGCGGCGGCGTCCATCACGTTGAGCCGGTTCTTCAGCGCGTCCATGTAGGTCAGGCGGCTGTAGCGTTTCGCCTTCGGGTCTATCTTCGGGTCGGCGCTGTACACGCCGTCCACTTTTGTGGCTTTCAACAACACGTCAGCGCCCATTTCGCTCGCGCGCAACGCGGCGGCAGTATCCGTTGAGAAATACGGGTTGCCCGTGCCGGCGCCAAAAATCAGGACACGTCCCTTTTCCAAGTGCCGCATGGCGCGCCGACGGATGAACGGCTCCGCCACGGCGCGCATTTCGATGGCAGTCTGGACGCGCGTCGGCACGCCGGCGCGCTCCAGCGAATCCTGCAAGGCGAGCGCGTTGATGACGGTCGCCAACATGCCCATGTAATCGCCCGTGGCGCGGTCGAGACCGCGCTTGCTGCCGGCGATGCCGCGGAAGATGTTGCCGCCGCCGATGACGATGGCCAGTTCGACGCCGATCGCCTTGACCTCCTTGATTTCCTGCGCAATCGAGTCGCAGGTCTCCGGCGAAATGCCGTGTGTGCGGTCGCCAAGCAACGATTCGCCGCTGAGCTTGAGCATCACCCGGCGATATTGCGGCGTCGGCATGGCGTTGGTGTTACTTGATTTCCTCGCCAACCTGCCAGCGGGTGAACCGTCGCACCACGATGTTCTCGCCCAGCGTCGCGATCCTGGCCGTGACGTGGTCGTTGATCGTGATCTCGGGGTTCTTCACAAACGGCTGTTCCATCAGGCAGACGGTGGAGAAATACTTGTCCAGTTTGCCCTGGCAAATCTTCTCGATGGCTTGCGGCGGCTTGTCCTTGACCTGCGCGCGGTAGATTTCCTTTTCGCTCTCGATAATCGCGGCGGGGACATCTTCGCGGCGAACATAAAGCGGGCTGGCCGCGGCAATCTGCTGGGCGATGTCCTTGACGAGGTCGCGGAAGGATTCGTTGCGCGCGACGAAGTCGGTCTCACAATTCACTTCGAGGAGCACGCCGAGTTTGCTGCCGTGGTGGATGTAGCTGACGACACAGCCTTCCTTGGCGGCGCGCCCGGCCTTTTTACCGGCGACAGCGATGCCTTTCTTGCGGAGAATCTTCTCCGCTTCGTCCATGTTGCCATTGGCTTCCGTGAGGGCTTGTTTGCAATCCATCATTCCCGCGCCGGTCTTTTCGCGCAGGGTTCTGACTACGTTGGCGTCAATCTGCATGATAATCTCAATTGGGTTGGTTGGCTTGGGTTGGTTCGGGTTGGATGGCAGGCTCAACAGGCACGGGCGCGGCGGCAGGTTCCACTGGCGGCGGCGGGATTCGTTTGCCAAGTTCGCCTTGTGCCTCGGTAATGGTGTCGGCAATGATTTTCGTGATGAGCTTGACCGAGCGGATGGCGTCGTCGTTGCCGGCGATCGGATAGGTGACCCAGTCCGGGTCGCAGTTGGTGTCCACAATGGCGATGATGGGCACTTTCATGCGTTGCGCTTCGCGAACGGCAATCTCCTCGTGCATGATGTCCACAACGAACATGGCGTCAGGAGCATCGTCAAGCTGGGCAATGCCGTCGAGGTTGCGATGAAGCTTGTACTGTTCGCGGCGGAGCGTGGCTTGCTCCTTCTTGGGCAGTTGCGCGCCTTCCGGTGACGCGAGAAGCTCGTCAATCTGTTTCATCCGGGCGACGCTTTTGCGAATCGTCTGCAAATTGGTGAGCGTGCCGCCGAGCCAACGATCCACGACGTAGGGCATCCCGGTGCGAATGGCGACCTCTTTCAGCTCTTGTTGCGCTTGTTTCTTGGAGCCGACGAAGAGAACCTTGCCGTTGCCCTGCACCACGTCGTGCAGGAAGCCGCAGGCGACCTGTATCTGCGTAAGGGTTTTGTTGAGGTCAATGATATGAATGCCGTTGCGCGGGGCAAAGATGTACTTCTTCATCTTCGGGTTCCAGCGTTTGGTCTGGTGACCGAAGTGCACGCCTGCGTCCAACAACTCCTGAACTGTTACGTTTGCCAATGTGGCCTCCTGGTTGCATTCCGCGCGACTTTCGACCGGCGGAACATCCCGCCTGACAGCACGGGATTGTGATTCATTGTTCTTGTGTCCTGAATACGTCCGGGACGGTTTCCTCCCCGATTCTTTCGGAGCAGGGCTGCGCATAGTACACGCGAAATCCTTCTTTGCAAGCGCGATTTTGCGTTGATTTTCCGTTGCCGTAACAGGACCGAGGCCGTACAGTCCCCCAACAATGAAACTTGCTCTTGCCCAAATCAACACCACCATCGGCGACCTGCGCGGCAACGCCGCCAAAATCCTCGATGCCTACCGCCACGCCGCCAGCGCCGGGGCGGAATTGGTCATCACACCCGAACTGGCCATCACCGGCTATCCGCCGCGCGACCTGCTCGCCAAACGGCGGTTTGTGGACGACAACCTGCGCGTGCTCGACGAACTCGTCCCGCAAATCGGCGATACCGGACTGATCGTCAGTTACGTGGACCTCAATCCCGACGTGTTCGGCAAACCGTACTACAATGCCGCCGCCCTGCTCCAGCACGGCCAGGTCGTCGCGCGCCGGTTCAAGACCCTCCTGCCGACGTACGACGTCTTCGACGAAGATCGTTATTTCCAACCCACCCCGCGCAACGAACCTGTCGGATTCGGCACCTGCCGGCTCGGCATCACCATCTGCGAGGATATCTGGAACATCGAACGCTTCGCGCCGATCCGTTACTCGCACGATCCGCTGGCCGACTTCGCGCACGCCGGGTTGCGCCTGCTCGTCAACCTGTCTGCCTCCCCCTACCACATCGGCAAAGGACGGTTGCGCCATGAATTGCTCCGCGGCGTCGCGCGCCGCTATCGCGTGCCGCTCGCCTACTGCAACCTCGTCGGCGGCAACGACGAACTCATCTTCGATGGGCGCAGCATGGTCTTCGACGCCAACGGCAACCTCCTTGCCCAAGGCAAACCCTTCGCTGAGGATCTGCTGATCGTTGACCTCGAAGCGCCGCCCCAATCGTTCCAGCCGCGCGAACCGATCGCCGGACTTCGCGACGCCCTCGTGCTTGGCCTGCGCGATTACGCCCTCAAGTGTGGTTTCAAGAGCGCCGTGCTCGGTCTCAGCGGCGGCATTGATTCCGCCATCACCGCCTGCCTGGCTGCCGAAGCGTTCGGGAACGAAAACGTCCTCGGCGTCTCCCTCCCCTCGCAATTCTCCTCGCAAGGCAGTCTTGATGATGCGCGCGACATCGCCCACAACCTCGGCATCCGGTACGACGTCATCCCGATCCAACCCGCCTTCGAGCAGCTCAAAGCCACGCTGAAACCCGCCTTCACCGGCCGCCCCGAAGACGCCACTGAAGAAAATCTCCAAGCCCGTGTCCGCGGCACGTTGCTCATGGCGCTCTCCAACAAGTTCGGCCACCTCCTCCTCACCACCGGCAACAAGAGCGAGATGGCCGTCGGCTATTGCACGCTCTACGGCGACATGAACGGCGGCCTCGCCGTCATCGCCGACGTGCCGAAAACGATGATTTACGAGTTGGCGCGCTACATCAATCGCGACCGCGAGATCATTCCCCAATCCAGCATCACCAAACCGCCCAGCGCCGAGCTTCGTCCGAATCAGACGGACCAAGACACGCTTCCACCGTACGATGTCCTCGACGCGATTCTGAAACGCTACATCGAAGAGAACAAGAGCGCCGTCGAGATCATCAACGAGACCGGCTACGACGAGAAACTCGTCCGAGACATCGTCCGCAAGATTGACCTCAACGAGTACAAGCGCAAACAAGCGCCCCCTTGTCTTCGCGTCACGACAAAAGCTTTCGGCATTGGCCGCCGCGTCCCCATCGCCCAGCGGTATGTGGAACGATAAAAAGCCCATGCTTAAGACTCTCAGTCGGATTCAAGTGTTGTTGGGCGTTTTGCTCTTGTTGCCGCCGGCGTATTTTTTCGGACGCGCCCGCCCGGAGTTGAACCGCGTGGCGGCGGACACGCTGGCGCGAGGCGAGACCATCGCGCGCTCGTTACAAAGCGGCGCGGCGTTGACGGAATCGCTGGCGGACACTTTTCAGAACGTCGGCCTGAAGGCCGGCAGCATTGCGGATACGCTGGCGAAGATTCCTTTCAGCGATTGGGTCGTTTATCTCGGCCCCACCGCGAAGGCTTCGCGCGGCATCAGTGAACACTGCCAGCAAACCGCGCACACACTCCGCGAGTCCGCCGCGAGCCTCGGTGCGGGGCGGGAAACCCTGCGCGACATCCCGAAAGCCATCGCCAGCCTCTCGGAGACAGCGACAGTCCTCTCGATCATCGCCCTGCTCGCGGGTGCAGTGGTCATCCTGAATGGCATCCAACTCATGGCGGTCGCGAAACGCCTGACCACTGGCACCCTTATTCTTCTGGCTGGGCTGGCAGCGTTCCCGGTTCAAGCGGAGAACTGGCCGTGTTGGCGCGGACCGCGCGGCGACGGCTCCAGTCTCGAAACCAACGTGCCGCTCCACTGGAGCGCGACCAACAACATCGCATGGAAGACCCCGATTCCGGGGCGCGGCCACGGTTCGCCGATTGTCTGGGGCGACCGCATCTTCCTGCTCACGGCCATCGAGGGTGAACAGCAACGCTGCGTTGTGTGCGTTGACAGATCGAACGGCAAACTCGTGTGGTTGCGTACCGTCGCGCAATCGCCGCTGGAACCTAAACACAAGCTCAACAATTACGCCTCCAGCACCCCAGCCACCGATGGCAACCTCGTTTACGTCACCTTCCTCGACAAGGATAAGATGCTCGTCGCGGCGTACGATTTCACCGGCAGACAGCAATGGCTCGTGCGGCCGGGCGACTTCTTCAGCAAACACGGCTTCTGCAGTTCGCCGGTGTTGTTCAAGGACAAGATCATCGTCAACGGCGACCACGACGGCGAGTCCTACATCGTTGCGCTCGACCGTCAGACGGGGAAAACGCTCTGGAAGATTGACCGGGAGAACAAGACCCGCAGCTATTGCACGCCGCTCATCCGCGAACTGGACGGGAGAACGCAGATGATTCTATCGGGCAACAAATGCGTTGCCAGCTACGACCCGAACAACGGCAAGCGTCACTGGATCATTGACGGTCCGACCGAGCAAATGGTCGCCTCGATGGTCTATAACGAGAAAGCCGACATGCTCTTCTACACCGGCGGTTTTCCCCAATATCACATTCTCGGCATCAAACCCAACGGCACCGGCAACGTCACCCAAACCCACGTCGCCTGGCTCACCACCAAGGGCGCCTCGTATGTCCCCTCGCCGGTTTCCATCGGCGATTACTTCGTCATCGTCAACGAACCGGGGATGTTGACCTGCCACCAAGCCGCTGATGGCAACGTTCTCTGGAGCGAACGGGTACGGGGCACCTACCATGCCTCGTTGGTCACTGCCGGTGGCCTGGTGTACGTCCTTTCCGATTTGGGCGTGATGACGGTTGTCAAGCCGGGTCCGCAATTTCAGGCCGTTGCCACCAATGAACTCGACGAAAAGTGTTTCGCATCCCCCGCGATCAGCAATGGGCGTCTCTTCCTGCGTGGCGACCAGCATTTGTTCTCCATCGGAGGACACCCTGCGCGATAGCGCCGCTTGACACAGAGCGCGGCGGCATGCGAGGCTGCGCGTCGCACAGAAAGACAAAGATATGCCAACTAAAATCAAGGGCAGGGAATACGGCCTGGAGTTTGCGCTGATCGTCCTCAACTTCTTGTACAAATCCAAGGCGCTCCATTACGGTTATTGGGGACCCAGCGACGAGGTCAACATCCTCTCATTCGGCGCGGCGCAACAGCGTTACACCGACAACCTGCTCAAACATGTGCCGGTGGACGCTGTAAACATTCTCGATATCGGCTGCGGCACCGGCATTGTGGCGAAACATCTTGTGGAACGCGGCCACCATGTGGAATGTCTCTCGCCGTCGCCATTCCTCAACGCCGAGGCTCGCAAGGTTCTTCCGCCGTCCACGCCGGTTCATGAAACCACGTTTGAAGAGTTCCGCACTGACCGGCGATACGACCTGATCATGTTCGTCGAAAGTTTTCAGTACATTCCGCTCAACCATTCCCTGACGGGCTGCCTGCGGCTGCTCAAACCCGGCGGTCGCGTGCTGATCTGTGATGTATTCAAGCTCGACATGCCGGGCAAAGGCCCGATCGGCGGCGGCCGCAGCTACTCGGAGTTCATCCGCCAGCGCGACGCCCTCGGTTACGCCTGTCTCCAGGATGTGGACATCACCCGCAACATCGCGCCAACGTTTGACTTGGTGCAGGACCTTGGAATGAACCTGATGAAGCCGCTTTGGGAGAACGCGCGACGCGTTGGCAAGGCCAACCATCCTTTCCTCGCGAAGACCCTGCTTTGGATCTTCCGCAAGGAACTGCTGAAGCTCAACAAACATTTCAACCCGGATCGCAACGCCAAGAGTTTCATCGAGTACAAGACCTATCGGATCCAGTTGCTGGCGCCGCCGCCCTCAACGAAATAGCTCGGCAATGGCCGCATCGCGGTCGAGGTCGAATTCCATCATTTTCCCCGCAATCGCACCGGCGGCGTCACCCTTGACCCGTCCATAACCGCCAGGCAGCGTGAATTTCGCGTCGTCGGGCCGTTCCGCGCGGATGTTGGTGAAGTAAAGAATCTCTTTCGTGTCGTCGCCGCGCTCCATCTGGCTCTTCAGGATGAAACCTTGCAGGCCGGCCGCTTCCCACACGGTGATCTGCTGGCGCGACTCGTCTTCGTTGACCACCGTGATGCATCGAACGGTGCAAAGGTGGCCATCCAACTTTTCCGTGCGAAGAAACTTGCTCTCCATCCGTGGCGTCGTCCCCTTGCCTGAGGGAGCCTCGAAATACGCTCTCTTGCCGGGAAGGACCAGGTAGGCTTTGTCGGCCTTTGGCAGCAGTATGGTGACAACCTCCGAGAGGTTGTCTTTCTTGAGCTTGGCAGTCAGTGTGGCCAGGGACGGCTCATCGGCGGGCTTGTGTTCGAGGCGCAGGTCGCCCTCGCGCATGAACATGACGTTGTCGGCAATCCGGATCTGCTTGTCACCCTTCTCGCGCTTGACGGTCACGTTCGCGGTGAAGACACGCCCTGTGCCCATCAACGTGGCGACCAGTTCCGCCTGTGCCGCCGATGTGTCAAACAGTTGGCCGCGCGCGCTGACAGCGACGGCGCATGCAATTGCTGAAATCAGGAGTTGTTTCATTGTGTGCCGAGTTTGGCGAGCAGACCTTTCCGCCGCGCCACGGTGAACATGTACCGGAAAAACAACGCCGCCGCCACAAGATAAACCGCATTGAGCGCAAAGGCCGCCGCCAAGCTCGCCGCGGAAACACCTTCGCCGCGCAACACCTGGCGCATTCCCTCGAACACGTGCGTGGCAGGAATGCTCAACGCAACGGGTTGAAGCCAGCCCGGCAACACGTCGAGCGGATAGAACACCGCCGCCACCGGCTGAATCAGAAACGGAACGCCCCACGCCAGCGCCTCCGCGCCTTGTCCCCATCGCATGATGAGGCTGGTCGTCACCATGCCAAGCGCCCATCCCATCAACAGGAGATTGGCGAAAAACGGCACGAGACTCATGCCGAGCGAGAAGATATTGAACGAGTACAACGCATACGCCAACCCCGCAAGAACACCGATGGTCACGGCAATGCGAAAAAAACCAACGATGAACGTGGTCAACACAAACTCGCTCACCCGTACCGGCGCGACAAACACGTTCAGCAGGTTCCGCGACCAGACGTCCTCCAAGAACGACAATGTCACGCCTTGTTGCGCCCGATACAGGATGTCCCAGAAAATCATCGCGCCAAGCAGGAACATGAACGCGTTGGCTGCTCCCGATACGCCGCCGACCCGGTGCAGATAGACCGAGACATAGCCCCACACGAGCAAATCCATCAACGGCCAGAACAAAATCTCCGTCACGCGGGGCACGCTCCGCGTGTAGAGGTACGTGTAGCGCAACACCAGCGCCTGAATCCGGTGCCATCTCATTCCGTCGCCTCCGCCAGCAGGTCGCCGCTGCGCGCCACGCTGATGAACACTTCCTCCAGCGTCTTGTGATTGAACTGCGCGATGACCGCCTGCGGCGTGCCTTCGGCAATGATGCCTCCCTTGTGCAAGAACAGCACACGGTCGCACACTTCCTCGACGTCGCGCATGTTGTGCGAGGTGTAAATCATCGTGATCCCCTGCTCCCGCTGAATCCTTCGCAACAACTTCCGCACCTTGTCGGCGATGTTCGGGTCGAGGCTCGCCGTCGGTTCGTCGAGCATCAGCAACTCCGGGTCGTTCAGCAACGACTTGCACAGGTTCACGCGCGTGCTCTCGCCCGACGATAGTTGGCCGGTGACCTTGTTCTTCAGGTGCGTGATCTCGAACAACTCCAGCAGCCGGTCCATCTTCCCGGGCAAATCCTTCACACCGTACAGGCCGCCGGTGACACGCAGGTTCTCGCGCACCCGCAGGTTGGCCGGCAGGGCCGTGTATGCTGAGCAGAAGTTGCAGCGCTGGAGGATCTCACAGCGGTGCCGCTCCAAGTCCTTGCCAAACACGCGCACGGCACCCGACGTCGGCGTCGTCAAGCGGAGCAACACCTGAATTGTCGTCGTCTTGCCCGCACCGTTCGGGCCGAGCACGCCAACGATCTCGCCGTGCCGCACGTTGAACGACACGTCGGCCACGGCGACAGTGCCGTTGAACTCCTTGCGTAAATGTTCGACTTGGACGACAGCTTCGTTCATGTGCGGACACGATAGCACACGCCAAAGCGATTGCACAACGCCGCACACTGGCGCGGCCTGCCGGTGTTGCTGTTGTAGCCGCGAAACTCATTCGCGGCGGGCTGCTCCGATGGCCGCGAATGAGATTCGCGGCTACAAAAGCGGTCGTCCCTGTGACGCACGACGGTTTATGGATCAGGCGGGCGGTACGGGCGGAGGTAATGGTGTCGGCACCGTAGGCGCGAACAATCCCGCCAACTCCGGCACCGTAGATGCCGCCTGCCAACCGGCCATACCCTGACGCCAGACCAACGACGCCGCACTGAATGTTCCGGCAGCAATCATCTGCTGCAACACCGCCACTGCAAAAGGTCCGGTCGTCTTGCCGTCCGACACGGCGTGGAAATGAATTGACGGTGGTGTCGGTGGGAGTTGTGTTACCATCTGACCGGCTTGCTGAGCCATCTGCTGCCCCAATCCGGCTCCCACAGCCAAGCCTATACCGGCCTGCATCAAACCGGCTCCGCCACCACCTTCATTCGCGGCAGCCGTCTTCAAGACCTCCATGCTCCGGTCGTACTGGTAGATGTCGCGCCCCAACACATTCAACTCCGCCGCCTTCTCCTTGATCACCTTCAACCGCTGATAGCTGGGGTCTTCCTCAGGAACATTGATCGAGTGAAAGAAGAAATTCACCAACTCCAACCCAAACCGCGCGAACTCCGCCTGAATTGCCTCCGCGCAATGCTTGGCCAATGCGTCCAAGTGTACCGCCGCCTCCAACACGGAAATCTTCTCTTGAACCAGCGCCCGGCCAAGATTCACATTCACGGCTTGGAGCACCACACCCTTGAAATACTCCATGATCTGCTCCACCGTGAACACCTTCGCCGTCCCGGTGATACCCTCCAAGAACTGACGTGGCTGCGCAATCCGAAACCCGAACTGCCCAAACGCCCTTACCGGCACCACGATGCCGTACTTCGGATCTTCCAGTTGCACCGAACGAATCGTGCCCCACTTGTTGTCGAGCTTGCTGATTAGGTTGACGAACCACACTTCCGCCTGAAACGGCGTATCGCCACCGAATGGAAGGCTGATGAGCTTGGTCAGGAACGGAATGTTGAGTGTCGTCAGCGTAATCGCGCCAGTCTTGACCTCATCGCAGATTGTCCCGCGATAGACAAAAATCGCAGACTGCGCCGGTTTGACTATGAGTTGTGTGCCTAGGCGCAAATTCTCCGACGGGAATTTCCAGACAAACTCCTGATCGTTTCCTTCACATTTTACGACATCAATTAGTGCCATACGTTTATTTCCTCTCGCTAAGAATTATGAGAATATCGATAATTGCTATTACTAAAACAACGCCACCTATGATGTAAGCCCACGCTTTCGCAGATGCTTTCATTGCTGCTTCAGAATAGGTCTCTTTGAACTCCTCCAAATAGGAAAGCAACTGGGGATTGTTGAGGCTCGCCAACCGCAACCGACCGTAAGCTGCTCTCGCTTTTGCACGCCATGCTGTGGAATTATCTGCTATTCCCATGAGCCCGGGTTGAACATTACTGTGGCAATAGAAAAAGAACTCGGTCAGAACATTCAAATCCGTGGGAATTGGAAACGCCTTCACTACCTCGGCCTCGGCAGCATCCGACAGGAGGTTTTGTCGTGCTTTTGCAACACATTTACGCAATGCCTCAACATATTCTTGTGGAGTCAACTGTGCTGGCTTTCCAACCTCAACACCGCAGTATTCACAGTTTGCTACGTTTGAATTGTTGTTCGCCCCACAGGTCGGGCAATTTACTTGTGACATGTCATTTCTCCCACCGGCGAAGCATCTTCTTTGATGAACGCCTCCCAAACTGGTTTCCCTTCGCTATCCCACGCTATGACATCTTTTAGTGCCATCACCTGCCCTTCGTTCTTATTTGACGATGGATGTTAGTTGTGTTGTTCAAGCTTCGCCTTGGCTCGCTTCCGAATCTGCCTCCGGAGATAACGCCATACAACAAATGCCAAAATAATAGCAGCCCAACCACATACATCCGAGCCCTCCTTTCCGTAAATTGGATGTACAATTAAAATGCCAGGTGCCACGATCGCCACAAAGATACAGCACAATCCGAACATCCCCAAGCACCCAGTGTTCGTTGCCTTACCAGCAAAGGTATTTTGCGCCTCCGCTTCAACAGCCTCGGCTAACTTCGCCTCATTCTTGGCTTTCTTGTGTTTCTTTGCAGCAGATTCGACTGCGCTTATCTTCGATTGGATTTTCTGAATCTCGGATGCGCTACTGGAACCAGTCGTTTTATTGATCTGTTCAAGAGCACGCATGTACTTCAACTTAATCGTGAGCAGCCCCTTTTCGATCTCATTTGCAGTGTCTTGCTTTGCCGTACTGCGGGTGGCATTTTCCAAGGCCCCCTTCCAATCCTTATCAAGTGCGGAGGATAATGCATCCATACCATCACTACTGGCAGCCGACTTTATTGATTTGACGAATTCATCACAAAGGTCGATTCCGTTCTTTGCAATTGTCGGGCTGCTTGGATTTAATTCCAAAGCCAAGGATTGTGCGCCCTCCAGCACGCAAAACCGGTCATAATGCTCACTCAGCGAATTCTCCACATTGCGAAACCGGATGTAGTGATTCTCCAAATGTGGGTAGAACCTTGCAACGACATTGTTAATTTCCAGCGCAACACGTTTCTTCACGGCGTCTTTGTTCTTGGCGAACTTGATAGCAGCCTTCCACGAGCTAACTGCCTCTGTTATTTTAAGGTCGCCAATCTTCGACAGGCTTACCATGCATACGCCTTTCTCGATCCACGCATCAACAAAAGTTGGTTCCTGTTCGAGAAGTTTATTCCAAAATGACAATGCCTCCGCGTAGCTGCCACCTTCCTGTGATGTCTGGGCGAGAATTAGCGTTCCAGCAAACTTAAAACCTTTTTGCTCCTCCAGTTTGGCTTCCGCCTCTTGCAAGGTAACAACCGAACCGCAGTAGGTGCAGTTGATTTGGTTTTGTTCACCGGTCAGATTCGCAACCGCTCCACAACTCGGGCATAGTCCTTGGCTCATGATATTATCCTTTGAACTGTTTTGTTGTCTTCCTTCCGGTCATTACCTCATCAAAATGAATGAAGCTTATTTAGCCATTCCATGATTTCCTTGTAAGTATCTGCACAAAGTTGAGAATCACCGGTCTCCTGAGAACATTTTGTCACTAGAATGGCTATGGCTTGGGCTAGATTTGCGTGGTTCTCTTTTGCTCTACGTACTTCCAAGTCAAAACCAGATAACCTATTTTGTATCTCCTTATGTTCTCGCTCGAATCGCTCAATCATTTGTTTGACTGTCATTTGCTGATCCATTTTATTTCCATTTCCTACTTGTATGTTTTTGTTTCCGACCCGTTTGTTGCAGTTTCTAGACTCTGCTTTGACGGTATTGAGATTTTATTTTTTTCAGGGTCTTGCTTACTACGATTACAGGGTTCACATACGGCATTGCAGTCCGGTAATTCTTCAATTGGCGGCTTAATTCCACGGCGCTTATAATCACTCACGGAAATCTGATTTTTATGCCCAGTGGGGGTTTTCATTTGAACCTGAACAGCTTCCCCTGATGGCATTTTTACAATGCAGATTCCCGTATATAAGGATTCAGCCATAATTTTCCTTGAGTTCTTCAGCAGCGCGGCCTGCGTCCGAGGCTGGGCGCAGGGTTGACCGCGCCCAGCCGTTTGTGGAATTCTTCGCTCATACGCCGGTGACCTCGACTTCGGGGCTGAAGGGGCCTTCGTTGGTGTCGTTGACGCCGCGGACTTTCAGCTTGTCGCCCACGGCCAATTCTTCCAGCAGCTTCTCGGTCTCGCCACTGGTGCGGGCGAACAATTTATATCCACTGGTGCCGGCGGCTTGCCGGTGGATTTGATAGCGCGTGGCGCGGGTGGCGCCAGTCCATGAGAGTTTGCCTTTGCCGGCGCTGAGCGGCTCGAAGGTTGCCGCCGCAACGGCGTCGGGGCGCTTGGTCGCGCCGGGCGCGTCGAAGCCGAACGCCGTCCAACGCGGGTCGAGCGGCTCGAGGAGTTGTTCGAGTTCGGCATATAAACCATGCAAGCGCCGGTCGAGCGCAGCGTCAGCAAGTCTTCGATAGTTCAACGCGGTGTCGGCGGCGACTTCGGCCGGTTCGACGCCGATAGGGCCGAGCGCCGGGTCGGCGTTGGTCAGGGCGAACTCCAGCGCGGCCAGCAACTCACCGGCGCGGACCGCCGTGTAATTATAGCGCGGGTCGGCGACGGCCAATGCCGGGTGCGCGGTCAGGTAGGCTTGCTGGGCGCGCAGCATCGGCATGAGTTTGTCTTCGCCGTTGGGAATGGCGAGGCTGTCTTCATTCCAACCGGCTTCGGCCCATGCGGCGGACGGTTTTTTGCCGAGCGTCGGGAGAAGCAGGTTCTTGGCGCTGGTCAGCCAACTCCGGGCATTGTCGCGGCCAATGCGCAGAGCGCCAGTGGCGACCCGGCGTTTGGCGTCGGCGGCGTCGTACCCGCGACGGGCATCGCTGAAGGCTTGGGCATCGGCGAAGATGTCGTCGTGCAGGTTGGCTTTGAGCGGGAGGCTGGCTTGGTACTGGGCGGCGCCATCGGCAGCGTTGAAGCCCAACGTTTCTTTGGCATCGGGATCACTTGGTGTCTGCATACAGTGTCTTCCTTTCAGTTTGACAGTGAGGTTGGGGGGATCGGTGATGTACGAGGGTAATGGCCGGTCGTAACGCAGCCCCGGCATCCCCCAGCGGAGGCGTTTGTCGTCCCAAGTCGGATATTCAGTGCCCGGCATTGGCTAAAAGTCCTTTCTGGGCGGTACAAGGCCGAAAACTGGCGATTATTGAGCATCTTCTGTCTCCTCGACGCCGGGAACGTAAAAACGGGAGCCAAATCTCCCTTCTCGACGCCGGAAACAGTAAAAAGGGAAGCCCAACTCCGTACTCGACGGCGAGCACGGGAAAACGGAAGCATTTTTGACGCGCTCGACGGCGGAAACGGAAACGAAAGAGGATGTTTCAGGTTCTCGACGCCGGAAACGGAAAAACGGGAACAAAAAATCCGTTCTCGACGGCGAGACCGGAAAAGCGGAGGCCAAAACTTCGTGTCGGAGCTTGCCGTTCCCGGCAACCGGAAATTTAACCGGAATGGCTGTGGAGGTGGGGAACTGCCTGCCTGCCTGCCTGCCTGCCTGCGCAGGAGGCGTGCCAACCCGCCTGCGACGGACAATCTATTTTCGATTGTTGTGTAATTTCTCTCACCCAGCGTATCTCCAAATTACAACTCGAACAATGTCGGACAGAATGAGCGTGCAGCGGCACGTTGTCAACGCGAATCTAGTACTTCGTCAAACCAAATTCGAATGATTGTTTGTAGTGAGCCACGTAGCGAAGCGCAGTGGCGTGGGGACGGCACTCCGCTGACGCTTCGTGCCTGACTACAAACATGGACACAAAAAGGCTACCCTTGGATTGCAATGTTGACCACTCGCCCCGTCTCGCTTCTTCGCTTGCCTTTCGGCCGCGGTGTGGCTAACTGATTCGCATGGCAACCACCCCGCAACAATTCACCAACGTCACCGTCCTCACCAAAGCCAACGTTTACTTCGACGGCAAAGTCGTTAGCCACTCCGTCCTCTTTCCCGACGGCACGAAGAAGACGGTCGGCCTCATCTACCCCGGCTCCTTTCACTTCGGCACCAAGGCCGCCGAGCGCATGGAGATCGTTGCCGGCGCCTGCCGCGTCAAACTCGACGGCCAGACCGCGTGGAAGGATTACGCCGCGAACCAGCTCTTCGACGTGCCCGCCAACTCCGGTTTCGACATTGAGGTGAAATCCGGTATCTGCGAATACGTCTGTTCGTTTCTCGGTTGAGGGAGGCTAGGATGGATCGTTTGGAAGCCGAGCGTTTGTTGCAGCAGATGCTCGGTGCCGATGCCCGGTTCCGCGACGGGCAATGGGAGGCAATTGACCGGGCGGCCAACCACCGGCAACGCCTGCTGGTTGTTCAACGCACCGGCTGGGGCAAGAGCCTCGTCTATTTTCTTGCCACGAAGATTCTGCGCGACGCCGGTGCGGGGCCGACACTGCTGATCAGTCCGTTGCTGTCGCTGATGCGCAACCAGATCGCGGCGGCGGAACGCGCCGGCATCCGTGCGTTGACGATCCACAGCGAGAACCTCGCCGAATGGCCGCAAGTTGAGGACGCGTTGCGAGCCAACCGGTGCGACGTGCTGATGGTGTCGCCTGAACGACTCAGTAATGCCGGGTTTCTGGAGAAACTGCTGCCGTTGTTGGCGGCGCGGATCGGATTGTTCGTCGTGGACGAGGCGCATTGCATTTCCGATTGGGGACACGACTTCCGTCCTGATTACCGTCGCATCGTCCGGGTGTTGCGGCACTTGCCTGCCAACGTGCCGGTGATTTGCACAACCGCGACGGCCAACAATCGCGTCGTACAGGATGTGATGTCCCAAGTAGTCAGCTTGGAACTCTCGCGCGGGCCGCTGATTCGCCCGTCGCTGCGGCTCTACAACATCAGACTTGCCGACCAAGCCGAGCGTTTGGCGTGGCTGGCGCAGTTCGTGCCGAAACTATCGGGCAACGGGATCATTTACACGCTCACGATCCAGGACGCCCGCCGCGTGGCGGAGTTCCTGCAACGCGAAGGCATCGCCGCCCGCCAGTATCACGCCGATCTCGAAGGCGAGCAGCGCGTGCAGTTGGAGCAGGCGCTTCTCCGCAACGAAGTCAAAGCCCTCGTCGCCACCGTCGCGCTCGGCATGGGTTTCGACAAACCTGACCTCGGTTTCGTGATACACTTCCAGCGGCCCGGCTCGGTTGTCGCGTACTATCAGCAAGTGGGCCGCGCAGGACGGGCCGTCGAAACCGCCTACGGCGTCCTGCTGAGCGGACGCGAGGACGACGAGATCGCCGACTACTTCATCCGCACGGCGTTTCCACCGGCTGAGTTCATGCAACAGGTCTTGGCGGTGCTGGAAAAGGCGACCGGCATGACCATCGAGGAAATTGGCGCCGCGTTGAACTGTCGGCGCGGCACGCTGGAAAAGGCGTTGCGGCTGCTCGAAGTGGACCAGGCGGTCGAACACCGCAAGACAGTCTGGTCGCGCACTGCCAATCCGTGGACGCCCGACGTGATGCGCGCCGAGCAAGTCACCGCGTTGCGACGGGCCGAGGTCGAGCAGATGCGCCGGTACGTCGAACACACCGGGTGCTTGATGGAGTTCTTGGCGCGGGCGCTGGACGATCCGTCGCCCGCGTCGTGCGGGAAGTGCATGAACTGCACCGGCCAGACCCACCGTCAATCGCCGCCGACCGAACTCGTGCAGCGCGCCGTCGAGTTCCTGCGTGGTGACTCGATCCTCCTGTCGCCGCGGCTGCGTTGGCCTAAAACGATATTGCCTGAGGTGCAACGCGCCTTGCCCGCAGACGCAGTGGTAAGTTCCACGGTCATCCCGGAACCGTTGCGCGCGCAACCGGGCCGGGCGCTGTGCATCTGGGGCGATGCCGGTTGGGGGCGCGAGGTTGCCGATGGCAAGTACGTAGCCGGACGATTCAGCGACGCGCTGCTCGAAGCCGCCGCCCGGCTGGTGCGCGAGAAATGGAACCCGCAACCGGCGCCGGCGTGGGTCGCCGCCGTGCCATCCTGGCGACGCCCGGAGTTGGTTCGAGATTTCGCCACTCGCTTGGCGGCCAAGCTCGGCCTGCCGTTCGCACCGCTCATCCAACAGTTGCGCGACACGCAACCGCAGAAACAGATGGAAAACAGCGTCACGCAGCTTCGCAACCTGCTGGGCGCGTTTGCCGTGGTGGGCGACCTGCCGCGCGGCCCGGTGTTGTTGGTGGATGATTTGACGGATTCGGGGTGGACGATGGCGGTGTTGTCGGTATTATTACAGGCGCATGGCAGCGGACCCGTTCATCCATTCGCACTGGCAAAATCGTCACCGAGGAACTCGTGATGGACGCGCGTGATTTTCTCACCGAGGACGGACGCGCGCTGCTGCTGCTGTGTTCCACGCTGGCAACGGACGACACCGCGTCGCCGTTCACGCTGACGGAGTGGAACCAACTCGCCCGCCGCATCCACGACTCGCCGCTGCAACGCCCGGCCGCGTTGGTCGGCCAGTCGGCGCACGCGCTCGCGGAGACGTTGGGAGTGACGCGCGACGACGCGGACCGGATCGTCCGATTGCTGGAGCGCGGCGGTCGCGTGGCGCTGGAACTGGAAACCCTTTTCTCGCGCGGCCTGTGGGTCGTCACCCGCGTGGACCCGCACTACCCGGCCAAGCTGCGCGCGACGCTGAAGCACCAATCGCCGACGGTGTTGTTTGGCGCCGGGACGCTGTCGCTGTTGAAGCGGGCCGGCATCGCCGTCGTCGGTTCACGCAACATTGACGAGGCCGGCACGGCGTTCGCACAAACCCTCGGATGCAAGTGCGCGGAAGCGTCTCTGCCGGTCGTGTCCGGCGGCGCACGCGGCACCGACAGCATTGCGATGACCGCGTGTCTGGAGGCGGGGGGCACGGCGTTCGGCGTGTTGGCCGACAGTCTGGAACGAACGATCCGTCAACCCGACTTGCGGCAACTCTTGCTGGATGAGCGGCTGGTATTGTTGACGCCGTACGCGCCAACGGCCGGTTTTTCCGTCGGCGCCGCGATGGGGCGCAACAAGGTGATTTACGGACTGGCCGACTATGCCGTCGTGGTCAGCAGTGATTTGCAAAAAGGCGGAACCTGGGCCGGTGCGGTTGAGGCGCTTCGCGCGGGCTGGTGCCCGGTGTTCGCGCGTGATGGCCACGAGGTGCCGGCCGGCAATCGCAAGTTGTTGGAGTTGCACGCGGCGGCGCTGCCGGAGACAGAGCTTGAATCTCTTTCCGACCTGCCGCATTGGTTTCAGACACACGTCGCCAGTCGCGAGGAACAACCCGAGTTGTTGCCGATGACGGTGATGGAACGGCCAGCGAAATATCGAGCCAAACGATGAATCCAAAACACGAGTACTCCGACAAACTCTGGCGGGAAGCTGACCGATTGCTGGCGGGTGGCGTCAACTCGCCGGTGCGCGCGTTTCGCGGCGTCGGCGGGACTCCATTCTTCACCCAGCGCGCGAAAGGCTCGCGGCTCTGGGACGTGGACGGCAATGAGTACATTGACTACGTCGGTTCGTGGGGACCGATGATTCTCGGGCACGCGCACCCGAAAGTGATCCGCGCCGTGCAGGAAGCGGCCCGCGATGGCACCAGCTTCGGCACGCCAAACCCGCGCGAAGTCCGACTCGCCCAGCTTGTCAGCGAAGCGTTCCCATCCATCGAGAAAGTCCGATTCGTCAACTCCGGCACGGAAGCGGTCATGTCCGCCATTCGGTTGGCCCGCGGTTTCACGAAGCGCGACAAGATCCTGAAGTTTGAAGGCTGCTACCACGGGCACTCCGATTCACTCCTCGTCAAGGCCGGCAGCGGCGCGGCAACCTTCGATGTGCCTGACAGCGCCGGTGTGCCGGCTGACGTTGCGCGAAATACGCTGACATTGCCGTTGAACGATTTGGGTGCACTCGACCAAGTTCCGTGGCGCGAGGTCGCTTGCGCCATCATCGAACCGATCCCGGCCAATATGGGATTGATACCGTTGAAGGACGGCTTCTTGCCGAAGCTGCGCAAACTCACCGCCGACAACGGCGCCTTGCTGATTCTTGACGAAGTCATCAGCGGGTTCCGCGTTGCCAGGGGCGGAGCGCAGGAGTTGTTCAGTATTCGGGCCGACCTGACGACGCTCGGCAAGATCATCGGCGGCGGCTTGCCTGTCGGCGCGTTTGGCGGACGGGCAGACATCATGGACATGCTGGCGCCAACGGGACCGGTCTATCAGGCCGGCACGCTTTCTGGAAATCCGTTGGCGATGGCGGCGGGCATCGCGACGCTGGAGGAGTTGAAGGACTACGCCAAGCTGGAGCGGCTCACGGCGTCGCTTTGCAGCGAGTGGCAGAAGATTGTGCCCGGCACCCACAAACGGATCGGGTCGTTGTTTTGCACGTTCTTCACAGACCGGGATGTGGTGGACTACGCCAGCGCAAAGACGAGCGATACGAAGAAGTACGCGAAGTTTTTTCACGGGATGCTGGAGCACGGCGTTTATCTTGCGCCGTCGCAGTTCGAAGTCGGGTTCATGTCGCTGGCACACACCGAAGCCGACATCGAGGCGACGCTACGCGCGGCGCGGGAGTCGCTGTGAAGTTGGTCGTGGCAGCGACGGGTGCGAGCGGCGCGATCTACACGCAACGGCTGCTCGACAATCTTTTCGAGCACGATGTTCATTTCATTTCGACTCGGCACGCTCGCGAGGTACAAACGTTGGAGTTGGCCGGCGGCTTGAAAGTCCCGTCGGGTGTGACGCGCTATGAGGAGGACGGCTCGATGTTCGTGCCGTTTGTGAGCGGCTCGGCGTTGTTTGACGCGATGGTGATCATCCCCGCTTCGATGGGCACAATCGGTCGGATCGCCAACGGCGTCTCGGACACGACGATTGCGCGCGCCGCGGATGTGTTCCTGAAGGAACGACGGAAACTCATCCTCGTGCCGCGCGAGGCCCCGTACAACCTGATTCATCTTCGCAACATGGCTGCGCTCACCGAAGCCGGCGCAACGATCATTCCGGCCAGCCCCTCGTTCTACAGCGGGTCGCAGACGGTCACCGATTTGGTGGACACCATCGTGGCGCGCGTTTTGGACCATCTCAGTGTCACCCACAACCTTGGCAAACGCTGGCAAAACGCACCGTAGGGCGGTCCGCTTGCGTTCCTTGCAAAGCCGGGCTATCCTACAAGCGAAGTATGCCGAAGCATTTTACCGAACAACTGACCCGCAGCAGCGCAGTCCTCAGTCTCTCCACGCCGATGGGGCAAAGCTCGTGGGCGCCAAACACGGACGTGTATGAGACGCCCCAGCACCTGATCATCAAGATGGAACTGGCGGGCATCCGCAAGGACGACCTCGAAATCACCTTGAACGATCGTCTCCTGACCGTCCGCGGTTATCGCAAGGACACGTGTCCGCACCGCCAGGGGCACTGTTCGTTCCGCCAGATGGAGATTGACTACGGTTATTTCGAGCGACGGATCCTCGTCCCGACCCCCGTGGACGCTGCCAGCGCACAAGCTCATTTCTACAACGGGTTCCTTCACATCGAACTGCCAAAGACAGCCCGCGCTGTTGCGTCCGCCGTGACGGTCGTCATCGAACAGATCAGTTAGAGCTTGCGCTGCCGAGCGGACGACAGCAATATGTGAGCGGGCAATGCGTAGCCCCTCCGAACCAGATCATGAGCGACAGCACACAATCGAAACTGCCCGTCGGCGACGCTGCACACACGCCTGCTGACATGACCCCCGTGCCGGGGCAGTTGCCGGTTCTCCCGCTGAGCGACCTGGTCATCTTCCCGAACATGGTGGCGCCATTGCTCGTCACCAGCCAGCAGTCCATCCGCTTGGTTGACGACGTTGTCGCCGGCGACCGCCTCGTGGCCGTTGTCCTGCAGAAAGTGGCCGACCAAGAGCATCCGCGGATGGCGGACCTCCAAGAGTTCGGATGTGTCGCGCGCGTAATGCGGATGTTGAAGTTTCCTGACGAAACCGTTCGCGTCCTCGTCCAAGGCATCGCGCGCATCAAACTGGTTCGCCTCGTCACGGAGACCCCGTATCTCGTCGCGCAGGTTGAGCGACAGGAAGACGTCATCGAGCCCGGCATCGAACTGGCCGCCTTGACGCGCAACGCCGTAACGCAGTTCCAACGCGTCGTCGAACTCTCCCCCACCCTGCCGGACGAACTCAAAGTCGCCGTCCAGAACCTCGACGACCCCAGCAAACTCGGCGACATCATCGCCAGCAACGTCAACCTCGCCGTCGAAGAAAAACAGGGCCTCCTCGAAACCGCCGACGTGCGCGTGCGTCTCAGCCTGCTCTGCACGCTGTTAAACCGGGAGCAGGAAGTCCTCAACCTCGGCAGCGAGATCCAGGGCAAGGTCAACAAAGCCATCACCAAGACCCAGCGCGAGTATTTCCTCCGCGAACAGCTCAAGGCCATCCAGAAAGAACTCGGTGAAGCCGGCGAAAGCGGCGGCGAGATCGCCGAACTCCGTGACAAGATTGACAAAGCCAAGATGCCGGCCGAGATCAAGAAAGTCGCCCTCAAGGAACTCGACCGTCTTTCCACCGTCCCGCCCGCCGCCGCCGAGTACACCGTCGCGCGAACGTACCTCGACTGGCTCATCGGCGTCCCGTGGTCGCGCGGCACCGACGACAAACTCGACATTGCCCGCGCGCGCCGCATCCTCAACGAAGACCACTACGACCTCGAACAGGTCAAGAAACGCATCCTCGAATATCTCAGCGTCCTTAAACTCAAGAGCGAGACCAGCAAGGATACCGCCGTCAACAAAGGTCCCATCCTCTGTTTCGTCGGCCCGCCCGGCGTCGGCAAGACCTCCCTCGGCATGAGCATCGCCCGCGCGCTCGGACGCAAATTCATGCGCATCTCGCTCGGTGGCGTCCGCGACGAAGCCGAGATTCGCGGCCACCGCCGCACCTACATCGGCGCCCTGCCCGGCCGCATCATCCAGAGCCTTCGCCGCGTCGAGAGCAACAACCCCGTGTTCATGCTCGACGAGATTGACAAAGTCGGCGCCGATTTCCGCGGCGACCCCAGCGCGGCGCTCCTCGAAGTCCTCGACCCGCAGCAGAACAACACCTTCTCCGACCACTACCTCGAAGTCCCCTTCGATCTGTCGCGGGTGATGTTCATCACCACTGCCAACCTGCTCGAACCGGTTCCGCCGGCGTTGCGCGACCGCATGGAAGTCATCGAACTGCCCGGCTACACCGAGCAGGAGAAATTCCACATCGCCGTCAAGTATCTCGTTCCCCGCCAACTCCGCGAACACGGCCTTCAGCCCTCCCAACTCAACCTCCGCAAAGACGCCATCGTCAGCATCATCCGCCATCACACCCGCGAAGCTGGCGTCCGCAACCTCGAACGCACCATCGCCACCATCTGCCGTCGCACCGCCCGCCGCATCGTCGAGGGACGCACCAACTCCGTCACCGTCGCGTCCAAGAACCTCAAGGACTTCCTGGGGCCGCCCCAGTTCTTCCATGACATGGCCGAGTGCGAACTCGAACCCGGCGTGGCCATCGGCTTGGCGTGGACCAGCGCCGGCGGCGACATCCTCTTCATCGAGGGCACCCAGATGCCCGGCAAAGGTCACGTCACCATCACCGGCTCGCTTGGCGACATCATGCGCGAGAGCGTTCAGGCTGCCCTCAGCTACGTCCGCGCCCACTCCCATCAACTCGGCATCGAACCGAAATTCTTCGACAAAAACGACATCCACGTCCACGTCCCCGCCGGCGCGATCCCCAAGGACGGCCCTTCCGCCGGGCTGGCGATGGCTGTCACGCTGGCGTCCCTGCTCACCCGGCGCCCCGTCCATCCCGGCGTCGCCATGACCGGCGAAATCACGCTGCGCGGCAAAGTCCTGCCCGTCGGCGGCGTGAAGGAGAAAATCCTTGCCGCATCCCGCGCCGGCATCCGCACCATTTTGTTGCCCGAACAAAATCGAAAGGACCTGCGCGATGTGCCGTCGGATGTCCGCAAGAAACTGAAGTTCGTCTTCGTCAACACCATCGCCGACGCCTTCAACGCCGCCATTCCCGGCCCATCGTAACCTCTATTGTCGTCTTGTCACGACTTCGTGTTGCTGGCGCAACTTCACAACGGCATCAGCAGCGCAAACGCCACGCCAAAGCACATTCGGGTAAAACACGCTTCGACGGCCAATGATCGAGCCGGGATTGAGAACGCAGTTGCACCCGATGTCGGCATGGTCGCCGATGATCGCCCCGAACTTGCGCAGGCCGGTATTGGCACCGGCGACGGTAACGTTGCCTTTGGAAGATTTCACGTTCGAGAGAATCACGCCGGCGCCGAGGTGCGCGTTGTGGCCAAGAATCGAGTCGCCGACGTAACTGAAATGCGGAACCTGTACACCGTTGAAGAGAACGGCATTCTTGAACTCACAGGCATTGCCAAGCACGCAGCCATCCCCGACGATGACATTTTCCCGGATGTACGCATTCGAGCGGATTTCGCAATTCGCGCCGATGATCGACGGGCCTTTGACGACTGCGCCGGGCTCGATCACGGTTCCCGTTCCGATTTGCACATCGGCCCCGATAAACGGCGAACCAACTGTCGTGCCGTGATTGTGTGGCTTGAGGTGGACCTTGACAAAACTGCTGATGCGATTGAGCGCCTCCCAGACCCGCCCGCAACCATCGAACAATCCGGGAAACGCAAACTGGCTGAGGTCGAGATAATCTTCCGTGCGAAACATGCCGGTATCTTAGCTGTTGACGGATCGCGCTCTGGGTTTGCGAGTCTGGCTGCGGGTGCCCTGATTCTGAACGACACCGAGCTTGCGGAATCTCCCGTACCGCGCCGAAAGCAACTCCGCCAGGGGGACTGTCTGCAAGTGATCGAGTTCCTTGCCAATCGCCGCCTTCAGCGCGGCGGCGGAAGCATCGTAATCCACTTGTGCCCCGCCAAGCGGCTCAGGGATGATTCCGTCCACCACACCGAGTTCTTGCAGGTCTGGCGCGGTGAGCTTGAGCGCGGCAGCCGCTTGCGGGGCGGCAGCGCGGTCTTTCCACAAGATGGCCGCGCAACCTTCCGGACTGATCACGGAATAGTAGGCGTTCTCCAGGATCAACACGCGGTCGCAAACGCCAATGCCGAGCGCGCCGCCGCTGCCGCCTTCGCCAATCACAACCGCCACCAGCGGGATCTCCAGCAACATCATCTCGCGCAGATTGACCGCGATGGCCTCCGCGATGTGTCGTTCTTCCGCGCCAACGCCGGGATAAGCGCCGGGCGTGTCAATGAAACTGACGACCGGCAGGTTGAACTTCTCCGCAAGTTGCATGAGGCGCAGCGCCTTGCGGTACCCTTCGGGGTGCGCGCAACCGAAGTTCCGCATCAGGTTCTCCTTCGTGTCGCGCCCCTTTTGCTGGCCAATGACCATCACGCGATGCGCGCCGAGCGTGGCCAGCCCGCCAACCATCGCGTGATCATCGGCAAACCGGCGGTCGCCGTGCAGTTCGATGAAATCGGTCGCGATGCGTTGCAGATAATCGAGCATGTAGGGCCGCCGCGGATGGCGGGCCAGTTGGACGCGCTGCCACGGAGTCAACGAGGTGAAAATCTCTTTGCGCGTGGCGTCGAGTTTTTCCTCGATCAGCTTGATCTGCGCGGACAGATCAATCTTCTGTTCCTGCGCCTGTTTGCGAAGCGATTCGAGCGTCTGCTCCAGCTCGACCACGGGTTTTTCAAAGTCCAGTGTGTAAATTCTCATGGGATCAATCGCGGATGGTGACGGGCGTGCCAATCGGCAGCAGCAGATAAAGCTCGGCCACGTCGTCATTGAGCAGGCGCACGCAACCGGCGCTGGATTGTTTGCCGATGGAGTTGGTTTCCCACGTGCCATGGATGCCGTAGCGCGTCACATCCAAGCCCAGCCAGTGTGTGCCGAGTATGTTGTCCGGGTCGCCAAACGGTATGGTCCGCCCGTCGGGGTGAAACCACGGCGGCCTTTCGATGCGGGTCATGATTTTGAATTCTCCTGCCGGTGTGCGGTTATATTGACCCGACCCAACCCGGTAACGTTTGAAGAATTTCCCATGGTCCGTGACCGTGAGGGTGTTGGCGGACTTGTTGATCTCGACGGCAAACTGGCCTTGGTAGATCCGCAGGCGGTCGCCGAGACGAATCATGTCGGAACTCAAACCATTCGCTTTTTTGATCAACTCAATCGTCGTGTTGAACTGTTTCGCCAGCTTGCCAAGCGTGTCGCCCGCGACGATCGTATGATCCCGTTTCTCCGGGGCGGCGGCGCCGGTGAACACGATTTTCGCGTTCAACTCGCCAAGCATCGCCAGCACCGGATCCGCTGCTCCGGGCGCTGCAGCCAACGATTGCAGCGCGTCGCGCGCCTCGGCGAGTTTGCCCTCGCCCTTCAGCGTGGCCGCCTGTTGCAAGGCCGTTTCGGACGGATCCGGAGCAGCCGGCGCGGTGGCGACACTCGGCGCCGGCGGAAGTTCAGGCGGTTTCTCTGCGGGCGCAGGCGCGCGTTTGCACCCCGCCACACAGAGGGCGAACAACAAGAGACATCGGAAAAGGTTCATATGGCAGCGAAGGTAGCGAGCGCCGCTGCAATTTGCAACGCTAATGCGGGTCACCGGTTCTGGTCGAGCCAGCGGCGGATTTCGCTCGCGTGCGGCGCGTTGGGGACGAGCTTGAGATAGGCTTCGTAATGCTGGCGCGCACGGGCAATCGTGCTGCGGTCGGCAGCGTACAACCCGGCCACTGTCACGTGAACAGCGGCGTCACCGGGGTTCTGCTGCAAAATCGTTTCGTACTGGTCCAGCGCATCGGCGATGTAGCCTTGCTGCTGGAGCAGAATGGCGTAGTTGCGGCGCGCATCGGCGAACTTCGTGTCGGCCATCAACGCGAGTTCGTAGTTCTCGTACGCGCGGGCGGCCTGCCGCTGGTCGCGGTAGGCGTTGCCGAGATTGTAGTAAGCCGCGGCAAACGACGGATCGGCAGCAATCGCCTTCTCGTACAACTCCACCACGCCGGTAAGCCGTCCTTGTTGCTGGAATTTGACCGCCTCGTTGAAGTGGATCAACGCCTCTTTGCGATTGCCGGCGGCGAGCGTGCGCGGCGCAAGCGCCACCCGCCGTTTCCCGTTCGTCTCGACCGCAGGAACCGGCGCGGGCGGCTTCACCTTCGACGGCGGCGCTGACGTCACGACTTTTGCGACTTGGACAACTTGCGTCGGCGTGCGTGTGGGTGTCGCCCCGGGTTTGGGCGGGACATTGGTGGAAGCAACCACCGTGACGGTGGCAGCCGCTGTCACGGGTTTCACCGGCTCGGCGCGGGTTTTGACGGCGGCAATGTTCGTTGCGGCCTCGACGGATGCGGGGTCCGCCACGATTGCTTCGCGCAACAATTTTTCAGCCCGCGGAAAATCGCGCTGTCGCGCGGCGGTGACCGCGAGATTGTTGCAGGCAATCGCGAGCCACGAACCGGCGTCGTGCGGCGGGTTGGGTTGCTGGAGAACTTGGCGGAGCAAATTGGCGGCAGACTCAAATTGCCCGTGTTCGAGATGCAGCAACGCGAGATTGTAGCGCGCCAGCGTGTACTGCGGGTCCAATTTCAGCGCTTCATGAAAACAACGCCCGGCCGCATCGGTCTTGCCGGTCTTGAGCCGGCAGACGCCGAGGAGAGTGAGCGCCTGTGGCGTGGGCGTCGCCTTCGCCACCGCCTGTTCCAAGTGCTCAGCGGCCTTCGCAAACTGTCCCTGCTGGTAACAAGCCACACCCTGCTGGAACTGTTGTTCCGGGGTGCGACTGCATGCCCCCACGACAACAGCCAGAGCGGCGACGGCGAAAAGTTTTCTCCTTGTTAAGCTCATGCGACACGTGACAACGGCTCGACCACATGATATAACCCGCGCCATATTTCGCAACAAAAATGACTGACTGGGACATACAATCACGCGCCTGTGCCTGCACGACCTGCCAGGAGCCGTTCAACGACAAGCAAACGTACCACACGCTGCTGAGCATGACCGCCGCCGGTTATGAACGGCGCGACCTGTGCACGGAATGTTATCTCGCGGCCAAACGCGACGGCGTTTTCTCGTACTGGCAGGGCGAATACAAATTGCCGCCGCCGCCACCGCCGGAGCCGATTGAGAAGAACACCGCGGAATCGTTGCTGCGGAACTTGGTGGACTCAACCGATCCAACCCACGCCGCAGCCCGCTACATCCTCGCGGTCATGCTGGAGCGAAAGCGACTCCTGAAACACCGCGACACCGTCCACGAGGCTGACGGCAAGGAACTGCTCGTCTATGAGCACGCGCAGTCCGGCGAATCGTTCACAATCCCCGACCCCAAGTTACGGCTCGATCAACTGCAAGAAGTCCAGCAACAAGTCGCCGACCTCCTGACCCCTCCAAAAACCGACGAGGGGCGCACACTGTGCGCCCCTTTATCAACTCCACCCGAAAACACGTAGGGGCGCACAGCGTGCGCCCCTATCATGCGCAATGGGTTAGTTGACCTTTACTTCGATTTGTTTCGGTTTGGCCTCTTCGGTCTTGGGCAGTCTCACCGAGAGCACGCCGTTTTTGAACTGGGCGTCAATCTTCTTGGCGTCCACGGCCGTCGGCAACTCGATGGTCCGGCTGAACATGCCATACGCCCGCTCTTTCCGGTAGTAGTGGGCTTCCTTCTTCTCAGCCTCATATTTCTTCTCGCCCTTGATCGTGAGGTAGTTGTCCTGCAGGCTCACATTGACGTCTTCCTTGGCGAGTCCCGGAAGTTCCGCATTCACCAAGTAAGAGTCCTTCTCCTCGACAACGTCAATCGCCGGGAGAAAGGCGCCTTGAAACTCACCCCGCCCTGCACGATGAAGCGAGGTGTCGAACAAGCGGTTCATCTCCTCTTGAATCTCTGCCAGTCCGGCAAATGGATCCAGCAGGTCCGTTCGTGGTGTCCAACGTATCAGTCCCATAGCACATCTCTCCTTTCTTTTGGTTGTTGTTTCCGCCATCAGAATTAGCACCACCGGTGCCGGGGCAAAAGAATCAACGACTTACGAAAAGATTGTGTCAGCTTTTCCCGCGCATCGCTGTGACAGCCGTGTCACGCTGGCGCAACTAGCCCATTTGTTTCACCGTACGAAAGGTTGTGATGGTTTTTCGATTTGATTGAGGCTCTGAACCCTCTGCCCAAGAGTCATCAGCAGTTTCAAAGGACGACGGCCTCTGCGGAGGCCGCGTCGGGCGGG
>Ga0194112_10000475_pt1 | contig 58691 bp, 71 predicted proteins | sample TA2MahC400mmetaG_FD_146191 | JGI IMG/M metagenome (GOLD analysis project Ga0194112, IMG submission 146191) | Freshwater microbial communities from Lake Tanganyika, Tanzania - TA2015016 Mahale Deep Cast 400m | ecosystem: Environmental > Aquatic > Freshwater > Lake | place: Tanzania: Lake... | reverse complement strand
GTTTAAGGGGGCGAGGTCAATAAGCTATAAGCCATTAGCTCTTCTCTTAAGAATACGCTCTCTCGTTGTGCTGGCTGAGATCCAGACCGGTCACTTCCTCGTCAGGATTCACCCGCAATCCGATGAGACCGTCCACGACTTTCAGGATCACGTAGCTGCCGACGAAGGAGAACAGCGCCACGGCAAAGACCGTCATGGCCTGGATGCCGAACTGGGCGGGATGGCCGGAAAACAGCCCATCCCCCCCCGCGACATTCACGGCCTTGGAGGCCAGCAATCCGGTCACTAGCATCCCGATGGTTCCGCCGACGGCATGGATCCCGACGACATCGAGGGCGTCATCATAGCCCATCTTCCCCTTCCAAACAATGGCGCTGTAGCAGAGCGCACCGCCGGCCAGACCGAATAGGATCGCCTCGATCGGCTCGATGTAGCCGGCCCCGGCCGTGACTGTCGCCATCCCGGCTACCGCGCCGGTGGCCACGCCCAAGAGGGTCGGCTTGCCCCGGTGCATCCACTCCACCACCATCCAAGTCAGAGCCGAGGTCGCCGCGGCAATGTGGGTGGCGACGATGGCCCCGATCGCAATGGCATTCGCTCCCCTGGCGCTTCCTCCATTGAAACCGAACCAGCCGAACCACAACAGTCCCGTGCCGAGCAGGGTGAGGGAAAGGTTGTGGGGGGCCATGTACTCGGTCTGATAGCCGCGCCGACGGCCCAGTGCAAGGGCACAGGCCAGGCTCGCCGCTCCGGAACTGATATGCACAACCGAGCCTCCCGCAAAATCCAGCGCGCCCATTTTGCCGAGCCAGCCCCCGCCCCAGACCCAATGGGCCAGCGGACTATAAATGAAGATGGACCAGAGGGCGACAAACAGCAGCAAGGCACTGAAACGAATGCGCTCGGCAAAGGCCCCGGCGATCAAGGCAGGCGTGAACGCGGCAAACATGAGCTGAAAGAGCATAAAGGCCTCGTGCGGAATCGTCGGCCCGTACTTGGGATGTGGTTCGATTCCGACCCCGCTCAACCCGACCCAATCCAGCCCTCCGATCACGCCTCCTTTATCCGGACCGAACGTCAGGCTGTACCCGAACAAGACCCAGATGACGCTGACAAGACAGAGGATAACGAAGCTGTGCATCATCGTTCCCAGAACATTCTTGCTCCGCACCTGCCCCCCGTAAAAGAGCGCCAAGCCCGGCACGACCATGGCCAGCACCAGGGCCGTCGAGGCCAGGACCCAGGCCGTATCCCCGCTTTCGATCTTCGACAGATCCGGCGGAGAAGGCACGTCCTGGGCCCAGGCCCCACTCGACCAGAGCGCCAGGCCTAGAACAGCCCAGATCACCGCTGAGAGGACCCGGACTCCGTTGTCTATTGGTCTTGTCACAAGCCCCTCCATACCAACCTTCGGTTGAACCGCCTGCTTCGATCACATGCAGGCGGAGAGGCTTTTTGCCTCCAGTGAATACCACCCGCGCTTGCGTGAACCGCCCGGGTACCCGTTGCTCTTGAATGCAACGGGTGATGATCTCATGGGAGCGGAGAGGTTTTTTGCCTCCAGTAAATATCTGTCAAGCTTGCTTGAGCCAGGCACTTCATCACCCGTCGCAGACGAAGAAGCAACGGGTACCCGATGTGCCGGGAGAAGTTTTTTGTCTACGACTTCCCCTCAACTGCTAGAGGTTGCAGTACCCATTCGTGATGGGCATCCGGCGATCCTTCCCAAAAGCCCGGTGCGTGATCTTGATCCCGATCGGTGCCTGGCGCCGCTTGTACTCGCTGCCATCCACCATCGCGATAACCCTGGTCACCGTTTCCTGCTCAAACCCCATCTCTACGATTTCCTCAGGGGCCCGCTCTTCCTCCACATAGGCTTTCAGGATCGGGTCCAGCACCGGGTAGGGCGGCAGGCTATCCTCGTCCTTCTGGTCGGGTTTGAGCTCGGCTGTCGGAGGCCGCTCCAGGACCCGCTTGGGAATAACGGGGGTCTCGCCCCTGCGATTCCGTAGACGTGCCAGGTCATAGACCATGGTCTTGGGGACATCCTTGATCACGGCGAACCCGCCCGCCATGTCGCCATAGAGGGTGGCGTAGCCCACGCTCATCTCGCTTTTGTTGCCGGTGGTCAACACCAGGTGCCCGAACTTGTTCGACAAGGCCATCAAGAAATTCCCGCGGATCCGAGCCTGGAGATTTTCCTCGGTGGCGTCGGCCGGACGGCCTTGAAAAGAGGGAACCATCGCACGTCTGTAACAATCGAACGTCTCCGTGATCGGAATCGTCCGCAGCGGAATCTTGAGGCGCCCGACCAGCTCCATGACGTCTTCGTGGCTTTCCCGCGAGGTGTAGGGAGACGGCATGAAGACTCCCAGAACATTGGCGGGCCCCAGCGCATCCACCGCAACCACCGCAGTCAGCGCCGAATCGACCCCGCCGCTCAGCCCGATCACCACCTGCTTGAACCGGTTCTTCCTCACATAATCGCGCACGCCAAGGACCAACGCCTGGTACACCTCTGCTAGCGGATCCAACAGCGCCGCTTGGCTGGGCACGGCACGAGCCCGGGCCTTGGGTCGGTAGGAATCTGATATCACCACCCGGTCAGCCAGGGTCGCTCTCTTGCCGCCCAGCCATTTTTTTCGCCCCTGCGCCACCCTTGCCCGGACCACCGCGTCCATGTTCAGGTCGGCGACCAGGAGGTCCTCTTCAAACGCCCTGCCTCTGGCGATGACCTCTCCGCTCTGGTCCAGAATCAGGCTGTTCCCGTCAAAGACCAGTTCGTCTTGCCCCCCGACCGTATTGGTGTAGGACAGGATCACGCCGTTTTCCCTTGCCCTGGTAGCCAACATCTGCTCCCTCAAGCGGCTCTTGCCGACGTGAAAGGGAGAGGCATTGATATTGACGATCACTTCCGCACCAGCGGCTGCCTGTACCCGGCTGGGTCCCTCCGGAAACCAAATATCTTCGCAGATGTTGACCCCCAGCACCGTCCCGTTGAGCAGGATGACCGGTATCCGGCAGCCGGGATGGAAGTAACGGCTCTCATCGAAGACTCCATAGTTCGGCAAGTACCGCTTGCTATACGACACGGCCAACCGACGATCGGCCATGATCGCCGACGCATTGTAGAGTTCATGCCGGCCCGCCGGTACGACCATCGGACGGCTCGACTTCGGATGAGCTTCTTCCCCTTCCGCGACGTATCCGACCACGGCCGCGATTCCACGGCATTCCTCCATGATCTCGGCAAGAGCCCGGCGCTGATCCTTCAGGAAGCGCGGTTTGAGGAGGAGGTCCTCCGGCGGATAGCCAGTGACGGCCAGCTCCGGGAAGGCCGCCAGATCGGCCTTGGCCTTGCGAGCCTCTTTCAGCCAGGCGATGATGCGCCTGGCATTCCCGTCTAGGTCGCCGACGGTCGGGTTCATCTGGACCATCGCCAGACGGAACCAGCGCACCCCTGTCTGTCCTCCGGCTCTCTTCATCACATGAGCGCTTGCATGACAAAAAAAACGCCCTCTGCCCCACTCACTCAACGGGGCGGAGGACGTCATCGTCCACGGTACTTCCTGACGGGAAACGTCGTTGTCTCCCTTCGACGAACTGTGCAGTGTTTATATCATCGCCTCGGCAACCCTGTCAAGATTTTTTTAGGTCGGCCTGTCGTTCGATCCCCAGCGCCAGAATGACGGCTTCCGCGATCTCGCGCATGGATTTGCGCGTGTCCATGCTCTGGCGCTGCATGAGACGAAAAGCTTCATCTTCCGAGATTCCCTTGGCCTGCATCAGGCTGCCTTTGGCCCGCTCGACCAGCTTGCGCACTTCGAGCGCCTCTTGCATCTCAAAGGACTTCTCCACCAGCTTGGTGTTTTCAATGGCGATGGCCGCCTGGTTGGCGATGGCCTGCAACACCTTGATTTCCTCCGCCGTAAACGCATGCGGGACGGAAGTGTAGCTGTTGATCACCCCGACGGCCCGATCCCGGATCAGCATCGGCACCGACAACAGCGAGCAGAGGCCTTCCTTCTTGGCCATCTCCGGGTACATATAGTCGTGCTCGCGCGTAACGTCTGGCACAATGATGGGACGGCGTTCTCGCACGGCTCGGCCGCTGATGCTTTGCCCCAGCTTCAGGCTCGGCTTCCGGCGGTATTGCTCACTCAGACTCTGCGTCGCCATGATGCGCAGCTCGCTGGCCTGCGGATCGAGCAACATGATGGAGCAGATTTTGGAGTTCATCATCTGGGCAGTCATGGTCACGATCAGCTGCAGGACATCCTCGATCAGCCGGTTGGAGGCGACGGTCTCCGAGACCTGCGACAAGGTCTCCACTTGCAGCGCCTTGCGTTTCATCTCATCGTAGAGCCGGGCGTTCTCGATTGCCCCACTCACTTGGTTAGCGATCGTGGAGAGCAGCGCCAGCTCGTCCGGCCGGTACTTCCGCGGCCGCTTGTGCTGCACGTTGATGACCCCCACCGCTTCCTTCTTGGCCATGATCGGCACCGAGACGAACGCTTGGTAGCGGTCTTCGGGCAGGTTATGGAAAAACTTGAACCGAGGATCGTCGTTCGCATTACTGGGAATCACCACGCGGGTGCGCTCGCGTGCCACCCAGCCGGTGATGCCTTCCCCCAGTCCGATCGTGATCCGGCCGATCAGCCTGGGGTGCGGGTTTTTGGACGCCCGCAGGATGAGTTCTTCGCGGCTTTCCGAGAGCAGGTAGAGCAGGCAGGCGTCCGCCTTGGTCGCCTCAACCACGACGTCGACAATGTGCTTGAGCACCGCTTCCAGGTCCAACGTGCTGCTGATGGACTCGCTGATCCGATGCAGCACGTCCACCTCGCGCATTTTCTCGCGCAAGGCCTGCTGGAGCTGGACCACGGACTGATGACGTCTGAGCTCCATAACCTATTAACCTATTGGTCTTTCCCCTTGCCCCTACCCCTGCCCCGTCGAACCGCGGCCAATGCGGCTTGCCCCCTCTGGTCCCTTCAGGCCCATGAACCACCGCTTGACCTGCCCCTGCTCGAGGGGAACGATCACCACCTGCCCGACCCGCTTAGGCAGGACGCAATGGAGACGCCCCTGCACCACCTTTTTATCGTGCTGCATCGCGCCCCAGAGCTCGGTGAACCGCACCGGCGGGAGAGTATGGGGGAGCCCGGCCCGGCGGACCAGCTCGCGCTGGCGGACAACCACCTCCGCCGGACAGAGCCCCAAGGACCTGGCCAGATCCGCCTCTTGCACCATGCCGATCGCGACTGCTTCCCCGTGGATCAGCTTTCGGTACCGCCCCAGTGATTCCAGCGCATGGCCGATGGTATGTCCGTAGTTGAGAACCCGCCGCCGGTCCGACTCCCGCTCGTCTTCCTCAACCACCGACGCCTTGATCTGACAGGACCGGGCAATCACATGCGCGACCGGCTCCGGCTGCATCTTGCGCAGATCGTCCACCCGCCCTTCCAGGTAGGCGAAGAAGGCTTCGTCCTCGATCATCCCGTATTTGATCACTTCGGCCAGGCCAGCAACCCATTCACGGGTCGGGAGAGTGCTCAGCGTGTCCGGATCGACGAAGACCACCCGCGGCTGATGGAACGCTCCGATCAGGTTTTTGCCCAGCGGATGGTTGACGCCGGTTTTGCCTCCAACGCTCGAATCCACCTGCGCAACCAGCGTCGTCGGCACTTGGACGAAGGGAATTCCGCGGGCAAGGATCGAGGCTACAAACCCGGCCAGGTCCCCGACCACCCCGCCGCCCAAAGCCAGCACAAGCGATCCCCGTTCGAAGCATTCGCGCACCAGTTCGTCCAGGATCCGGCCGACCCAACGAAGCGACTTGGCCCGCTCTCCCTCCGGAACCAGGATGGTCTTGGCCTGATAGCCGGCGGACCGGAGTGAACGGAGGACAGTCGGCCCGTAAAGCCGACCCACGACCTGGTTTGTAACCACCGCCACCTTGCCGGCCAGGCCCAGCCGTTTGAGGCGTGGACCCACTTCCCCAAGCAACCCGGCCTTGATCAGGATGTCGTAGCTCCTCTCCCCCAGCGAGACGGTCACACATCGCTCCACCGACGCATGCGGCTCCGTTTTCACCATCACAGATCTCCGGTCTTCACCACGCTCATCATGAAGGGCCTGGCACAGGCCGGCCGTGCGCCGACGGCTCATGGGATACCTGCGCCCTGCGGCCACGACCCCAACCAGATCGTTCGAGAGAAGCGGCCCTAGAAAGGGCAACCGACGAGGTAGAACGGCAGGGATGGTAACACAGCGGGCCTGAAACTAAAAGGCTTTCACGTAGGCCTGGTAGGCGTTAAAGTTGCGCTTCATTTCTTCCACGCTGTCGCCTCCGAACTTCTCGATCATGGCATTGGCCATTTCAAAGGCAATCACCGCCTCCCCGACGACGCCGGCCGCCGGGACCGTGCAGATGTCCGACCGTTCGACCGTCGCATCGAAGGGTTCCTTGGTCTGGATGTCCACGCTCTTCTTAGGGCTGTAGAGGGTGGAGATGGGTTTCATCGCCACCCGCAGCACGACGGGCTCACCGTTGGTGATGCCGCCTTCTAAGCCCCCCGCATTGTTGGTCTTGCGGATGAATCGGTGGCCGTCCGATTCGTAATAGATGTCGTCGTGCACCTCGGACCCGAACCGGCGCGCCGCTTCGAACCCCATCCCGATCTCCACGCCCTTCATCGCCTGGATGCTCATGGCCGCCATGGCCAGCCTGGCACCCAGCCGTCGATCCCACTGCGCGTAGCTTCCCAGGCCGATTGGAGGGTTGGTCACAACGACCTCGAACACTCCCCCCAGCGTATCCCCCTTGTGTTTGGCCAGCCGTATCTGCTCGATCATTCGGGCACCGGCCTCAGGGTCGGGAGACCGAACGTCGGAGGTCTCGGCCCGCTCATAGGCTTCCAGCGGATCGTCGCACCGCTTGGCTACGACGCCCCCGATCTCAGTCGTGTAGCTGATGACCCTCATGCCGAACTGGGCCAAGAGTTCCTTGGCGACTCCCCCGACGGCCACGCGGATGGCGGTTTCGCGGGCGCTGGCCTTTTCCAGCACGTTGCGGATGTCACGGTGGCCGTACTTGATGGCCCCAACCAAATCTGCATGACCCGGGCGGGGACGGGTCACGACCTTTTCCGGAGGAACCGGTCCCGGCTCCACCGCCATCACGTCCCGCCAGTTTTCCCAGTCCTTGTTGGCGATCATCAGCCCGACCGGGTTGCCCAGCGTGATCCCCTTGCGAACGCCGCAGGCGAATTCCACCCGGTCCTCCTCGACCCTCATCCGGCCGCCTCGTCCGTAACCCTTCTGGCGCCTGGCCAGATCCTGGTTCACATGGTCAACCCGCAAGGGAAGCCCCGCCGGCACCCCTTCCAGGACGGCCAAGAGATACTTGCCGTGGGACTCGCCTCCGTTCAGATACCGTAGCATGGTGGATTTCCAGGGATCAGCTTTTCACGATGATGGGGGTCAGGAAGATCAGGAGTTCTTTCTTCGAAACGTTCTCGGTTTTGCTCTTGAACAACCAGCCGATCACGGGCAGGCGCGAGAAGAACGGAATCCCGATCACCGTGTTGCTTTGGGCGTCTTCGAGAATCCCTCCAATCACCATAGTCTCCCCGTCGCGCATCTTGAGCAGCTGTTTCAGAGAAGCGAACATCTTCGGCGCCTCGAGTCAGAGCACTCCGCTGCGGGACTTAATGGTCTGCTTGATTTCCTGGATGTTCTGCGCCGTATACACACGCCAGTTGCGCCAATCACGCGGCGGCCCCGATATTAGCCCCTCACGCTCCCACCGAAACAACGTGGCGCGCGAAACATCAAATAGTTTGCAGACTTCGACGGTCTTATACCGCTTCTTTGAGTTACCTTCTAAGTTTGGCATACCCCGCCCCTGTTTCAAAACGAAAAGCCCTCCCCATCTTGTAGCAGGTAAGTATAGTCAATATATTATCCTTGTCAAGCAAACTAGCTTGATTGTACAAGCAGACAGGTGTCCTGAACAAGAAACCGAGAAGGAGAATATCCCCTGGAGAATCGCCGCCCTGGCAGCCGGTCAGGTCCTGTGCAGGTCGCGATGACGAAGGGTCATCTCTCGGCCGGATTTGGCAAATGCGTCGCGCAAATGCATGGCGATGGCAACAGAACGATGGCGCCCGCCCGTGCAGCCGATGGCGATGGTGAGGTAACTGCGCCGCTCGCGTTCATACAGGGGAAGCAGGAAATCGAGCAAGGTTTCAAGGCGTGCGAGAAAGGGCTGGGTATCCGGATCCCCCATCACATGCGCTTGCACACGGGGATCCTCTCCGGTCAGCGATTTGAGCTCTTCCACAAAATTCGGATTTCGCAGAAACCGCACATCAAACAGCAAGTCCGCCTCATAAGGAACGCCGAACTTAAACCCGAAGGTCAGCAGAGACACCGTCATGAGGTGCCTGGCATCCGACTGCCGATAGTCCCGCGCCAACAGGTCTTTGAGCTCATGAACCGTGAGGTCCGACGTGTCGACGATGCGGTCCGCCCGCCGCCTGAGGTCGAGCAGGCGCGCGCGCTCGATCCGCACTCCCTCCAACACAGGGGATTGAGGAAGCAGCGGGTGAGGGCGACGTGACTCGGAGAAACGCCGAACGAGCACATCGTCCCGCGCTTCCAAAAACAGCAGTTCGACGGAATGGCCGAGAGATTTCAAGCGGTCGAGGTTGTCATATAAATCCGCGAAAAATCCCCGCTCCCGGATATCGATACCTAATGCGATGTTGTGGACCTCCCCTCCCTGCTGCAGACAGAGTTCGGCGAACTTGGGAAGCAAGGGCAGGGGCAGATTGTCCACACAATAAAATCCCAGATCCTCGAGGCATTTAATCGCATGGGTTTTCCCCGAGCCGGAGAGACCGCTGACGATGACCAAGTGGAGCGCCTGCATCTATAGTTCATCGCCCCGGTTGAGGATCGATCAGTTCAAGGGCGCCGTCGTCCATGCGCCGCAAAACTTGTAGCCGGTTAGACAAGGCATCGACAAACACCATGGTCGCCGACGACTGCTCACCGAGATGTTCGACGGCTTCGGCCAGCGTCAGGTGGTACAGGGAAGGCCGCACGACTTTGATGTCAACTGGTTTTGCGGCAGCTTCGCGCTCCGTCGATGACGGACTAGAAACAGCCGAGCGCGACGGTTTGTGGCTGACCAGCTTCTCCTTGCGCTTCCTCACCTGGCTGCTAATCTTGTCGACCAACTGATCGATCGAGGCATAGAGGTCCTTGGTGGAGGTCTTCGCTTGAATAACCGTTCCGTTGAGGCTCACGATCACTTCAGACGTATGCCGATACTTCTCGACCCCCAACACGACCTGGACTGCTCCAAGTTTAGGCCCATATCGCGCAAGCCGCTTCATGCGCGTCTCGATGTACCGCCGCAAGGCAGCGGTCACTTCCACGTGCCGACCTGTGATCATCACCTGCATCAAGTGCCCTCTCGGTTGTGCAAGGAAGTCGCCTTTCGGGAGAATCCCGAGGGTTAAAAGAACCGTTTGCGCTGGCTGGCGGATGGAATGTTCTCTTCGGTTCGGTACTTGGCCACCGTGCGGCGGGCGATCAGGATGTTGTTCGCACGGAGCCGCGCTGCAATCTCCTGATCCTTGAGCGGATGCTGGGCATCTTCTTGCGCCACCATACGGCGGATCATGTCACGGACCGTGATGGAAGAGAGCATGTCTTCGGTTTGGTCCGATCGCTGGATGCCGGCGTTGAAAAAGAACTTCAGCTCGAACATTCCTTGCGGGCAGTAGACATATTTGTTGGCGGTGACCCGGCTGATCGTGGATTCATGCATGCCGATATCTTCCGCGACCTGCTTGAGAACAAGAGGCCTGAGAGCCGGCACTCCCTTCTCAAAGAACGGCTCTTGGAACTTGACAATGCTTCCGACCACTTTGATGATGGTCTTGTTGCGCTGCTCGATGCTGCGGATGATCCATTGGGCCCCGCGTAGCTTTTCATCCAGATAAGCTCTGGTCGCCTCGGGCTGATCGCGCTTGCCGGCCATCAACTGCTTGTAGTAGGGGCTGATCCGCAGCCGGGGCAACCCCTCATCGTTGAGCAGCACCACCCACTCGCCTTCGTTCTTCACAACGAAGACGTCGGGCACCACCACATAATTGTCGGAAGAAAAATAAGGGCGGCCGGGCTTCGGCTCAAGCCCCTCGATCACGCGGGTGGCCGCAAAGATCTCCTCGGTCGTCACTCCCAAGGTCTTGGCGATCCGCCCATAGTGCCTCTTTTCAAGATCCTTCAAGTGATTACCGACGATGGACTCGATCAGCGAGCGTTTTAAGGAACCGGCCCGTCCCCCGATCCCCATCGAATCGCGGTCCAAGTGTTCTAGTTGGATCAGCAGGCATTCCCGCAGATCCCGCGCGCCCACGCCGGCCGGATCAAAGGTTTGGATCTGCTTCAACACCCCCTCGACCGCATCCGGCTGGACGTCGGCATCAGCCGCCAGGTCGGTCAGCGACGTTCTGAGATACCCATCCTCGTCCAGATTCCCGATAATGATCCGCCCGATAGCCTTGTCGCGTTCGCTGAGCCCGGAAAACCCCAACTGCCACAGCAGGTGGTCCTCCAGCGAAGTAGGCTTGACGGCGGTCTGGTCGTACGAGGGTAACTCGTCCTGGGCCGCAGAGGGATATTCCACGTCGCCGGCGCGGCGATCGCTGTCAAAGTAGTCGTCCCAGCCGAGCTCATCCGGATTCTCCGGACCCTCGGGTTTGGCCTCGTCGCCCCCTCCGCCTTCCTCGGTTTGCTTGAGCTCCTTTTTTTCCTGGGTCCATTCCTCGGTCGCAGTCGCCTCCCCCTCCTCCGCATCAACCTGCATTTCCTCCAACAGCGGGTTATCCATCAGATGCTGCGTGAGGGTCTGCTGGAGCTCCAGCCTGGACAGTTGCAACAGCTTGATCGCCTGCTGCAACTGCGGCGTCATGATCAGTTTTTGGCCCAGGCGGAGATCAAGGCGCAGTTTCATGCCGACCCTCGATGGAACAGGGCTCCGTCACAAGCGGAACCGCTCGCCTAGGTAGATCGCGCGAGCGGTGGAACTGTTCACGATCGTTTCGGGCGTCCCGGACTCCAGGATCGTCCCTTCGTTGATGATATAGGCCCGGTCCGTGATGGACAGCGTCTCCTGCACATTATGATCGGTAATCAGGATGCCGATCTGTTTCTGCTTCAGCCGGATAATGATCTGCTGGATATCGCCCACTGCGATCGGATCGATGCCGGCGAACGGCTCGTCGAGAAGCAGGAACCGGGGGTGTATCACCAGCGCTCGTGTGATTTCCAGCCTCCGTCGTTCCCCCCCGGACAGCGCATAGGCTTTGCTTTTGCGAAGCGCCGCAAGGTCGAGCTCTTGGAGGAGCGTCTCCAGCCGGAGCGCCCGTTCCTGGGGAGACAGCACGAGCATTTCCAGAATCGCCAGGATGTTGTCCTCCACCGACAGGCGGCGAAACACCGACGACTCCTGAGGCAAGTACCCGATGCCAAGCCTGGCACGCTTGAACATCGGCAGATCGGCGATCCGATTCCCATTGAGCAGGATGGTCCCGGCATCGGGCTGGCACAGCCCTACCATCATATCGAAGATCGTGGTCTTGCCCGCTCCGTTGGGCCCCAAAAGTCCCACGACCTCGCCCGCTTTGACATCCAGGCTGACGCCCTTGACGACCTGCCGCCCCTTAAAGCTCTTTTTCAGACTGCGCGCCTGCAGAAACGGTGGCATCGCCGGAGCGGCCGGGTCCACGCTGAGGGGTGCATCGGTTCGGGTGGTTTGGATCACCGATTGTCTCCCTGACTCGGCTCGATCTGAACGCGCGAGCCCCCTTCCACGACGCTGCGGTCTTCAGCCAGATACATCGTAATCTTCTGCCCGGTCACTCTCGTTCCCTTCTGCCAGGCAGCCGGCTCCCCCGTCAAGACGATTTTCTCTTCGTCGGCAAAGTACATCGCCTTCTGGCTCGTGGCCCGGCCTTCGTCTTTTTCAATCATCACGTGGCCGGTCGCCTCGATCACGCTAACCGACCGGTTCCCCGTCGTAGGCAGTGGACCGGCGCTCGACCTGGCGCCCTCGCCGGACACCCCAGGGCCACCGGGAGCTCCGTTGGCAGAGGCAGTACCCGCCCCGGAAGACGGTTGGTTGCTGGGCCTGAACAGGACGACCATGACGTCCGAGTGCACGATCAACGCCCCCCTGGTCAGCACGACGGTGCCTTCAAAAACGGCCCTGTTCTCTTGATTTTTGACCGTCATCTTCTCGGCCGTGATCGTCGTGCGCTGACTCTCCGAGGACGCCGTCGGGGAGGCAGCCTTGGAGGAGTCCCGCTCCGCCGCCTGCGCGACGACGGCGACCAGCAAGACAACCCCGCCGAGCCTACTGAGTAATGACAACATGGACATCGTGCGCAATTCTGAATTCTTCCATCTCCAGTTTACCGACCAGTCCGCGCCCCTGCACAATCAACCCGTGGCCGGCAATGGTCACCGGGTCAGCCGTCGTCACCTCTCGCTCTTGATCCCCCCAGGCCAGGTGGTTGGTCTTGATCGTATAGCCGCTCTGGAGCCGCACCTCAATCTGGCCCTCATGCTTGACAAGCACGAAGTCCTTTCTGGCGAGGTCAATCGTGCCCTCATCCCCTTCCAGCTTGAGTTCCCACCCCTGCGGGCCGTACAGGGTCACCTGAACCTGCTCAAGCGCGGCGCGATGTTCCGCCTCGAACACGCGGGCTCGTTGAGCCTGCACTTTCCATTGGACAGCCCCGGCGTGGGATTGGATGAACTTGAACTGGTCGATGCCCGCGTCGGAGCGGCCGCGGGGACTCGGGTTCGCCGAAGGGGAGGGAGACACCGATTCTGTGCGAGTAGCCAGGAGGTAGAGGAGGAAGGAGGTCAGCACAATCGTGAGACCCAGCAAGCTGCCACGCACCCAGCGCTGCCACATGAGCCTACCCAAATCAATCGCTTAGCATCGAGCGATCATCCGGGCACGATACTAGCATAGGCATCGAGGCAAGTAAACCGGCGGCCGCCGTAGGTCCCACGGTTTGCCCCATCGGCGACCTTCGAGGTGCTTATGGGAGAGCGCGGGGAGGAATCAATGGAACGCCTAGGAGGCCTTCGAGCCGGACGGAGACGCAGCCTTAGCCGTTTTCTTGTTTCCTTTCTCCGCCTCCGGCGCATCCGCTTTGGCTTGGGGAGCGTCAGTCTTCTTGGCGACCAACTCGATCGCAACGAGGGCCGCCGTATCCCCCACTCGACGGCGGGTCTTGATCAGCCGCGTGTAGCCGCCGGGGCGATCCTGGAACCGAGCCGCCACGTCATCGAATAGCTTCGAGACGACGTCCTTGCTGCGAAGAAAACCCAACGCCCGGCGCCTGGCTGGCAGATCACCTTGCTTACCCAGCGTAATCATCCGTTCGGTGTAGCCACGGATTTCTTTCGCTTTCGCCTCGGTGGTCTCGATCCGCTCGTGGTCCAGCAACGAGGTGACCAGGCTCCGAAACAACGCTCGGCGGTGCTTCGTCTTTCTTCCGAGTTGTCTGCCTTTTTTTCGGTGGCGCACGGCTCCCTCGTTTCCTTATTCGTTCCTGGCGCTTCCCTCCCCGGACGGGAGGGAATCGACTTTCATCCCGAGGCTCAGACCCATCTCGGTGAGGATCTCCTTGATCTCGTTCAAGGATTTCTTGCCGAAGTTCTTAGTCCTGAGCATTTCCATCTCGGTCCGCTGCACCAAGTCGGCAATGGTCTTGATGTTGGCGTTCTTCAAGCAATTGGCCGCTCGGACGGACAGTTCTAACTCGTTCACACTGCGGAACAGGTTCTTGTTGATCTCCCGCCGTTCTTCCTCTTTCCGGGTTGGCTGTTTCGGCTCGCCGAGCTCCTCCGGGTGAATGAAGATGTTCAGGTGGTCACGCAAAATGCCTGCCGAGGTTGAGAGGGCATCCTGAGGAGTGATGCTTCCATCCGTCCAGATCTCGAGCAGCAATTTGTCGTAATCCGTAACCCGGCCAACCCGTGCGTTCTCCACCTGGAAATTGACGCGCTTGACGGGCGAATAGATCGAATCCACGGCGATCACACCGATCGGGAGCCCTTCTTCCTTGTTCCGCTCCGCCGGAACGTAGCCGCGCCCCGGCCTAACCGCCATTTCCATGTCCAGCGTGGCTTCTTTGTCCAACGTGGCGATATGCAGGTCCGGGTTCAGCACGACGACGTCGGCGTCGTGGATGATGTCCGACCCTTTCGCCTCGCCCGGCCCCTTCTTCCTGAGACGGATCGTCTTGGGCTTATCCGTGTGCAGCTTCAACCGGAGGCTTTTGACGTTCAGGATAATGGTGGTCACATCTTCAGTCACGCCGGGGATGGTCGAAAACTCGTGCAGGACCCCTTCGATCCGCACCGTCGTCACCCCGGCGCCGGTCAGGGAGGACAGCAGCACGCGACGCACTGAATTGCCGATGGTCGTCCCGAACCCGCGTTCAAACGGCTCCGCCGTAAATTTGCCGTACGTCGGCGTCACCGTTTCCTTGTCGACTTCGACCCGCATCGGGACTTGAAAGTCCTTCATTGCCTTGATCATAGTTCCCCCTTCGCCTCACCTTCATGACCGGCGCGCCCGGGCCGTCCTGCCGCCGCGCGGCGACGGAGGCGGGCCAGCCGCTACCTGGAATATAACTCCACGACCAACTGCTCGTTCACCGGCAGCGTGATCTCTTCTCTTGTCGGAAGTCCCCGCACCGTCCCCTTGAAGGCCGCGCGGTCCAGCTCCAGCCAGTTCGGGATACCCCGGCCGTCCACCGCCTCCAACGCAGATTGGATCGATGGAATCTCGCGACTCCGCTGGCGGATCTCGATCACATCACCCGCTTTGACGGTATAGGACGGCACATCGGTCTTCCTCCCGTTGAGGAGAATGTGGCCGTGGTTCACGACCTGTCTCGCTTCCTTGCGCGAAGCGGCAAACCCTAGCCGGTACACCACGTTGTCCAACCGACACTCCAACAGCTTGAGCAGGTGCTCGCCCGTGATCCCAGTCTTGCGCTCGGCGCGTCCGAATACCCCGCGGAACTGCTGCTCCTGCAAGCCGTAGATCCGCCGCAGCTTCTGTTTCTCGCGCAACTGCGCGCTATATTCGGAGACTCGCTGGCGTCCTTGCCCGTGCTGGCCCGGCGGATAGCTCCGGCGCTCGATGGCGCATTTCTCGGTCATGCACCGCGAGCCTTTGAGAAACAACTTTTCGCCTTCTCGCCGGCACAACCGACAGACTGGGCCTCTGTACTTCGCCACTGGTTCCTCCTCTTACACACGTGAAACGTGAAAGGCGCGCGGTGAAACGTTATGAGGGGGAAGCGACGTGACTTCCCTCCCAGACGTCTCACTGTTCACCTTTCACTTCTCACGATTAGGTTACACCCGTCTTCGCTTGGGTGGGCGACAGCCGTTATGAGGAATCGGCGTCACATCCCGGATCAGGTTGATGCGGAGGCCGGCCCCCTGCAAGGACCGGATCGCCGACTCCCGGCCCGATCCCGGCCCATTCACGTAGACATCCACCTGTCGCATGCCATGCTCCATCGCCTTCTTGGCCGCAGCCTCCCCCGCCCGTTGGGCCGCGAAAGGCGTGCTTTTGCGAGACCCCTTGAAGCCCTGGTTGCCGGCGCTCGTCCAGACCACCGAGTTGCCGCTCATGTCGGTAATCGTCACAATCGTGTTGTTGAACGAGGCCTGGATATGGGCGATCCCGCTCTGAACGACCTTGCGTTCCTTCTTCTTGCCTTTTTTGACGCTCATGCGCTCCTCTCTGTCGCGTACCTCAGCCTCGAACTAGGCCTTGGCTGGGGCCGGGGCGCCCGCCGGCTTGCGGGCCTTGCCCATCGTCGCCCGCCGGCCCTTGCGTGTCCGCGCGTTGGTCTTGGTCCGCTGCCCCCGGACCGGCAGGCTCTTGCGATGCCGCAATCCGCGGTAGGTCCCCGTATCCACTAGCCGTTTAATGCTCATGGAGACTTCCTTGCGAAGGTCGCCTTCCACCTCGTGATCCCGATCAATGATCTCCCTGAGCTTGACGATCTCGTCCTCGCTGAGGTCCTTGACGCGAGTGGCACCGTCCATCCCGGCCTTTTTGACGATCTGGGCGGCGGTGGAGCGACCAATCCCATAGATATACGTCAGACCGATGTCGACCCGCTTCTCCCGTGGCAAATCCACGCCTGCAATCCGAGCCATGACTCCTCTCCTTTTCCTTACTTCTCTTAAGCGGGCTGGCTGGGCCGGCTTCTACTGCGCGCGTCCAGCGAGCACATTCTGATCGTGCGCGATGCGCGAGCACGGAAGCTGGCCCACCAGCCCGTGCTCCTCACCCCTGCCGTTGTTTGTGCCGCGGGTTTTCGCAGAGCACCCGCACCACCCCCCGGCGGCGGATGACCTTGCACTTCGAACAAATGGGCTTCACAGATGATTTGACTTTCATGACGAAACGCCTCCAGACACAAGTAACAAGTGAACAAGTAGCAAGCGGACAAGTCGCAGAGGATTATCTTGCCACTTCACCTGCCACTTGCTACTTGCCACTTGTCAGCTTTCTCTTTACTTGAACCGATACGTGATCCGCCCCCTGGTCAAGTCGTAGGGCGACATCTCCACCGTCACTTTATCTCCCGGCAGAATCCTGATGAAGTGCATCCGCATCTTCCCGGAGATATGGGCCAGGATGACATGGTCGTTGTCCAACTTAACGCGGAACATGGCGTTCGGAAGCGTCTCCGACACCGTCCCCTGGACCTCGATGACATCCTCTTTCGGCATCTAACCCCGCTTCGCAGCCCGCCCTCGTTACAGCTTCGTCAGGATACGCGGGGGACCGCTCGCCTGGATGGCAATCGTGTGCTCAAAATGTGCCGACAGGCTGCCGTCGTCCGTGACAGCCGTCCACTGATCATCCAGGATGCGTACCCCGCTGGCGCCGAGATTGACCATCGGCTCGATCGCCAGGACCATCCCGACCTGCAGGCGAGGCCCTTGCCCCGGCTTGCCGTGGTTAGGCACCTGCGGCTCCTCGTGCAACTGCCGGCCGATCCCGTGCCCCACAAAGTCAGTCACAACCGAAAAGCCGGCGGCTTCGGCATGACACTGCACGGCGTGCGAGATGTCCGAGAGCCGGTTACCCACCACCGCCTGTTCGATCCCATTGTAGAGTGCCTCTTCCGTCACCCGCAGCAGCTCCGCCACCCTCGGATCAATCGCCCCTACGGGAACGGTCACTGCCGCATCCCCGTAGAATCCCTCCACAATGGCTCCCAGATCCAAGCCGATGATATCGCCTTCCTTCAGGACGCGCCTGGACGGAATCCCGTGCACCACCTGGTCGTTTACCGAGGCGCAGAGCGTCTTCGGGTAGTTGCGATAGCCCTTGAATGCCGGAACGCCGCCCCGCGTCCGGATGAATTCTTCGGCGATCCGGTCCAGCTCATCTGTGGTAACCCCGGGACGAACTTCCCGCTTCAACGCCTGGAGCGTTTCCGCCACCAGCTTGGACGCCCTGGCCATGACCTCGATCTCATCCGGCGTCTTCAGGATGATCATGCCAATCCTCGGGCCGCCAGCAGGTCCAACAACCGCGCATGTACCTCATCGATCGACCCGGATCCGTCCACCTCGGAGAGGGCGTCGCGTTGCCGGTAGTAGGCAATCAAGGGAGCCGTCTGCTCCTCGTAGACCGAGAGCCTGGCTTCCACTGTTTCCTTCCGATCGTCGTTCCGCTGCACAAGCCCGGCTCCACAGCGATCACAGATGCCAGCCTGCTTGGGGGGCGCGCTGTCGACGTGAAAGACCGCCCCGCACTTGGGGCAACTGCGCCGGCCGCTTAAACGCCGCACTACTTCCTCGCGCGAGACGGTAAAGTTCACGACCTGGTCAAGCCGTTGCCCCTGGGTCTTCAGCACCACCGCCAATTCTTCCGCCTGTTTCACGGTCCGGGGAAACCCATCCAGCAGAAACCCGCCGGCACAGCTCGGCTCGGCCAGCTTCTCCTTCACGATGCCGACCACGACGGCATCCGGTACCAGCTTCCCCTGATCCATGCACGCTTTCGCCTCCAGACCCAACGAAGTCTGATTGCGCACCGCTTCCCGGAGGATGTCCCCGGTCGAAATCTTGGGGTGACGGAACCGGGCGGCAATCCGCTCCGCCTGCGTGCCCTTCCCCACCCCCGGGGCCCCCAGAAAGACCAGCCGCATGCCGGGCCTCACCCGCTGCGCCCCCGTAACCGCCCCTTTGCCAGGAAACCTTCGTAGTTCCGCATGAGCATGTGCGATTCGATCTGCTGCGCCGTGTCCAGGCCGACTCCGATTACGATCAAGAGCGACGTACCCCCGAAATAAAAGGGCACGTTCAGCTTGTAAATCAAAAACTCCGGGATGACGCACACCGCCGCCAGATACATGGAACCGGCGGTCGTGATGCGGGTCAAGACGTTGTAAATGTAATCCGAGGTGCGCTGCCCGGGGCGGATGCCGGGAATGAACCCCCCGTACTTTTTCATGTTGTCCGCCATGTCCACCGGATTCAGCACCACCGCCGTATAGAAAAAACAGAAAAACACGATGAGCCCCACGTAGAGCAGCGTGTACAGCAGCGACCCCGGCGCAAGCTGCCCCCCGATCGACTGGACCCACGGCACCTGGATGAACCCCGCGATGGTCGCCGGGAAAGCAATGATCGAGGAGGCGAAGATCGGCGGAATGACCCCGGCCGTGTTGATCTTGAGCGGGATGTGCGTGCTCTGCCCCCCATAGACCCGCCGCCCGATCACGCGCTTGGCATACTGCACCGGCACCTTGCGCCGGCCGCTTTCCAGAAAGACGATGGCCGCAACCACCCCGAACATGACGACGACCAGAACCACCAGAAGCATGAAGCTCAACTGCCCGACCTGGTACAGATCGAAGGTCTGGGCGACCGCGCTCGGCAGCCGCGCCACGATCCCGGCGAAGATGATCAAGGAGATACCGTTGCCGATGCCCCGTTCGGTGATCTGCTCCCCCAGCCACATGAGAAACGCGGTGCCGGCCGTCAGCGTGATCACCGTCATCAGGCGGAAAGCCCAGCCGGGGTTCAGCACGAAGGCGCCCTGGTTCATCCCCTCCAGCCCGACCGCGATGCCGAACCCCTGCACGACCGCGATCCCAATCGTGCCGTATCGCGTGTACTGGATGATCTTCTTTCGCCCGCGCTCCCCCTCCTTCGCCAACTTCGACAGGTGGGGAATCACCACCGTCAACAGTTGGAGAATGATCGACGCGCTGATGTAAGGCATGATGCCCAGCGCGAAAATCGTAAGCCGGGACAGGGCGCCGCCCGAGAAAATGTCCAGAAACCCTAGGAGCGACCCGCCTTTTTCGAGCAGGAACTTCGCCAGCTCATCGTTGTTGATACCGGGGGTCGGGATGTGGGCTCCGATCCGGTACACCCCCAACATCGCAAGCGTGAACAGGATCCGGATGCGCAGCTCCGGTATTTTGAAGATGTTCTGAAAACTCGTGAAGAGTCGCTCAAACACCGCCGATGACCTCAGCCCTCCCGCCGGCGGCCACGATCTTCTCCACCGCCGATTTGCTGAACTTGTGGGCTTGAATCACGACCGGCTTCCCCAGGTCGCCTTGGCCAAGGATCTTGACCGGTTGGAGCTTCCGCTTGACGAGCCCCGCCTCGACCAGAACCTGAGGCGTGATGGGGTCGACCGCGCCCAGGTTGGCCAAGGCTTTGAGGTTCACAATCGAATACTCCGTTCGAAAACAGTTGGTAAACCCGTGCTTCGGCAGGCGACGGATGAGGGGCATCTGGCCTCCCTCGAATCCCGGGCGCTTGCCGCCGCCGGACCGGGCCAGCAATCCCTTGTGGCCCTTCGTGGCCGTCTTGCCGTGGCCGGAGCCGGGCCCTCGTCCGATGCGCTTGCGCTTCTTCTTTGCTCCGACCGCCGGAGCCAGTTCGTGCAGCTTCATAGCGGCTTCACTTCCAACAGATAGAAGATTTTATGGATCATCCCCTGCACCTGAGACGTGTTGGGGCGGACGACTGTCTGGCCGCATTTGCGCAGACCGAGCCCCCGCAAGACCAGGCGATGCGTGGAAGGGGTGCCGATCGGGCTGCGCTTCAGCGTGATCGAAAGCCCCTTATCTGTGGGCCGATTCGTAAGGCGCGCCATGCTTATCCTGTCTTCTCCAGGCCGCTCCGGCGCATCCGCGTGACTTCTTCCGGATTCCGGAGTTGGCACAGACCATCCAGCGTCGCCCGGACCGTGTTGAAGGGATTGCCGCGGCCCAGCGTTTTGGCGATGATGTTGTGAGCCCCCGCCAGCTCGACCACGGCTCGCACCGCCCCGCCCGCAATCACGCCGGTGCCGGCCCCTGCGGGCTTGAGCAGCACGTGCTCGCCGCCGAACAGGCCGTGGACTTCATGCGGGATGGTCCCGTCCTTGAGCGGCACATGCACGAGATGCTTCTTGGCCTGCTCCACCGCCTTGGCGATCGCGACGGGGACTTCGGCAGCTTTGCCCTTCCCGATCCCGACCCACCCGTTGCCGTCTCCCACGGCGACCAGCGCGCAGAAATTGAAACGCTTGCCGCCCTTGACAACCTTGGCGACCCGGTTGATGAACACCACCTTGTCCTTGAGACTAAGTTCTTCAGGGTTGACTCGCACGAAAAACCGCTCCTCTCTCTGGGAAAAGGTTCAGAACGTAAGCCCGCTCTCGCGTGACGCCTCGGCCAGTGCCTTGATGCGGCCGTGATAAAGCCGCCCGCCCCGATCAAAGACCACGGCCCCGACCTTCGCCGCCTTGGCGCGATCGGCCAGGAGCTTCCCGACCGCCTTGGCCGCCTCGATGTTGCTGCATGACTTCAAGGATTTCCGCAAGGTCGCGTCGAGCGTGGAGGCCGCGACGAGCGTGTACCCTTTGGTGTCATCGATGATCTGCGCATAGATGTGCCCCTGGCTCCGATACACATTCAAGCGCGGGCGGGTCGGCGTTCCGAAGACGCGCTGGCGCACCCGCCGATGCCGCCGCGCGATCCTCTCTTGCTTTTCAATACTGCGCATCGATGTTCTCTTACTTTCCGGTCTTGCCTTCCTTCTTCCGAAGCACTTCCCCGGCGTACCGGATCCCCTTCTGTTTGTACACATCGGGCGGCTTGATCCCGCGGAGATTGGCCGCCGTCTGGCCCACCTTCCGCTTGTCGACGCCCTTGATCGTGATGACCGTCTGCTTGTCCACCTTGGCTTCGACACCGGCCGGCAGGGTAAACACGACCGGATGGGTATAGCCGACGTTCACGCTGATATCCCGACCCTGAACCTGCGCCTTGTAGCCGACCCCGGTAATTTCCAACGTCCGCTCGTAGCCCTTCGTCACTCCTAGGATCATGTTGTTGATCTCGGCGCGGGTCAATCCGTGCAGAGCTCTGGCCCTCGGGTCGTTGGATGAGCGGCTGGCTTGCACGTGCCCGTCCGCCACCGCTACGGACACCCCCTGAGCCAGTGACCATTCAAGCCGGCCGAGCGGGCCTTTCACCGACACCACCCGATCGGCGACTTTCACTTCCACCCCCGTAGGAATCGGAACAGGTTTTCGACCCAACCGTGACATAATTCCTCTTCAAGAAGCCGTCAGCGCTCAGCTTGCAACTCCTAAAAAACTGACGGCTGACAGCTGATGGCTTCCTAGCTCCCTCACCAGATGTGGCAGAGCACTTCTCCGCCCAGGCTCGCTTGCCTCGACTCCTGATCCGTCATGAGCCCTCTGGATGTGGACAGGATGGCGAGTCCCATGCCGGCCATGATCGGTTTCACATCCCGACGGCCCACGTAGACCCGCTTCCCCGGCTTGCTCACCCGGCGCATACCGCTGATCACCGGCTGCCCCTCGCCGATGTAGCGCAGTTGGACCTTCAAGGCCGGATGCCCGTCGGCAGTCACCCGCTCGTAGCCGCCGATGAATCCCTCGGCTTTCATGACCCGGAGGAGCTCCGCCTTCAACTTCGAGGCGGGCACCGTTACTGATTCATGGCCTCGGCGGGCTCCATTTTGTATCCGGACCAACAGGTCCGCGATCGGATCAGTCATCATCGTTCAACTCCAGAATTTGGTGATCTGGCGATTTGGTGATCGGCGGATTGAGGCATGACCATAACCCCTTACTTCACCCAATCACGAAATCTCCAAATCGTTACTTTCTTCCGGCTACCAACTGGACTTTGTGACGCCGGGAATCTCGCCACGCAGGCTCAGAAACCGGAAACAAATTCGGCACATCCTGAAGCGCCGCAGAAAGCCGCCGCCGCGCCCACAGAGGGGACACCGGTTGTACCGCCGAACCTTGAATTTTGGTTCGGCTGCCGCTTTGTTCCGCAAGGCTTTACGTGACACTGCTCGTCTTCCTTTCTAAAGGTGCGGTCCGCGTCGCTCAGGTTCGGAACGGCATGCCCAGATGACCCAGGAGAGCCTTCCCCTCGTCGTTCGTCCTGGCCGTGGTGACGATTGTAATATCCATGCCATGAATCGACGCCACGCTGTCATACTTGATCTCGGGAAAAATCAACTGTTCTTTGAGACCCAGCGTATAGTTGCCGCGTCCGTCGAACGCCTTGGGTGAGACCCCGCGAAAATCTCGGATCCGCGGGAGGGCGAGACTCACGAGCCGGTCGAGAAATTCATACATTCGATCGCTCCGGAGCGTCACCTTGGCTCCGATCGGCATCCCCTGACGGAGCTTGAAGCCGGCGATGGCTTTCTTGGCACGGGTGATGACCGGTTTCTGTCCCGTGATGACGCCCAGTTCGGAGGTGGCGCTCTCCAGCAGCTTCACATTCTGAATCGCCTCACCCATCCCCACGTTCAGCACGATGCGCTCGAGCTTGGGGACTTGCATCGGGTTCTTGTACCCGAATTCCTTCATCAAGGCCGGCACCACCTGGTCGCGGTACGATTCCTTGAGGCGCGGCGGGATCTTGGGTCCCGCCGGGGCGGCCCTGGGCGCCTTCGGAGCAGCCGGTTCCTTGGCGGACGGCGCCGCCTCTTTTTTGGGGGCCTTGGCTGTCGGCTTCTTCTCCGCCTTCTTCTCGTGCCCCGCCTCAGCCGCCCCTTTCTCCACCTTCGCCATCGTCGGTATCCTCTAAGCCTTTTCGATAATTTCCTTGCACTTCTGGCAAGCCCGGACGCGCCGCCCATCCGCCAGGACTTTCACGCCGACCCGCACGGGCTTCTGGCAGTTCGCGCAGAACACCATCACGTTGGACAGCGCCAGCGGCGCCTCCCGCTCCAGAATTCCGCCCTGCCGCTGCTTCTGGTTCGGCTTGGTGTGACGCTTGATCACGTTTAATTTTTCAACGATGACTTTCCCTTCGGTCAGGTGAAGAGCCAACACCTTGCCCGTCTTGCCGCGTTCCCGCCCGGCGATCACCATCACGGTGTCGCCTTTTCTGACTTTTGCTTTCTGGACCGCCTGCACCGCTATCGCCTCCGCCTGCTTGACCTACAGGACTTCCGGGGCCAAGGAAATGATTTTCATGAACTTTTTCCAGCGTAATTCCCGGGCCACCGGACCGAAGATCCGGGTCCCGATCGGTTCGCCCTGGGCGTTGATTAGCACGCAGGCGTTCCGGTCGAACTTGATGTAGGAGCCATCGTCCCGCCGGACCCCCTTGGTCGTCCGCACGATCACTGCCTTGCTCACGTCGCCCTTTTTGACCGTGGCTTGAGGAATGGCCTCCTTCACCGCCACGACCACGACATCGCCCAGCGAACCGTACCGCCGCTTCGAGCCTCCCAGAACGTGGAAACACATGACTTGCTTCGCGCCGGAGTTGTCGGCCACGTCCATGTATGTATAGTTCTGGATCATGATCTCTACGCGTTATCAGCCAACTAAAAATTCATAACTCAACACTCATCACTGCTTTTCGTCAGGCCGGCTGCCCCCGCTCCACGATCTGAACGACGCGCCAGTGCTTCTCCTTGCTGATCGGCCTGGTCTCGATCACCCGCACCCGATCGCCCACCTGGCAAGCGTTCTGCTCGTCATGAGCCTTGAGCTTGGTCACCCGCCGCAAGACCTTGCGATAGAACGGATGTCTCACGAATCGATCCACGGCGATAACCACCGTCTTGTTCATCTTGTTGCTGACGACGCGGCCCACCCACTCCCGTCGTTTTTCTGATCGTTCCGCCATCACGTCATCCCTTGCTGTGAGCGGTTTTCTGCCGCATGATCGTCTTCACCCGAGCCAGGTCCCGGCGGGTCTGGCGGATCTTCATGGGGTTTTCGATGCGTCCGGTCGCCAGCTGGAAGCGCAAGTTGAACACCTCCTGCGTCAGCTGCCGCTCCTTCTCAACCAGCTCGGTGAGTTCCATACCCCTGAGCTCTTTCACGTCCATCAGACGGTCCTTCCCGTTCGATCACACCGCTAGATCGCGCCCCGGGCCACGAATTTCGTCGCCACCGGCAGCTTGTAGGCCGCCAGCCGCAACGCCTCCTTCGCCACCTCGGGCGTCACCCCGTCCATTTCATAGAGAATCCGGCCGGGCTTGACCACCGCCACCCAATATTCGGGATTCCCCTTGCCCTTACCCATCCGGGTTTCAGCCGGCTTCTTGGTAATGGGCTTGTCCGGGAACACGCGCGTCCAGACCTGCCCTCCGCGTTTGACGTAGCGGGTAATCGCGATGCGAGCCGCCTCGATCTGACGGCTTGTGAGCCATCCCGGCTCCAGCGTTTTCAGACCGAACTCACCGATCGTGATCTGTCCCCCGCGGTACGCCTTGCCGCGCATCCGCCCCTTCTGCATCTTCCTGAACTTGACTTTCTTCGGTGCCAGCACAGACCTGCTCCTTCCGCCGCGTGCTTATCGTTCTGGCCGACGCTCGAACCCCAGATCTGCCTTCTCTGGTTGAACAGGGACCGTCTCACCGCGATAGATCCAGGTCTTGACCCCGATCTGCCCCATGGTCGTATGGGCTTCTGCAAAGCCGAAGTCGATATCGGCACGCAGGGTATGGAGCGGCACGCGTCCCTCGCGATACCATTCGGTTCTCGCGATCTCGGCCCCTCCCAAGCGCCCGGCGCAGGTGACCCGGATGCCCTGGGCTCCCAACCTGAGCGCCGCCGCCACGCTGCGCTTCATGGCCCGGCGGAAGGCCACGCGCTTTTCCAGCTGCACGGCGATGTTCTCGCTCACCAGTTGCGCGTCCAATTCGGGCTTCTTGATTTCCTTGACCGTGATGTACACCTGGCTGCCGTACTGCTTCTCCAGGGTCGCCTTCAGCTTGTCCACCTCCGCGCCCTTGCGCCCGATGATGATTCCGGGGCGGGCGGTATGGATGATCACCCTCGTCTGATCCCCCGACCGCTCAATCTCGATCCGGGCGACGCCGGCGTGATAGAGTTTCGCTTTGACCATCTTCCGGATCTTGATGTCTTCATGGAGCAGCTTGGGAAAATCCTTCTTGCTCGCATACCACCGGGATCCCCAGGTGCGGGTGTATCCCAACCGATATCCAACCGGATGCGTTTTCTGTCCCATGAGTTCCCTTTTTAGCCTGCGCGCTGAGCCATACCGCTACTTGGCCGGTGCGGCGTCCGGCGCGGACACCACCACCGTGATATGGCTGGTCCGCTTGTGAATGGAGTTGGCGCGCCCCATCGACCTGGCCCGGAACCGCTTGTAGGTGGGGCCGCAATCCACGTGGGCCCGCGAGATCCACATAGCCTCGCTCTCCCCCAAGTCCTTCTGCTCCGCGTTCGCCACCGCCGACCGCAGCACCTTCTCGACCACCTTGGCCGCCGCGCGGGGCGTATACTTGAGCAGACTCAGGGCCTGCGGCACCCGCTGCCCGCGGATCATGTCCACCACCACGCGCGCCTTCCGCGGCGCGACCCGCACGAATCTCAAGATCGCTTTTGCCTCTGCCATCTCGTCACCTACAAGAGCCATCAGCTTTCAGCTCTCAGCTCTCAGCATTCAGGAAAAAGCTGACTGCTGATTGCTAACAGCTGATTGCTTATTTCAGCGCCACTGCTTTCTCGGTCCTAACGGCTCCGTGCCCCTTGAAGAACCGGGTCGGAGAAAACTCCCCCAACTTGTGGCCGACCATGTTCTCCGTGACGAAGACCGGGATGAATTTCTTCCCGTTGTGGACCGCGAAGGTGTGGCCGATCATGTCGGGCACCACGGTCGAGCGGCGTGACCAGGTCTTGATAATCTTCCGGTCCTTCACTTCGTTCATCTGCTCCACCTTTTTGAGCAGATGGGCATCGACGAAGGCTCCTTTGCTGACTGATCTGGGCATCGGATTCTCCCCGCCTAAGACTAGCGGACGCCTTTCTTGCGCCGCGTAATGATGAACTTGTCGGTACGCTTGTTCTGCCGAGTCTTGTAGCCCTTGGTCGGTAATCCCCAAGGGGAGACGGGGTGCGGGTTACCTTGCCCCGACTTTCCCTCGCCGCCCCCGTGTGGATGGTCGACCGGATTCATCACGACCCCGCGCACGTGCGGCCGCCAGGCCCGCCAACGTGACCGCCCCGCTTTGCCCACCGACTCGTTTTCATGGTCTAGATTTCCCACCTGTCCCACCGTGGCCATGCAGGTGGCCAGGATCCGCCGCATCTCCCCCGACTTGAGACGGACCTGGACGTACAACCCGTCGCGTCCCATTACCTGCGCGAAGCCGCCGGCGCTGCGGATCAACTGACCACCCTTGCCCGGCTTCAATTCGATGTTGTGGATCGTCGTGCCCAGGGGCATGTTGGCCAGCGGCAGCGCATTACCGGGCCGGACCTCGGCAGCGGGACCGGACTGGACCGGATCATTCACCGCCAGGCCCTGGGGAGCCAGAATGTACCGTTTCTCTCCGTCCGCGTACTGCAACAGGGCGATCCGGGCTGACCGGTTCGGATCGTACTCGATGGCTGTCACCCGAGCCGGCACGCCCGCCTTGCTCCGCTTAAAGTCAACCAGACGATAGAGCCGCTTATGTCCACCCCCGCGAAAACGGATGGTCATCCGGCCGTCGTTGTTCCGCCCGCCGGAGCGGATATGAAACTTGGTCAGGCCCTTCTCCGGTTTTTTCTTGGTCAGGTCTTCCCCCGTCACGGCGGTCATACCCCGTCGCCCCGGCGAGGTCGGTCTATATTGCTTCAATCCCATGATCTCTCCAGCTATCAGCTATTCGCTATCAGCTCTTGCGCCACGTTACGCGCTCTCATAGAGCTCCAGCTTTTCGCCTTCCTTCAAGGTCACAATGGCTTTCTTCCAGTCGGACCGCTTGCCGACGAACCGACCGAGCCGCTTCTTCTTACCCCTCACGTTGAGGATGTTCACCCGTTCGACCCGCACCTTCAAGGCCGACTCCACCGCTCGCTTGACCTCGATCCGATTGGCGTCCTTGTTCACCAAAAATCCCACCTTGTTGGCACCTTCCCGCATGGCCGTGATTTTCTCGGTCAACAGGGGCTGGATCAGGACTTCGAACGCACCTCGCTTCATGAGCAACCTCTTACGACCAGAACTCGTTGATGCGCGCCAGCTCCCGCTCGGGAATCAGGATCGAGTCAAACCGCAGCACGTCGTAGACATTCAATTGATCCGGCCTGACCAGCTTCACATCAGCCAGGTTTCGAGCCGCCTGCTCGAGGTCCGTGCGTGTCTCGCCCGCCACGATCAGGGTCATGGCGGTCAGACCCAAGTGGGCCAGGGTCTTGGCCAAGAGCTTGGTCTTGGGCTCAGCCACGGTCAGGTCGGCCACCACGAGGATGCCCCCGGCGGCCAGCTTGGCGGAAAGCGCGCTGCGCAGGGCTTCTCGATACTTTTTCTTCGGCATGGCCGAGGCGTAACTGCGCGGCTTGGGACCGAACACCGTACCCCCATGGCGCCACACAGGCGAGCGGATCGAGCCGACCCTGGCGCGCCCCGTGTGTTTCTGCTTCCAGGGCTTCTTGCCGGAACCGCTGACTTCGCCGCGCCGCAGGGTTGAGGCGGTCCCCTGCCTGGCACAGGCCCGCTGCATCACCACGGCCTCATGCACCAGCCCCCCATGCACCTCCGCCCCGAACAGCGAATCCCGGAGTTCTACCGACCCCACTTTTCGTTTCTGGCTGTCCAGCACATCCACAGTCGGCATGGCTAGCTCTTCTTCGACTTTCTGACGACCACCATCCCCCCGGTCGCCCCCGGCACCGCGCCGCTGACGAACAGCAGATTTTCGTCCGGTCGGGCCTCCACCACTCGCAGCCGTTGAACGGTGACCTTCTCGCTGCCCATGTGGCCGGGAAGAGTTTTGCCCTTCCACACTCTCGACGGGTAGGAGCTGCTTCCAATGGACCCCGGCGCGCGGTGGAACATAGAGCCGTGCGTTTCAGGCCCGCCGCGGTAGTGGTGGCGCTTGACGACGCCCTGAAAGCCCTTTCCTTTCGAGGTTCCCTCTACATCGACCCATTCGCCCTTTTGAAACAAGTCCGCCTTGACGACCTGGCCAACCTGCGCCTCGCCGAGCTTCTTGAACTCCCGCAAATGGCGCGCAGCCGGCACCTGCTGCTTCTTCAGGTGCCCCAGCTCGGCTTGGGTGAGCTTGCGCTCCGCCACCTCGCCGAACGTCAACTGGATCGCCTCGTAGCCATGACGGTCACGGGTCTTGACCTGCGCCACCCGGCAGGGTCCCGCCTCGATCACCGTCACCGGGATCAGCCGCCCCTCTCCATCATAAACCTGGGTCATACCCAGTTTTTTTCCCAACAATCCGTTCGTCATGTCTCTACCGTCAGTGATAAATGCCGAATGATGAGTGATGGAATGGGGAACGTTTCTTTCGAACTCATCATTCATTACCCCGCACTCATCACTCGTTCAGAGTTTGATTTCCACATCCACGCCGGCTGCCAAATTCAGCTTCATCAACGCGTCCATCGTCTCAGGAGTGGGCTCCATGATATCCAGCAGTCGTTTGTGGGTCCTGATCTCGAACTGCTCACGGGATTTTTTATCCACGTGGGTCGAGCGCTGCACCGTGAACTTTTCGATCCTCGTGGGCAGCGGGATAGGTCCGGCCACCCGGGCCCCGCTGCGCCTGACCGTCTCCACAATCTCGGCCACCGATTGGTCGAGGACGCGGTAATCGAACCCCTTCAACCTGACCCTGATGCGCTGATCAACCTTCACAGTCACTACCTTTCCAGATGCAAGCGAGCAAGTTGCAAGCTGACAAGTTCAGCTCCAGCTTGTCTACTTGTCACTTGTCCACTTGGTTCCTTGTCAGCTTCCTTCTACGCCAGGATTTCGGTGACGACGCCCGAGCCGACGGTTTTGCCGCCCTCGCGCACCGCAAACCGCAGCCCCTGGTCCATCGCAATCGGGCTGATCAACTCCGCCGTCACCGCCACGTTGTCCCCCGGCATCACCATCTCCACCCCCGGATTCAGCTGCATCACCCCCGTCACATCCGTCGTCCGGAAGTAGAACTGCGGCCGGTACCCGTTGAAAAACGGCGTGTGCCGCCCGCCTTCTTCTTTGGTGAGCACGTAGATCTCCGCCTTGAACTTCGTGTGCGGCGTGATGCTCTTGGGCTTCGCCAGCACCATCCCCCGCTCCACCTCTTCTTTCTTGGTGCCCCGCAGCAACACCCCAATGTTATCGCCCGCCTGCCCCTCATCCAACACCTTGCGGAACATCTCCACCCCCGTCACCACCGTCGTCTGCGTCGGCCGCAACCCCACGATCTCCACCTCATCGCCGACCTTCACCACCCCCCGCTCGCACCGCCCCGTCACCACCGTCCCCCGCCCGCTGATCGTAAAGACATCCTCGATCGGCATCAAAAACGGCTTCTCGATCGGCCGCGCCGGCGTCGGAATGTAGCTGTCCACCGCCTCCAACAGCTTGAGAATCGCCGGCACCCCGATCGGGCTCTGATCCCCCTCCATCGCCTTGATCGCCGAGCCCGTGATGATCGGAATCTTGTCCCCCGGAAACTCATACTTCGTCAGCAGCTCCCGCACCTCCAACTCCACCAGGTCCAAGAGCTCCTTGTCGTCCACCTTGTCCGCCTTGTTCAAAAACACCACGATATAGGGCACCCCCACCTGCCGGGCCAGCAAAATATGCTCCCGCGTCTGCGGCATCGGACCGTCCGCCGCCGACACCACCAGGATCGCCCCGTCCATCTGCGCCGCCCCCGTGATCATGTTCTTGACGTAGTCCGCGTGCCCCGGACAATCCACGTGCGCGTAGTGGCGCTTGTCGCTCTCGTACTCCACGTGGCTGATGGCAATCGTCAGAATCTTGGTCGCATCCCGCCGCCCCTGCGATTCGCTCGCCTTGGCCACCTCGTCGTAGCTGATGAACTTGGCCATCCCCCGGTCACTGCACACCTTCGTCAGCGCCGAGGTGAGCGTCGTCTTCCCATGATCCACGTGCCCGATCGTCCCAATGTTCACGTGGGGCTTGCGCCGCTCAAATTTCGCCTTCGCCATAATCCACTCCTTGGTTATTGTGCCGTTATGACTGGAAGCCGTGTTCTAGCAAACTTGGTATGGAGCCCACGACGCGGATCGAACGCGTGACCTCGTCCTTACCAAGGACGTGCTCTGCCAACTGAGCTACGTGGGCGTTTTTCTCGTGAACCGTGATAAGGTGAAACGTGACAGGCGGGCCTCCTGCACACTCCCTGCGCTTCGCCTTTCACGTTTAACGTTTCACGCCTCACGCTACGTTTCACGTCTTCCTAGAGCGGGCGACGGGATTTGAACCACGCTCCGTCGCCGAGTCGGCCCTGACGCCTGTCTCCTCGGCTCCCGCTGAGGGGGCCAGCCCCCTCGCGCGAAGACCCGGCCGGCTCACCGTCTCGCCGGCGTCCGCAAACGTGACGCTCGTTATTCCTCGCGTCGCGGACCCCACGAAGGGGGCACACCCCCTTCGGAACCCCCACTGTCGCGGGTTCCACCAACCTCAACTGGAGCGGGCGACGGGATTTGAACCCGCGACAGCCAGCTTGGAAGGCTGGAACTCTACCACTGAGCTACGCCCGCCAAATTCAGACCAAGTCAAACGAACTATCCGCCCACCTTTGACCCGTCGAGAGCCTCTGGGTCGAACGATCGAAGTGGGCGGTACTCGCAAGCGCATAACGCTTAAATTTCCTTGCGGCAAAAAACTTCTCCCGGCACAGTTGATCGAAGTGCCCGGTTCAAGCAAGCTTGGTATGGTGGGCAGGCAAGGATTCGAACCTTGGAAGCCGATGGCAACAGATTTACAGTCTGCCCCCTTTGTCCACTTGGGTACCTGCCCGCCGACCCCATAAAACAGGCCTGTCAACAAGACAATGGGTCCTGAAACAAGAGCAAACCACCCCACGACAGTTCTCCAGCCCATCACGCGATGAAGCCGGGTGACTGACTCAGGGTGGGAAATATGTGCCTCAGGGAACGTTACATATTATGAGGGAAGTAACTGAATGTCAAGATGAAGTTTTCAAAAATATCATGGGTGATCAGGAACCCTACAGAAGCTCTTGAGTGACTGCATTTGGCTGAACAGCGCACCACAATTTCCTCTGCGGAACTCCATTTCTTCGTGGCCATCGTTTATGGCTCATCGTTGCAAGGCAGGCTCTCCTTAAAAAAGGGCCTATTTTGTTCCATAACGGCCGCGGCGCGTCTGGCTTCCTTACTCATGACACCAAACACTACTTCAAGGAGAATCCTTACCTCGTAGGGCGTGATCCGGTGGGAGGGAGCGAGGTAGCGTTTCTGAGCCACCTGCCTTTCAACCGGATCCTCAGGCTCATAGTACCCCACCAAGTCTCCATCGCGGTCAGCCTTCTTCAACCGTTTGAGCCAACTCTCAGTTACGAGCCGGCTCGATGGTTTCTGCCCATGTATCTCAGCCTGTTCCAGCTTGGACCAGACGGTCCAGCCGACGAACACGGCCCAGGTTTCGTTGAGGGCTTCCCATGCCTCGTGCTCACTGAGAAAACGGACCTCGGTAGCCGACTTCCTTTGGACCACAGGGGTGATACTCACCGCTTGGTACCGGCAACGCTGTTGGTCCCTGAGAAAAACCAATAAACGGGCGATGTCGGGGCTCGATGCGACCGCCTCAGGCTTCACCTGGATATAGTCCATGTAGGCGTGAAAGAGCTCATGATAGAAGGTGGCCACCTCTCGGTGCGTCAGGCGCGCCAGAGGCCGCAGCATTCCCCCGGCTGCATTGAAGGAGAGGGCCCGGTTCAGCACCATGCGGTGTTCCTGCGGATGGTACTCTGCGGCAAAAACGTGCAAGTCCTCGAATTCCAGGGCGACAAAGTCCGGTGGGATTGCGCGGATGAAGCGCGTCGGGAGGCCGAGTTCCTCTGCTTGGGCCATCACCGAGGTCCAGGGATTCTTGCCCTCTTGACTCCGCGTCGCTTGGGTCGCCTGTACCTCTTGCGCGTCGGCAGCCGTCCCTGTCCCCACCCCTAATAAGGCAAGCCAGAGCAGCAGGGCCAACCCCTTCAGTCTCTTCCCCATCGCGAGGCGTCAGTCCCACTCGCGGGATTCCCATTCCCGCGAACCTTCTTCCTCGACAAGTCCCCAGGTCTCGAGCAGGGAGGGCGACACGTCATCGAGGAACCGGGACGGCTTCGAAAGGATTGTGCCGGTCGCCTTGTCATACTCATTGATAGGATAGGTCAGGTACAGGTGCTGCTTTGCACGGGTCACCGCCACGTAGAAAAGCCGCCGTTCCTCTTCCAATTCTTCTTCGGTCGCAAACGAATAGGCGGACGGGAAGCGTCCATCCACCACCCAAAGCATGAAGACACATTGCCACTCCAGCCCCTTGGCCGAATGGATCGTCGAGAGGACCAGGCGTTCGTCGTTTCGATCCGCAGCTTCCACATCTGCCGCGCTCTCATCGGGCGGCTCCAGGGCCATATCGGCCAGAAAATCATCCAGCCGCTCATAGCGCTCCGCCATCGTGTAGAGATGTTCCAAGTCCCGCATCCGCTTGGGATAGTCGTCATGCTGTTCCTTCAGAATCGGCAAGTAGTACGTATAGACTTCGTTCACCTGCTCGGCCGGAGTCATCGCACGGGCCCTTCCTGCTTCTTCCAGCACGCGGGCCAAATCCTTCAACCCACGCCCTGACCGGCCGCTGACATCGCGCAGGACATCAATGGCACGCCGTTCAGGCTCCCGGTCCGGCCGCTCCGTCTTCACGAATGAGGCGATCAGGTCCTGGGCCTTTTTGGGCCCCACCCCTTTGACCAGCAGGAGGATGCGGTTCCAGCTCACCGCGTCCAGGGGGTTCTCCAGCACGCGCAGGTGGGCGATAAGATCCTTGACATGGGCCGTCTCGATGAACTTGAACCCGCCCCGCTTCACAAAAGGCAGGTCCCGTCGGGACAGTTCGATTTCCAGGTCAAACGAATGGAAGCTGGACCTGAACAGCACCGCGATCTCGTCCAGCGGAACCCCTTCCTCCCGCAGCTCCAGAATCTTCTGCGCCACGAAGCGCGACTGGGCGTTCTCCCCGGCCGCTTGAATGAGCGCCGGCAGCGGCCCGTCTAATTTTCTGGTGAAGAGGTGCTTACTGTACTTCTCCGCTGCGCCCTGGATAATCTCGTTGGCCAGGTTCAGAATCGGCTGGGTGCTCCGGTAGTTCTCCTCCAGCTTGTAGATCCTGGCCCCGGGAAACAGCGTCGGGAAGTCCATGATGTTCCGGAACGTAGCGCCGCGGAACCCGTAAATCGACTGTGCATCATCCCCCACAGCCATCACGTTATCGTGTGTGGCGGCCAGCTTCCTGACAAGATCAGCCTGGAGCCGGTTCGTATCCTGATACTCATCCACCAGGATGGTGCGGAAGCTGCTGGAGATGGCCCGACTGGCCCCTTCGTCCTTGCCCAGGAGTTCCCGCAGCTTCACCAGCAAGTCGTCATAATCCAGCAACTGCCGCTGCCGCTTGGCCTCTGCGTATGCTCGCTTGAGTTGATCCAATGCCTCCAGGTGCTCCGAGAAGTGCGCAAACTCCGACAAGACGACATCGTCAAGATTCTGCAGCGTGTTCTCGCACTTGCTGAAGATTTCGGCGATCGTCCCCTTGCGCGGAAACCGCTTGTCCTTCTCGTTCATGCCGAGCTGGGCGCGCAGCAGATTGATCAAATCTTCGGCGTCGCTCCGGTCCAGGATGGTAAAGCCTGGCTCCAGCCCGATCGGCCGCCCGTAGCGCCGCAGAAGCAGGTTGGCCACGGAGTGGAAAGTCCCGCCGAAGACCCGCTCGCTCCGCGCTCCGATCAGCAGTCCGGCCCGGTGCAGCATCTCCTGAGCTGCCTTACGCGTGAAGGTAAGGAGCAGGATGGAAGCAGGATCGACTCCCTTATCGATCAAATAGGCCACCCGATAGACCAACGTGCGGGTCTTCCCGCTCCCGGCTCCCGCGATCACCAGCGAGGGTCCCTCCCCCGCCGTCACTGCCGCCAACTGCTGAGGGTTCAATTCCTTCGCATAGTCCCGCGACAGTTTGGCCGGCGCCAGTTCCTCCGCCGTCCGCTTGAGCACATAGGGCTTGATCTCGCGTTCCATCTTGCCTTTACACCCTTTTCTGCAACCTACGATGGCTTTTCGCTGAGGCTCATTTCTGTTTTCTTATTTTTCTGAATCTCCTCGGCGCCCATGAGGCAGAGAGATAGCACAGGGCCCTACCGGTTGCAATGACCTTCGGCACCCCTACTGCATCTTGGAGTCTCACCTCGGCTTGTGTATAATGGGCACCGTTGCGGAGGTGTCCATGAGCGCGTCAACAGCCCCCTATTCCAACCTACTCCGGGAGCTGGCCTCCCTGATGGTCGCGGTGGCGGGGGAATCCGTCACGATGGTCAAGCGGGGTGCGCCGGATCGAGCCCTCGCGCTCAAGAAAACGCAGGAATGGGACATCTACCTGGAATTTTTGAAAATCTTGTTCAACCTGGCCGACCGTCTGTCGGTCCACTACCTGCCCATCAAGGAGCAACCCCTCTTCATGGATAGTCTGGAGGACACGGTCACCCAGCAACTGCAAACGGTCCTGGCTCCAGCCCTCGGCCCCGGCAGCGACCCGATGGAGGTCACCCTCGCGATCGGCAAGGCAGTGGCCAGCAGTCGAGAACGGTACGAGCGGTTCAAGTTTGTGGTCACCGAGGAGAGTAAGGCGAAGGAGGAGTTTCTCAAGCTCCTCGCCGAACACATCGCCCAACTCATGGGCGCAACCGGCAACGGTATGGTGCTCTCGGCGGCCACGCTCTGCGCCAGTTCCGCCATCGCGGCTATGAAGGCGGCCTTCGAAGGCGCCGTTTCCCAGGCAACCCTCAACCGGGCAGGTGCTCCGGTTGGCACTCAAGGTTACCCGGCCGGGCAGCACCGCGCAGCGGCCAGTCCGGTCAGAACCGGTACGGAGATCAAACTGGTCAGCGTCATGGCCACGGTACAGGGTGAAGAGGTGGAAACTCGCTGGGGCCTCCATCCACGCTTCCGGCAGGATCTGCGACCGGACGAAGCCCAGGAGCTGACCAAGCTCATGAACCGCATGACTCAGGTGCTGGGCCAGCGCTTTGCCTCAGTGGCCTTCTCGTCGGAGTGGCAGGCTTGGCAAATCGGCCACGCATAAGTTTGAAGAATTCTCTGCTGTCAGCATTCAGCTATCAGCTTGGTATGGAGGCGGCGTGAACGTCGGCGACAATGTAGGTGAACCGTCCGGCTCAGCCCAGGTAGCCTTGTTCCGGCTTGAGGAACTCGCGCAGAACCTCTGGTGGAGCTGGACACCGGGTGCGCGGAGCCTGTTTGAAGCGATCGACCCGACCCTCTGGAGACTTTCCCATCATAATCCGGTCAAGCTGCTCCTCGAGTTGAAAGCAGAGCGCTTGGAGGCCCTGGCCGAAGACCCGGCCTTTGTCCGCCAGTACTCCGCCGTCCTGAAGTCCTTCGACGCGTACATGGCCGGGAAGAACAACTGGACGGCCACCCAGCATCCAGGCCTCAGCACAAACATCGTCGCCTATTTCTCTGCGGAATTCGGGCTCCACAATTCGGTTCCCATTTATAGCGGCGGGCTCGGTATCCTGGCAGGCGACCACTGCAAGGAGGCCAGCGATCTCGGGCTTCCCATCGTGGGGATCGGCTTCATGTATCCCCAAGGCTACTTTCACCAGCGGATCACCCCGGACGGGTGGCAGGAGGCTGAGTACGAACCTTTCAATCGGCTGGAATCCCCGTGCCGCCAAGTCCTGGGTCCGGACGGCAGCCCCTGCCGGATCACGGTCGAGATCGGCAACCGACAAGTCTACGCCGCGGTCTGGAGGATCCAGGCAGGGCGGGTCCCCCTGTACTTGATCGACGCGGACGTCCCGGAGAACGAGCCTAGTGACCGAGAGCTCTCGGCCAGACTCTACGGAGGCAACCATGAGACGCGCCTGCGCCAGGAAATCTTGCTGGGCATTGGCGGCGTACGCGTCGTGCGAGCGCTCGGTCTCTCGCCGGGCGTCTGGCACGTCAACGAGGGTCATTCGGCCTTTCTGACGCTGGAACAAGTCCGGGAATTGGTCCAGGCGGGCCAGTCTCACGCCGACGCCGCCGAGCAGGTGCGCCGCAGCACGGTCTTCACGACCCACACCCCGGTCCCAGCCGGTCATGATGTGTTTCCCAGCTACATGATCGAACATTATTTCAACGGTTACTGGGAGCAGATCGGCCTGTCACGCGAAGCGTTTTTGCAGTTGGGCCAGCATCCGGACATGCCGGGCGCCGGCTTTAATATGACGGCCCTGGCCATGCGGATGGCCGCCCATCTCAACGGCGTCAGCCGTGAGCACAGCTCCGTCACACGCAGGATGTGGAAGCCTCTCTGGCCGGGGCTTCCTGAGGATCTGATCCCGATCCGAAGCGTGACGAACGGGGTTCATGTCCCGACCTGGATCGCGCCCGAACTGAACCACCTCTACAGCAAATACCTGGGGCCGGACTGGGCGGACCGTAGCGATGACCCGGCAATCTGGCACCGGGTGACGGACATTCCGGACGGCGAGCTGTGGGCGGTTCGACAGCACCTGAAACGCAAGCTCATGAGCTTCATCCGGGAGCGCGCCCGTGCCGGTTGGGTGCAGAGCCACCTTGAGCCTGCCCAGGTGCTGGCCGCCGGCACGCTCCTTGATCCCGAGGCCCTGACCATCGGGTTCGCACGCCGCTTCGCGACCTATAAGCGGGCGACGCTGATCTTCCGGGCCCTGCACCGGCTCCAGCACCTGCTGCAGGACCGCTGGCGGCCGGTCCAGATCGTCTTCGCCGGCAAAGCCCACCCGGCGGACGAGCCGGGGCGGCAGTTCATCCACCAGATCTACACGTTCTGCAAGGACCACCGGTTCGGCGGCCAGGTGGTGTTCTTGAAGAACTACGACATGCATCTGGCCAAGTTCTTGGTCCAGGGCGTCGATGTCTGGCTCAATACCCCGAGACCTCCCATGGAAGCCAGCGGGACGAGCGGCCAGAAGGCGGCGCTCAACGGCGTGCCGCACCTGAGCGTGCTGGACGGCTGGTGGCACGAAGGCTACGACGGGGCCAACGGGTGGGCCATCCCCCTCCCGAACCATCCCCTGGAGACGGAGCAACATGACGACCATGACGCCGAGCATCTCTACCGCATCCTGGAGCGGGATGTCGTGCCCCTCTATTACGCAAGGGACCGGGACGGGATTCCGCGAGGATGGATGCAGGTTGTCAAGGACGCGATCCGCACCATTGCCCCGCGGTTCTGCGCCCGTCGGATGGTGAAGGAGTACACCGAGTTCTTGTATGCGCCCGCCGCATCTCCCGGTCCTCGCGCCTGGTAGTCACGGCCTATTGGCGCATGCGGGTGATGCCACGATCGCCACGGTCCCTCTCAGCCTGGCTGCCGGTCCTGCTTCTCCTCACCGCCCCGGCTTCATCAGCCGCCTCTTCCACGACGACAGGAGGCCCCCCCGTTCACGAGCGCGAGTCCACCGCGGCATTCAACCGAGCGCAGTACGACCGGGTCACCAACCTGTTCGAAACGCTGCCGCCTGAGCCCCCCCCTTCGACCGAATTCCTGCGGGTCGCCATGCTGAGTTATCTGCGCCTCGGCCAGGCCGACGCAGCCTGGAACCTCTATGCCCGTTTGGTACCACCCGGGCAGCCGGACAAGCCTCGTTGGCTGCGCGACGTGGCTGTGTCCTTCCTTACCAGCCGCGTGCGCGATGCCCAGGAATACATCCGCATCACCGCCTACAGCGCCTTGGCGGACCTTGCCAGCAGCGACATGGTTCCCCTATTGGAAGACGGGTTGCTCGACTCGTCCGTCTTGGTCCGCGCCAAGGCCGTCGAAGGGTTGGGCCGGGTCAGTGAGCAAACCAAGCGTTCCAAGGAGACCGGGCAGGCTACGCGAGCCACCCAGGCTAACCCCGCCAGGGCCAGCCTCAAGCGCGCGCTGGACGATGCCGCCCCAACTGTGCGGATCGCGGCGCTCAACGCCCTGGGCGACTTGAAAGACTCCACCGCCCTGGATCGAATCGCCCGCATCGCACGGATTGAAGAGGGAGCGGTCCATGTATTCGCCCTGGCGGCCCTGGTCAAGTTGGGCCGGTCGGAGGCACTGGGGGAAATCCTGAGCGCCGCGACGTTGCCGGACCAGGACTCCCGCATGGCGGCGCTGGGCGTGTTGGGCCGACTCAAGCGGCCCTCCAGCCTGTCGTTGCTGGGCCAATCCGTCTATGACCCGGACCCGTCCGTCCGGGCGTTTGCAGCGGGGGCCTTGGGAGAGTTCGGTGACCCTCAGGCGCTCTCGTCGCTCACACACGCGTTGGGAGATGAGAACCCGCGCGTCCGCAGCGTCGCTGCCGCCAGCCTGGGACGGTTGAAGCTGGCCCAAACCAAGCCGCTCCTGAAGCAGGCGGCGCGCGATCCGGTCGAACTGGCCCGGGCCGGAGCCATCGAGGGCCTGCTCAGGCTGGGAGACAGCGAAGCCGTCCTCTTGGCCGCCGACCTGGCGAAGCATGGAGACCCTTCGGTCCGCAGCGCCGCCGCCCTGGCCCTGGGACTGGCGGGGAATCGGAAAGCCCTGCCGGTCCTGGAACTGCTGCTCCAGGACCAGCAGCCGCAGCCTCGCTTGACGGCGGCCCGTGCTTTGGGCAAACTCGGCGGGCAGGCCGTGGTCCCGTGGCTGAAGAGGGCCCTTGCCGACACGGATCTGGCGGTCCGCATCACTGCCGCCGGGAGTCTGGCGCAGATTCTGTCACGCCCGCTTCGAAAACCAAGGGGTAGATCATAGATCGTCGAGGGGGGGAACGATGTTCAAGTTGCTCGGTTGGCTGATCCTGTTCGTCGCCGGTTTTACTGCCGGATACTACGCAGGCCAGAATCCGGTTGAAGAACTGCAACGATCGGTGTCTGATCTGACGCGGAGCGTCCTGGATGTCAGCACGGGGCTCCAACGGACCGTCCGGCTGCGCCACGGGCTCGTGGACGGCAAGGCCCATGTGGTCGAAGCAAAAGCGGAGCTTCTCGATAAGAATTACGGAAACGCCGCCACGGCCCTGGCGCAGGCCATCGAGAGCCTGGAGAGAGCCAGCGCGGTTGAGCGGGAGACCCGAGGCACGCAGAAGGTCAGGCCGTTGCTGGAGAAGGTTCGAGAAGTCCATCTCGAGCTCTCCATGGGACGGCCGATTCCGCGAACCAAGCTGGATGACATTCAAAAGGAACTGGACGCCCTGCTCGCTCCGCCGCCGCCGAAAGAGGCGAAAGCAGCCAAGGAACGGAAGGAGTCCAGAGAAAGAGAGTAAGCGGGCGGCTCAGGCGTTTGCGGCGCGTTTCTTCCAGGCGGCGAGAATCCGCTCGACCCGCATCCGCACCACCAAATCCGGATCCTTCATGAGCGGCTTGATCGCCTCACGCCCCCGCTCGTCGCCGATCTTCTCCAGCGCGGCCGCGGCGGTCAGGCGGATGTACCAGTCCTTCTCCTGCAGCATCTCGATGAGGGGATCGATGGCTTTCTCGTTCTTGATGCGACCGAGGGCGATGACCGCCTGCTTGCGGATCAGCTCGTCTTTGTCCCGCAACGAGGCCACCAACTTCTCAATGGCCGGCTCCCCCAGCTCGACCAGAGCATCGGTTGTTTCTTCCTGGAACTCATCGCTCCGCAACTGGGCGACCAGGGGGTCCAGCACCCGTTCGTCCTTGATCTTGCCCAACGCCCGAATGACAGCCCTCCGGCTGTCCCAGTCTCGAAGCCGCTTGATGAGCCCCTCGACCGCCGGTGAGCCGACCATCCCCAGCGCTTCGACAGCCGCTTCGCGCACCTGCCAATCCCCGTCTCGGAGGGCGCGCAGCAGGGGCTCAACGCAGCGCTCGTCCCCCATCTCGCCCAGGGTGATGACCGCCTCACGGCGCACGACCCAGTCGGTATCCTTCAACAGGTCGATCTGGATTTCAATCTCGTCCTTAACCTTCTCTTCATCCAGAACAACCTCTTCCGTCTGGTCGATGGCCGTGGCTTCCTCCGTCGCAGGAGCCTCGGCCATAGCCATGGCATCCGAGACCTGATCGGTCAGGGCGTCATCCCCTTCGCTCTCCGGATTTTCAGGCGGGGACAGATCAGTCACTTTTTTCTCGTCATCGACCATGAGCCATTCTCCTCCATCCAGATCCTCTCGTCCTTAGTCCCTATCGTTCAGGCAAGAACAGCCGGAGCAAATTGATTGCTACCCGCCGGTCGCCGCTTCAGCCTTGGGCTCAGCCTTCCCGGCCTCTGTCCTCTTTCCAGCCGCATGGCGGAGCCTGATGGCCAAACTACGCCGCTTCCGCTGCGCCCGCTTGAGTCGTTTGTGCAGTGCGCGCAGGGCTGCGTTCCCTTCCGGGTTCTCCGTGCCGATCAGTCGTTCCCGAACCTTCTTTTTCAGCCGCGCTTCATCAGTCTCCACGGGGGTCTTCTTTGCCATAAGATCATACTCCTCCATTGTCAGGACTCGTCATCGATCCACTGGTGCGAGAGAAGTTCTCAGTGTAGTGGAGACCCGTCAAGGCTGTCAACCGGAGCAGGATCGGGAAGAAAAACGATCGGGGGAGGACTAGGGAACGTAGAGCGACGCCACCTGGGAGACCCAGTGATCATCGGCAGACCAGTGGTCGTCCGTCAGTAAGTCGGCGATCCGGCGAGCGCGTCGTTCGCGCAGCAGATCGCCAGGGAACAGAGGCAAGGCGCGCGCGCCGCGCGCATCGTGCCCGCGAGCGGGTGACTCAGGATATTCGTGCAGGGGAATGAGGGAACGTCCGCCTTTCGCCGCCAGCCCGTCCGCCGCAAGGAGGTAGCCGCCGTGGCTCCCGATCACCTCGAGGGAGACCGCTGAGATTCCGTCCTCCATCATGCCCAGTTCCTCGGCCGCTGCATGGGAGAGGTCGATGATCCGGCCGTTCACATAGGGGCCCCGGTCATTGATGCGCACCTGCACCTGTTTCCCGTTCTTCACATTCGTCACCCGCACCACCGTCCCCAAAGGCAGCGTCCGATGAGCGCCGGTCAGCGCCTCCATGTCATAGGTTTCGCCGCTGGCCGTCAGCCAGCCGTTGAAGTCCTGCCCGTACCAGGAGGCGATGCCCCGCTCTTTCATTCCCACATCCAGATCGGCCTGTCCTTTCGGAAGGCAGGTGCAGGCAGCCAGCAGCAAACCGACTAGAGAAACCATCATCCACCTGGTACAGAACTCAACGCTTGGACTCACAAGGTCCTCCTCTTCGCGATAACCCCTGTTCCCTGTCCCCACAGCGCCCCGGATTACATCAGGGGGGTCAGGGCTGAACCAACTCGATACTTGGGATACGCCTGACGACTGGGGATAAGTCGAGGATGAACGAAGTGGGTGGACTATAGCAATGGCCCGTCGGCAAGTCAAGTTGAAACTTGAGATAAAAATAAAGCTGAAATATTTTCAATGCCTTATGAATGCTTTAGAAAGAGAATTCCCAATGGTGGAAGAGTCAGGGATAAGGAATAAGGGAGTCCATGGCAGGGGATAGCCTCAGCCAGAACCTCTCCGCCGTTTCCTTGGTTACTCCCCCCATAGGCCGATGCATCGCTGTTGAGCAGCTCCCGGTACCGGCCAGAAACCGGGACCCCAATCCGATAGCCATATCTGGGGACCGGCGTGAAGTTGCCGACGCAGAGGACCGAATCGGCTGGGTCCTGGGCTTGGCGGAGGAATGAGACGACGGACTGCTCGGCATCGCTGAAATCAAGCCACCGGAAGCCAGACCAGTCGAAATCCACCTGCCACAAGGAGGGTTCCGCCCTATAGAGTCGATTGAGGGCTCGGACATAGCGTAGCAGCCCTTGGTGGGGATGATACTCGAGCAGATGCCAGGACAGGCTCTCATCATGGTTCCATTCCCGCCATTGCCCGAATTCCCCCCCCATAAACAGCACCTTTTTGCCAGGATGCCCGTACATGTAGCCAAGCAGGGCCCGGAGGTTGGCGAATTTCTGCCAATCATCCCCCGGCATCTTGGCCAGCAACGCCTGCTTGCCGTAGACGACCTCGTCGTGCGAGAGGACCAGGACGAAGTTCTCACTGAAGGCATAGACCAAGCCGAACGTGAGCTTGTCCTGATGGTACTTGCGGTGGACAGGGTCCAGGTGAAAATACTCCAGGATGTCGTGCATCCAGCCCATGTTCCACTTGAGGCTGAAGCCCAACCCCCCCACATAGGTGGGGCGGGAAACCCCCGGCCAAGCGGTGGACTCCTCAGCGATGGTCAGGACACCCGGGTATTCCCGGTGCACCACGGTATTGAACTCTTTTAAGAATTCGACGGCCTCCAGGTTCTCGTGGCCGCCGTAGCAATTCGGGATCCATTCACCCGGCTGTCTCGCATAATCCAGGTAGAGCAGGGAGGCCACAGCGTCCACGCGCAGGCCGTCGATGTGGTACCGGTCCAGCCAAAAGAGGGCGCTGCTCAAGAGAAAATTGCGCACCTCCACCCGGCCGAAGTTGAAAATCCGGCTGTGCCATTCCGGATGGTAGCCGAGGCGCGGGTCAGCATGGTCATAGAGTTGAGTCCCATCGAACCAGGCCAGCCCATGAGGATCATCGGGAAAATGAGCCGGCACCCAGTCCATGATGACCCCGAGGCCCGCCCGGTGGCAGGCGTCCACAAAAGCCATGAACTCTTCCGGCTGGCCGTAGCGGCTGGTGGGGGCAAAGTAGCCGGTCGTCTGGTATCCCCAGGACCCATCAAAGGGATATTCGGTGATCGGCATCAATTCCAGGTGGGTATAGCCCAGGTCCTTCACATAGGGGATAAGTTTGGCTGCCAGCTCCAGATAGGTCAACCAGCGGTTGCCTTCTTCCGGGACCCGCATCCAGGACCCGAGATGGACCTCATAGAAGGATAGGGGGCCGCGTAACGGATCGCCGGAGGCTCGCGCCTCCATCCAATCGTGATCGCCCCACCGATACCCGGACAGGCTCCGCACGATCGAGGCGGTCTTAGGCCGGAGTTCCGCCGCAAAAGCATAGGGATCGGCCTTCAGGAAGGAGGCTCCCTGCTCCCGCGGCCTGATCTCGTACTTGTAGGCGGTCTCCTCGGGGACGTCCGGAATGAAGAGCTCCCAGAGGCCGGTCTGCCCCCGATTCCGCATGGCATGGCGTCGGCCGTCCCAGCCGTTGAAGTCACCGACGACGCTCACGCGTAGGGCGTTCGGAGCCCAGACGGCAAAGCGCACGCCGGCAACCCCCTCGATCGTCAGGGTCTGCGCGCCGAGCATCTCGTAAGCTCGGTAGTGGCGGCCTTCGGCGAACAGGTGCAGATCAAAGTCTGTGAACAGAGGCGGATAGGAATAGGGATCGTGGCGGTCCGTGACAGCCCCCCCCCGCTCCGCCACCCTGAGCTTGTATCGAACCTGCCCAATGGCGGCCGACACCGTTGCCTCATACAGCCCTGCCTCATGGACAGGCTCCATTGGAATCGGGCTCCCCTGGCCGCCTTCCGGCAGGAGGCTGACCGACCGTGCTTCCGGCAAAAAGGCACGGACCACCGTGGCCGGCGCGCCGTTTCGTGAAACCGGATGGGGTCCCAGGAGGGCAAAGGGGTCCCAGTGCTCTGCCTTCACCAGCCGTTCGATATGGTCGGCGAGGTCATCCATCGGATGTTACTGTATCCGATCTGCGGATGAGAGGCAATGAACCGCAGGAATCCGATCGTGCCATCGAGTGGACGCCCCAACTGAACATGTCATCTTGACACACTTGGGCCACTCCCCTAACATCGCCGACAATCCGATGGCCGTTTAGCCGGCCGGCAATCAAACCGTCAACCTCCGCATTGAGACAATGCCCACCAAAGGCTCACCTGACTTTGTTCGCCTCCTGATCGCGCTGGCGGTCTTCGTCGGGATGGCTGGCCTCACGATGGGACTCCGCCACCTGGCCTTCCGCGCGTTGCACCGCTGGGGGTCGAGGACCAGCACGGTTATGGACAGCGTCATCTTCAAGAGCCTCCGCCTCCCCTCCATCGCCTGGTGTATCTTGATCGGACTGTATAGTGCGTTGGACCAGGCGCGCCTGCCCCCGCGGCCGAGCGCGCTGGCCCTCAATCTCGTGTACGGTCTGCTGGTCCTGTCAGTGACTGCCGCCATCGCCAACCTCTCCAGCGCCACGTTGAGCCATACCCTGACGGAACACCGGCTCCCGATCCCGGCAACGGGGCTCTCGCTGACGATCTTCAAGGTCACCATCTGGGTCCTTGGCGGTCTGGTGCTCCTCAGCAGCCTGGGCGTCTCGATCACCCCAATTCTGACCGCCCTGGGAGTGGGAGGACTGGCGGTCGCCCTGGCTTTGCAAGAAACTCTCTCCAACCTCTTCGCCGGCCTGCACCTGTTGATCTCACAGCCGATCCGGGTCGGAGACTTCGTCAGGCTTGAAACAGGGTTGGAGGGGTACGTGGCCGACATCGGATGGCGGGCGACGAAACTCAGGACTCTGCCGAATAACGTCATCGTGGTGCCGAACAGCAAGATGGCCCAATCCATCCTGGTTAATTACTACTTGCCGGAGCCGAAAATGGCGATCTCCATTCAGGTCGGGACCAGCTACAATGCGGACCCTGAGCAGGTGGAGCGAGTGCTCCTTGAAGAAACCTCCAAGGCGATCGGCCAGGTTCCAGGGCTTCTGATCGAGCCAAGCCCGACCGTCCGGTTCATCCCCGGCTTCGGGGAGTCTTCTTTAGACTTCACCGTGACCTGCCACGTGCGACAGTTCGAAGACCAGTACCTCGTCCAGCATGAACTCCGAAAACGTATTCTGAAGCGCTTCCGCGAAGAAGGGATCGAGATTCCTTTTCCCCACCGTATCGTCCGTCTGGAGGCCGCCCAGGCCGGGTCAGCAGACCGCCCCCCACGGGCAGCATCGGCAGAAGAAGCGATCCCGTGACCGCGTTATCGCTCCGGACACGCACCTCTGGCGCGGCACGTTCCGAGACAGGAGGCCCTGCCTGGGCGGCGGTTTTATCCTACGCCCTGTCTCCCTTGCATCGACACCTGGTATGTGCGACCGGAGAACGCCGGACGCTCAGCGCGCGGCTGATATGTCTGCTCCTCACCATCAGGTTGATCCTTCCCCTCGTCTCCCTCTCCTTCCTCATCGGCGACGAGCTGACGCGGGCCTATACGGCGATCGGAGGGCTGGCCGAGCGGGCAGCCAAGGGGGAGTCCCTCCTGCCGGATCAGTGGCGTCAATATCCCATGATGGTGGCGGCGATCGAGCGGTTGGATGAGTACGAGCGGCTCACCGGGAAAATGTTCGAGCCGACCTCATCGAGAACTTGGCGGACCTGGGAAAGTTGCTTCTAGGTGAACTCACCAGATTGGCGACGAACGTGCTCGTGGGAGTGATCGAACTGCTGTTCCTCCCTCTCTGCTGCTTTTTCTTTTTCGGGACGGGGACCGCTTGGCGGCCTGGCTGCAGGACGTCCTGCCGTTCTCACGGAAACGGCAGCGGCAGGCAATACAACGTTTCGACGAGATCGTGACCGGGTCCATTTACGGCAACGCCGTCGTCGCGCTCGTAGTCGGAAGCGTGGGCGGACTCGCGTTTTTCGCGGTCGGGTTTCATTTACCGTTCCTGTGGGAGCGGCAATGGGAATGCTGGTCTACCTGCCGATTCCCGGCGTGTCGCTGGTCTGGGTCCCGGGCGCCCTCTACCTGTTTTTTCAGTCGGCCTACCTCAAGACAGCCGTTCCCTGCATGGCCGGCGCGGTCATCCTTTTTCTCGACCATGTCGTCAAAAACCTGTTGGCTGTCGGCCGGGTGAAGCTGCATCCGCTGCTGGTGATCTTCAGCGTCCTGGGTGGGCTCAAACTGTTCGGGCTGCTGGGGCTGGTGGCCGGGCCGCTCACCGTCGCCATGTCGATGGCTTTGCTGGACGTCTATCGCATCGGACGGGCGGAAAGCTCGGGAAAGGAAGGGGGTGACCTAAGGAGAGACCGGAGCGTGACACGCTCCGGTCGTCATAGACCTCGCCACGGACAACGAGCCTGCACCGTGATGGTTACTTCAGCCGCAGGAGGTTGTTGTCCACCTTCGTGTTCATCAGTAGCTTGTCAAGGCTGTCGGTGAGGACTTCGCTGGCAAGTTCCTGCGCGTCTTCCGGATCAAACCAAAAGACCTTCTGCATGCCGTCCCCGTTCAACGTCATACGGACGATGCTCCCATCCGCTTTGTTCGTGCCTTCCACCACCAGCTTGGTTCTGACCGTGATCTCCGTGTGCGCAAAGCGGCTCTCGGCGTTCACCGATAAATTCAGCAGCTTGCCGGAGAATGTCACATCCGGGCTCCCTTCCACGCGCCAGCCTTTCCGCTTGAGATAGTCGGCCATGACCTTTGCCACCACGTCTCCCGGCTTGCCGCCCGGCACGTTGAAGGTCGTCTCGCCACCCCAGAGATGATGCCGCACGCCCAGCCGGTCCTTCTCAGGCCTCGCGTCTTCAAAGGACGCCACCGTGCCGGTGAGGCTGTCGGCCTTCTTCTGCGGCGCTTCGGAGGAGGACGGCACCGCCTGCAAATCCAGATTGACCGCTCCTTTGGTCGCGCAACCGGCCAAGGCCAGCAGCGCTACCGTGAGCACTGCCAGATATGTCTGTCGCTGAGTCCTCCTGTTCACGAGTGCCTCCATACCAACCTTCGGTTGAGCCGCCGCGTTCGATCAAATCGCGGCGGATAGTTTTTTGCCTCCAGCGTCCTTTTCGCCCCTGATTGGCTGGCAGACTCTTCCCGAACCCTGAGCCGCCTTCGCCGAAAAACTTATTGCAAGGCCAGGTGCGCCCGCCGGTTCTTCTGCCAGCAGTCCTTATTGTGCTCCGTGCAGAACGGCTTCTCCTTGCCGTAGCTGGTAACCTGGATCTGGGCCGTCGGCACCCCCAGGTCGCCCAGGTACCGCATGGCCGCCTGAGCGCGACGCTCTCCCAAGACCAGGTTGTAGGCCAACGTACCGCGTTCGTCACAGTGACCGGAGATCAGCAGCTTCCAGCCGTTCTCTGACTTAAGCAGGCTGGCATCCTGCTCCAACGTCGCTTTCCCGTCGTTTCGGATCGCGGCTCGGTCATAGTCGAAGAACACATCTGCGAGCTTGGAAGCCAGTTCGGCCAACCGGTCCGTCGCGGCAGGGGCCGCTTCAGTCGGGGCCTGCCTAGCCACCAGCGGAGGCGCTTCCGGCTCCGCCACGCGGGCCTCCGGCGGAGCCTCCGGCTTGCCGAAGCCCATCTCTTCGCGGGAGGGGGCGCTGGGACCTGGCACTAGAGTCTGATCGCCCGCCGAGGTGGACAGATTCTTGCTGCAACCGGCCAGCAAGACCGTGACGGCCACGCTGAGGTACAGCGAGACAAGACAGGTATTCTGAGACATCTTCATAGAGGTTCCTTTGTGGGGGTTATGGGACATGAATCGCGCGGGCCACGAGCCCGTCGTCATTCTTGACATAGGTGACCGACGCGGTTTCTCCGACCTTGAGATTGTCGAGGGTGACTTTCTTGGCCCCTCTCGTGATCACCGTGCCGGATTCCACGACGGCGCCGACGATCGATTCCTGCTTCTTGGCCGTTAGGGTCTTGACGACGATGACCGGAGGACTATCCGCGACGTTGACCGCTACCACTTCGCCTTTGACGGTACGTGTCGGCTGGTCCGCCTCGACGACCAACGCCGTCACGCCGACCATGCCGGCCACGGCCAGCATGACGAACAGCTTGCGCAACAGAGCTTCCTTCCTTTTTCTCTCCATCGTCCTCTCCCTCTCCGCATATCTGCGGACGCTCAAAGAATACACGCTGGGCTCCACTATATCAAATTTTTCTATTTCATCAAGAGAAAAACCGACGGCTGGAGAACAATGCATTCTTCAAATCGCTCTGCCGACAGCGAACCTGCGGCTTTTTTCGCCTTTGCCGCTTCCTGCTCAATTGGGCAGGCAGCGTCGCGCCACGCCCTTGACTGGCCATCGGGGGACGGCTAATATCCAGCAGGACCCGCCGCCTTGTCCGACTGAAGGCCGCGGGTCCTGCTGCGAAGTAAGGGACGCGGGAGCCTGGGCGGAACGATGATCGAAGCGCGGGACATGACCAAACGCTATGGCGACCTGACGGCCATCGAACGGGTCACGTTCACAGTGGCCAAGGGTGAGGTGCTGGCCTTTCTGGGACCCAACGGAGCCGGTAAAACGACCACCATGCGAATCCTGACCTGCTTCATGCCGGCCACCGAAGGCACAGCCCTGGTGGCCGGGTTTGACTGTTTTGAACAGCCGGTTGAGGTCAAGCGCCGCATCGGCTACCTGCCTGAGACCCCGCCGGTCTATCAAGAGCTAACCGTCACGGAATACCTCACTTTCGTGGGCCGCATCAAGGGCATGGGAACAGCCGCCCTGCGGGCCGGCCTGGACCGCGTGGTGGAGCGGCTCTCGCTGGGCGACGTACGCCATCGCCTGATCGCCAACCTCTCCCGAGGCTATCGTCAACGGGTGGGACTGGCTCAGGCCCTGCTGCATGATCCGCCGGTGTTGATCCTGGATGAGCCGACGGTTGGACTGGATCCGAAGCAGATCATCGAGATTCGCGAACTCATCAAGAGCCTGGCCGGCTCCCACACGGTGATCCTCAGCACCCACATCCTGCCGGAAGCCACGGCGGTCTGCCAGCGGGTGGTCATCATCAACGCCGGTCGGATCGTGGCGGAGGATCAGCCGGACCGCCTGTCCGCACGGCTGCGCCGATCGGAAAAACTCAGCATCACAGTCAAGGCACCGCCCGCCGATCTGGCCGGCCGCTTGCGCGCCCTGCCCGGAGTTCTGGCTGTCTTCGAGCCGACGGACGGGGGAGCCTTCCTTCTGGAATGTGCGCTGGGCCGGGACCTACGGGACGACATCGCCCGGTTTATCGTGACGAACGGGTGGGGCCTGTTGGAGCTGAAGACCGTGTCGATAACTTTGGAAGATGTGTTCCTGCACCTGACGCAGCATGAAGCAGGCATGGAGACGGGCTCAGGAACCACCGAAACCCAGGAGCCCACTCTATGACCCCGGTCGGCGCCATCGTCGCCAAAGAGCTCCGTTCCTATTTCGTGTCGCCGATCGTCTACGTGGTGGGTTCCGTCTTCCTCCTCATTTTCGGCGTCTTGTCCTATGCCTACGTCGTTCTGGCCGGAAGCCAGGCGGTCCGGATGATGCAGCTCCAGGGTACCGCTGCCCAGCTCAACCTGAATGATCTGGTTTTCCGGCCCACCTTCGGCAGCATGGCGATCGTGCTGCTGCTGGCGCTTCCCCTGCTCACCATGCGCCTGTTCGCGGAAGAACGGAAGCTCCGAACCTTCGAGCTGCTCATGACTTCTCCTATCGGCATCAACGAGATCGTCTTCGGCAAGTTCCTGGGAGCCTACGTGATCTTCCTGGGCTTGTTGGGGCTGACCGGTCTCGTCCCGCTGGTCCTCTCGATGTACAGCAGTTTCGACTGGAATCCGATCCTGACCGGCTATCTCGGCCTCGCCTTACTCGGCGCCCTGTTCGTCGCTGCGGGCGTGCTGGCCTCGGCGCTGACCGAAAACCAGATCGTGGCCGCCTTCCTGAGCTTCGGCCTGCTGCTCCTGGTCTGGCTGCTGGGGGGGTTGGGGGCCATCCTGGGGGACACGCCGCTTGGCAACATCTTCGCCTACCTGTCCTTCTTCGAGCACTTCGACCGTCTGGTACGCGGGCTGATCGATACCAAGGATCTGGTCTATTTTCTCTGCGGCCTGGTTTTGCTGCTCTTCCTGGCCCACCGCGTAGTGGAGGCACAGCGATGGAAGTGATGAGGAAAAGCGTGGCAGCCAGACCATCCCTTTGCTCCCGGAGCGCGCACGCTCGGAAGGTGCTCGCTCGACGGCCGCAGTCAGGCTGGCCCGGCTGCCCCCCATGGAAACGTGGACCGGGGAACGAAGGAAAGCAATGAACCGATTTGCCTCATCCATCGGCATTATTGGTGCAGGGCTCGCCGTGGCGGGCTTTGTTGCCTACAGCCTCGCGCCTGAGAAACTCTGGCTGGTCACCCTCAGCGAAGGCCTGGCCCTGGTCTTCCTGGTAGCCTTCTTTGTCGGCCACTTTGAGACGCTCAAGGCCTTCTCCGCGCGCCGATCCACGCGCCTGGGGCTCAATAGCCTGCTGATGGTGTTGCTGTTTGTCGCCATCCTGGTCATCGTCAATTTCCTCGCCGCACGCCATTCCCAACGGTGGGACTTCTCGGAAACTCAGCACTTCACCCTGGCCCCTCAGACACACCGGATGCTCAAAAGCCTGACCCGCGAGGTCAAGGTCACGGTTTTCTCCCAGGACCGGAGCCAGGCCTACATGACGTACAAGGACCTGCTGGACAGCTACAGGCAGGAGAGCGATCAGTTGAAGGTGGAGTTTGTGGACCCGGAACGGAGGCCGGCAGTGGCTCGCCAATACGGCATCACCAGGACCGACACAGCCGTGATCGAGAGCGGGCCGCACACGACCCGCGTCACCGCTGCCTCGGAGGCGGAGCTGACGGGGGCGTTGATCCGCGTGTCCAAGGACAGCAAGAAAAAAATCGTGTTTGTGGACGGACATGGGGAACGGAGCATCGCAGACCAGGAACGGACCGGGCTCTCGGTCGCGAAGGAGGCGCTGGTCAAGCAGGGCTATGACGTGGGGACGCTCACCCTGTTGCAAGCCAGCTCTGTGCCGGAGGACATCTCCGTGCTGGTGTTGGCCGGTCCCAAGCGGCCGGTCACCAAAGAGGAAAAAGACCGTATCGCCCAGTACGTCGCCTCAGGCGGCCGCTTGCTGATTCTCCTTGATCCGGAAACGCAGGCCGATCTGGATGATCTGCTACGCCGGTGGGGCGTCGAAGCGGGAAAAGGCATCCTCGTGGACCTGCAAGACAGGTTGGCGCAGGGAGATCTGACCGCGCTCATGGTTCGGACCTTCACCGAACACGAGATTACCCAGGATTTCAACTTCGCGGTCTTGTTTCCCCTGTCCCGCTTCCTGGCCTTTCACGACGAGATAGGCCAGGAGTGGGACTTTGTCCCCTTGGCCAGGACCTCGGCCAGGAGCTGGGCTGAGACCGACATGAAGGGCCGCGTCGTCGGGTTCAACGAAAAGGAGGACGTGCAAGGCCCCCTGCCTCTGGCTGCCGCCCTGACCCCCAAGAAAGCCCCGGTGGAAGGCCGGAAGCGGGCGGCAATTGTCGTGGTCGGTAACTCCTCCTTCGCCAGCAACGCCTACGTGAATTTTCCCGGCAACACCGATTTTCTCCTGCACGCGCTGGGGTGGCTGGCGGAGGAGCGGGAGTTGATTTCCATCACGCCCAAGGAGCCGGCCTTTCGCCCTTTCATCCCCAATCCGACCCAGGAGCGCCTCCTGCTCTACGTCCAGGTGCTCCTGTTGCCAGCCCTGACCTTCCTCTGGGGCATGGCCACATGGCGACGTCGACGCCGCCTGTAAAGGCCGCCATGAAGCGCTACTGGCTGACAATCCTGATGGCCCTTGCGCTGGCCGGCCTGGCTGCCTATGTCTATTGGGTCGAGCTCCCCTCGGAGCATAGCCAGACCGTGTCGGAAACGCGGGAGAAAAAACTGCTCCCGTTCGAGGAACGGGAGATCACCGGCCTGACCGTCCGTACGGAAAGCAGCGACGTGGTCCTGGCGCCGGATGAAGGACGGACGTGGAAAATTACGGCTCCGATTCGGGCGGAGGCGGACCGGCGGGAAGTCGACGCCCTGCTCAGGGCCCTGGTGTTGGGGAAAGTGGCGCGTGTCGTGGAGGAAAAAGCGGCAGCGCTCGCCCCCTTTGGGCTCGAGCATCCCTCCGTCGTCCTGACCGTTACGGCCGGATCCAACCAGGAGACCCTCTCGTTGGGCGACAGCGGGCCGATCTCTTCCACCCTCTATGCCATGCGGGAATCCGACAGAAAAATCCTTTTGACCGACCTGGCGCCCAAAGACTTCCTCAACAAGACACTGCTGACCTTCCGGAAGAAGGAAGTGCTGCGTGTTGACCAGCCCCAGACCGAGCGCCTGCGACTCACCTCCCCCGCCGGCGAGATTGTCCTGTACCGGCAGGAGACAGGCGGTCCTGAGGCTCAGCCGACATCGGCACCCATGCCGGACAAAAAGAAATGGAAGATTCTCTTTCCGATCGAGGCAAAAGCCGATCTGGTTGAGGTCCGCGGCCTCCTCCTGAAGCTGGAAGACCTCAAGGCCCTGGGGTTTGTCGATCCGGGGCCTCAGCGCGATGCGCTCCTGTCAAAGCTCACCAAGCCGGAGGTCAAGATCACCATCCATGTCGCCGGCGCAGACCAGACCGTAAAGCTGTACCAGCCGGATCCGACAAGCGGCGAGGCCTACGCGGTTACCACCAGCGACGCGCCCATCTATCGCGTCAGCCCAGCGGCTCTCAAGGATTTCTCCAAGGAGCTGTTCACGCTCCAGGACAAACGTCTGCTGGGCATGGATCTGGACGAGATCGCCATACTGGCGGTGAAGACCAGGGACCAGCAGTACGTCCTCATCAATCAGAACGGGGAATGGGTTCTGGAAGACCAGCTGGCCGAGACGCTGAATCAAGAGGCTGCGGACCTTTTTGTGAGCCGGGTGGTGAACCTGCCGGCTGAACTGCGCGTGGTCAAACAGGCCGGCCCGCTCGCCCCCTACGGCCTCGCAACCCCGGCCGCCGAGTTCACGGCCACGGCCAAGGACGGTAAACAACGTGGCCGGCTGCTGCTGGGAACCAGTTCAGGCGGCTTGGTCTATGCGATCGGCCAGGGGCTCACGGGCATCTTTCAGGCACGGGCCGATCTCCTCACCCAGATCCCGGCCAAGACAGACCTCAAGGCCAAAGAGCGGCAAGTCAGCGGCGTGTCGAAGTGAGTGCCTGCGGCTGACGTTCTCCTCTTGTCGTGCCGTGACGGCTGGACATTCTCTTATTCGTTCGGTATCGTAGCCTCTGCGCCCCCGTAGCTCAGTTGGATAGAGCAGCGGTTTCCTAAACCGCGTGTCGCACGTTCAATTCGTGTCGGGGGCACCATACCGCGCTTGCGTGATCCGCCCGCTTCGATCACACGCGGGCGGATAGTTACTTTGCCTCCAGTAGGCTAGATTCTTCGGTTGAACCGGCGGCTATTTTTCGATGTATCGTAATTGTTGCCGCCGGATAAACACCTTCAGTGCTATTGGAAGATGGAGATACCGCGCTTGCGTGAGCCACCGGCCTTTTTATCGCTTTATCGTGACTGCGGCCCGCGGAGAAACCCTTAATTTGGCAGGCTTTCTGAAGCCAGGCTCCGCCTGAACTGATTGCCCTGGGATTTTTTTGGCGAGCAGACCGCAGATGAGGAGAAAATAACGAGGCGTGCCCGGCTTTGCCGGCTAAAGGCTGCGACGCAGCACACGCCTCAGAGGTTCAAGGCAGTTCTTATTGTATTGCGAAGTGCGCCCGCCGATTCTTCTGCCAGCAGTCTTCGTTCTGCTCGTTACAAAATGGCTTTTCTTTTCCGTAACTGACAATCTGAATTTGGGCCGGCGAGAGTCCGAGATCCGAGAGGTAGCGCTTGACGGACTGGGCGCGGCGCTCCCCCAAGACCAGATTGTAGGCCTGACTGCCCCGTTGATCGCAATGGCCCGTAATCAGAAGCTTCCAGTCCTGTTTCTCCATGAGCAACCGGGCATTGGCCTCCAACTTCGCTCGTCCCTCTTTCCGAATCGAGCTGCGATTGTAGTCAAAGTATACGTCTGACAGCGCGGCGGCCAACGCAGCCAGCCTGTCTGACCGAGTTGAAGACGATGAATCGGCAGCAGAGGTGCCGGACAGAGGCACTGCCGACTCCGTCACACGCACTTCCTTCATAGCATCCGGATTCCCGAACGCCATGTCATCTTTGGACTCCCTATGGTTTACCATGAACGCCTGGTCTTCCACCGATGTGGCAACTTGCTTGCCGGTGCATCCGGCCAGCATGATCGTGATGCCCAGGCAGGCATAGAATGCGTTCATGCGATCGTCTGTTCGTAACATGGAAGGACCCCTTTCCGGCGACCGATGGTGAAGGGCCGCCTCCCCAACCTTCTCCGCACCGGGTTCCAATTCATATGGTTGTCCCGTCGCAGGAACAGGCTGAACCATTTCCCATGGCGTCAGGTACCCTATCGGTTGGTCCCGTCGGAAGCTAAAGCCATCCGCTTGCAAGTCGGCCTATCTGGCGAGGAAAATCAATCCGTTCCGAATCAGGGTGATGTGCGTAACCTGGGGGCTAGTATACGGGAGGAGGGCGGACTGTCGCGCAAATACTTATAGCAGGTCGGGTACGCGGGAGCCAGGTTGAGTGGAGCACCACCGACCCTTCGAATCCCGGCTCCCGGTCACCGACCCTACTTCATCTTCAGGTGCTTCTTGAGGATGTCGGAGTTCCGGATGTCCTGGTTGTTCTTGCCGAGATCGTGCGCCATCTTGAAATGCTCCGTGGCCCCCTTGTGATCGCCGGTCTTATCCAGCGCGAGGGCGAGATTGTAATGCGCTTCGGCTGACTGAGGATCGTCCTTCGCAGCCGCCTGGAAATGCTTGAGCGCCACATCGAAGTGGCCTTGATTATAATGCTCGACCCCTTCCTTGCTGTGCGCTTCGGCCTTGGACCCGGCGGCCACCTGGAGCACCGGCGCAGCCTTGCCCATGTCCGCCCAACTGTTTTCCCCCGCCGCCGGCAGGAGACTCACGACAAGAATGACGAGACCGGCTAGTTGCATCATAACGTCCTCCATACCAACCTTTGGTTGAACCGCCCGCCTCGATCAGATCAAATGCGGGCGGATAGTTCCTTTGCCACCAGTGCTCTTGCCTCTTTCATAGATTTGATAGGCATCGAGCGAAGGCCCACCATTCACCCTTTTGCGAGGTTCAAAGATCATCCTTACCATCCAGTACGGACCGGCTTCGGTGTTGGATGTCTGGCCCTGCAGGGTTTCCATCCGCCAGCGGAAGAAGTTCTTTGGTTGCTTTTTCCTGCCTGGTGTGATAGCGTGAGCCTCGCTTCGTTGCCTCGGGCCTGGCAAGGGGGCATCGCCAGCAAGGCCCTGAATGGATGTTGTTTTGCCCCGGGAATTTGATCGGAAGTCAGACCTAAGCCGCTTCTTTACCCCGCGTCTTCGGCCCGCTCCTTCCCTTCTGCTCCTCGTTCTCGAGACCAAGACAATATCATAATCATTTTAAGGAGGGACCCAATGGGTTCGAAGATTTACGTGGGCGGCTTGCCCTATTCCGCGACCGAACAACAATTAACCGAGCTGTTCGCCCCGCATGGAACCGTGGAGTCGGCGCGCATCATCACGGACAAGTTCACCGGACAGTCGCGGGGCTTCGGCTTCGTGGAAATGGCCACGGAAGATGAAGCCAAGAAAGCGATTGAAGCGCTGAACGCCACCCAGATGGGCGGCCGGACCCTGACTGTGAACGAGGCCAAGCCGCAGGAGCCCCGTTCCGGCGGAGGCGGCTTCGGCGGAGGCCGAGGCGGCAGCGGCGGAGGCGGCGGAAAGCGCGGCCGCTGGTAATTGAGCCACTCACAGGAACAGGGCTGCCGCTCCGGTGACGGCCCTGTTCCATAATCCCACAGTGATGCCGTTCTGGCACGCGCAGCCCGCGCAGCGCGAGACCGAGGGCTGTGCGCACGCGTGACAACTCTGTCGTACTGCTGACGACCTTTCCCCTACGGCGTACCAAGGCCTGCGCCGACACGGTTGCATCACTACCACATTCTGGCCCGTTGCTATTGACGTAGGAGGCTCATGACCACGTTTGCCGATTTTCACCTGTTCCCTTTTCTGGCCCAACGGCTCCAGGGCCAGGGCTTTACCCAACCAACCCCGATCCAAGCGGCTGCGATCAAGCCGGCCATCGAAGGGCGTGATATTTTAGCCCAGGCCAAGACCGGCAGCGGCAAGACCCTTGCCTTTCTCATCCCGCTCATTGTGCGGGCCATGAGACCGACCCCCCTTGTCGTGGAACAAGAGGCTCCAGCCTCATTCAGTCATGCCTGTGGCCCCAATGCTTTGATCCTGGCCCCCACCCGTGAGCTGGCGCTCCAGATCGAAACCGAGCTACGGAAATACGCGCCGCCCGCCCTGACGTCGCTGTCCGTCTATGGCGGCACCCCGATTGAACGTCACTACCGGGCCCTCCGCCGCCCGCCGATGGTCATCGTCGGCACACCGGGCCGCCTGCTCGACCTGCTCGGCACGCGCCACCTCAGCTTGCGCGATGTGCAGTACGTCGTCATGGACGAGGCGGACCAGATGCTGGATCGTGGCTTTCTGCCCGACATTCAACGCATTGTGGGGCACCTCCCGAAGAAACGCCAGACCCTGCTGTTCTCGGCGACGTTTGCCTCGGAAATCCAAGCCCTGGCCGAAACCATGCTGAATCAGCCGGTGGAGGCCAAGGTGGATGTAGGGGTCAGCTCGCCGGTGAAGATCTCCCACGGCTACTATGTGATCCCGGCAGAAGAACAGCGCGTCCGGCTCGTCCATACGCTGCTGCAGGCCATGCCGAAAGGTTCACGGTCCATGGTCTTTTGCGAGCAGAAGTACAAGGTGCGGAGACTCGCCGCGAGATTGGGTGGCGAAGCAGCCCTGGTCGGGGCCATCACCGGCAACCACTCGCAGGCTCAGCGCGAGCGCACCCTCTCGGCCTTCAGGGCCGGCCGGCTGACGTCGCTCGTCGCCACGGATGTCGCAGCCCGAGGTCTGGACATCCCGGACATAGCCCAGGTGATCCATTATGAATTGCCGACCACGGCCAATTCCTACGTGCACCGGGCTGGCAGAACCGGGCGGGCGGAGAAAGAAGGGACGACCCTGCTGATTCTGTCGCCTCAGGAAGAGATTGAATACCTCCGACTGGTCAGGCGGCTCAGGATCGAGAGCCGGAAATTGCGGGTTCCGGATCTGGCTCCCATGCCTCAGCTTGCATTCCACAGGGACGAGCATGCCGAGCACCATCTGACGCGAGCCAGGCGACCGGTTCATCACCTTGATCGATCAAGGCGGCGAGGCGACGAACGGCCCTTCGGCGCCCACACCCCCAGACCGCATCGGAGTTCTGCGTCACAGGTTAGGCCCTGATGGTGATGACCCGGCGTACGCTTACGGAACGGGGGTAAGAGTCAGTATTGCATCGGTGAATCGAGGATAGGTTTCAAGGAGGTGCCCCCGTTTCCCCGCTTCAAAGTCCGCCGGGTCATAGCCAGGCGCCATCGTGGTCCCCAGAAGAGCGAACCGTCCACCCGGGCGAAGCCTGGAGCCCTGCCAGACTCCCTGCGGCACCACCAGTTGCAGTTGCATACCCCTCAGGAGGTCGGTCCCCAGCGTTACCTGTCTTCCCGATCCATCCGGCCACAGTTGAAGAAGTTCAACCGGATCACCCAGATAGAAGTGGTAGATCTCGTCGCTCCGCAGCCGGTGCAAGGCGGAGAACGTATCGGGCGTGAGCAGATAGTAGATCCCCGTCCCCACCGACCGAGGCCCACCGAAGCGGGCCGGCAGGATCCCCGATGGAATGATTTCAGTTGATCGATAGGTTTCGGCAAAATAGCCCCCCTCGATAGGAAGGGGCTTTAAACCAAGCACGGTTTTCAGTTGTTCGATGGAAATCATCACGCTCTCCCCGCACACCTGTGCGAATGAAAATCAGCCTTGACTCCCTTAGCGCGAGTTGGCTATTCTTTCTCATCATTCCACGAGGACGCTATGCCGGGCCACCCTCCTGGTTTCGCCCATTCCTTCGTCGCCTGCCTCCGCTCATGCCTCATACTCCTTGTCCTGTTTGCCTTCAGCTCACCGGCTCTGCCCGCCGACTTGGTGTATAAATACGTCGATGACAATGGGGTGACCTTTTTTACAGACAACCCGTCGCAGATTCCCCCTCAATACGTGGGTCGCGCTCAGGCCCTGGATGCGAAGACCTTGCAGCCCGTTCAGCAGGCGCCCGACGAGTCCGTTCCAACACCAGCAGGACTTTCCTCTCTCGCCAGGCCGGCCGACCAACCGCCGCCCAAA